>Ga0075125_10001553_pt1 | contig 11148 bp, 14 predicted proteins | sample AntAceMetag02UKN_FD_69810 | JGI IMG/M metagenome (GOLD analysis project Ga0075125, IMG submission 69810) | Saline lake microbial communities from Ace Lake, Antarctica - Antarctic Ace Lake Metagenome 02UKN | ecosystem: Environmental > Aquatic > Non-marine Saline and Alkaline > Saline | place... | reverse complement strand
TCAAAGATGTGGGGTGGTGGGGTACAGGTAAAGCAGCGTGCGTCAAAGATGCTGCGCTTGCCTGAGGTGCCGCCCGTCCGCGTGACAGTGTCGGCATAGCCGACCGTGCATACTCGGCGCCCAGCGGTGTTATTCCCCTTTCGCCGCTGGTGCGCCGGGCTACTTACACTGAGAACGGAGCAACCGTAATGGCCAGAGACGCAGGCGACAAGCCAGTAGACAAGCGGCTAAAGCAGCCCGCAATTGAGCGGCGTTTTGGCGGCATTGAGCTGGGGCAGATCATACTGACGCTCATGGAGCACTACCCGCTTGAGGAGGCGGCTGCGCTCATTGGGTGCAACGCCAATACGCTCAAGCGCTGGATCGCCGAGCGTGGTTGGAAGTTCCGGCGCGCCCACGCAATCGTCAGCAGCTCATCGGGCAACCGCGTGCGGCCAAAAGCACCGGCGTGCGCAACAGTGCTGGGTAAGGTTGGCTATGATGGCAGGAACAGCTAAGCAGCCGGTGACGTACGGCATATCCCGGAGACAGACGCCGCCTGTGTTGTGGCTGCGTTGTTCGTATGGAGACCGACAGGTAGCCAAGCGATTGGGCGGCAGGTGGAACCCGGATGAAAAAGTATGGGAGTGGCAGCTTACCACGCCCGATACTGAGCGGGTGGTGCTGGCGGGCATCAACCAATCATTCGCAGGCGCCCAGCACTCGCAGCGCGAACTTACCCGGCCACCGCTGCCGGAGTGCGCAGAGCCGCTGTCCGCGATGCTGCACGATGCGGCGTTGTATGCGTGGCCGTCACTCCGTGAGCCCTACGATCACCAGCGCGAGGTAGTACAGGCGTCCATGGTGCGAGACCGGTTATTGGTGATGTACGAGATGGGCACCGGCAAAACGCAGGCCGCCATTGAGGCTGCGTGCGTGGCCATGGACGACGGCGACGTGCAGCGGGTCTACATAGTGTGCCCGACCAGTGTGCGCACCGTGTGGGCCAAGGAAATCGGCACCTGTGCATGGGTACGGGGCAACGACATAGCCATGGTGCGGGGCAATCCGCCCACCGGGCATCCGGATCGCAAAAAGGGGATGAAAGATGCCGAGTACCGCAGGTGGCAGGAGGATCGGCTGGCTACGTGGACGGTGATGCATTACGCGGCCGCCCGCATTGACGCAGGCAGGCTTGCACCCCATATCACCGGGCAATTCCTCATAATCGACGAGGCGCATGCTCTTCGCAACCCGCAGGCGCAGCGCACGAAGGCGATTTACTCATGGAACCCGGCGCGCGCCATTGTGCAGACAGGCACACCCGTCGTGAATACGCCGGCTGACATCTGGACTGGGTGCGACTTCTGTGAGAAGGGGCTGCTGGGCACATCCAGGTACGACTTCCGCAAGCGCTTCGTGCGCTCCAAGCGGGTGCCGCCGAAGGTTGACCCGGTGACTGGCAAAGTAGTGCGCCCGGCGTTTGACATTGATGTGGGCTACAACGACATCGACGAAATCCGAACGCGGCTGGCCAGCGTGGGCATACGGCGCACCAAGGAAGAATGCCTTGATCTGCCTGAAAAGGTTAGGCAGGATCGTACGTGCGAAATGTCGCCAGATCAAAAGCGCGCTTACGACGGTGTGCGTGCTGACGCAGCTGGGCGCGTGCGCGAGATGATCGCCGACGCCGGCGGCTTGGAGCAGGTAAACCGGGGCGCGTTGTTGGGCCAACTGGTGCGGCTGCAGCAGGTAGCCGATGGCTTCATCCCCGACGCCGATCACGAAGGCGTGCACCTATGGTTTGACGACTGCGGCAAGTTCGAGGCGCTTGATGAAATCGTGCATGATGCGATGGAGAGCGGCCGTAAGGTTGTGTTGTGGGGGCGCTTCGTGCCGCTGGTGCGCAAGCTGGCAGAGCGCTATGCTGAGCAGGGGGCAGTGTACATATCGGGTGAGGTTGGCTTTGACGAGAGAGACGCCCGCATAGACCGCTTTTGCGAGGATCCCGATTGCCGGGTGTTTGTGAGCATAGTGCACGTGGGCAGCTTGGGCTTGAACCTGCAGGTAGCGAACCTCGTTGTGTTTGTCGACCGGTGGTGGTCGCCAGCAATAGTGTCGCAGGCTGAGGACCGTTGCCACCGCAGTGGGCAGCACAGCGTGGTGGATGTGATAAACCTCGTGACTGAAAACTCCATAGACGAGCACGTGGGAGACGTGCTTGAAGGGAAACGGGAGGTGGCGCGCGACGTTGTAGAGCTTGGCGGTGTAGAAGCACATGAGGAAGCGCAACTCGACCTTGCCGCCATTAGTGCGGCGTTGGGAATAGGAGACCCGGCATGAGCAAAAGCATGGCAGACATTGTTGAAGCGATGCGTAATCACCGGCTGGTGCCTGAAGCGGTGGGTTCATTTATCGGCCACGTGCAGCACGTCATTGAAGCCGCGCGCGATCTGGCACAGGTGCCTGTTGGGCAGTGGGCGGTGAAGCCCAAGGGCGAAATCGTTGAGGTTGAAGACCGCCCGGTGGACGCTGTAAGCGCCAACGAGCTTACCGAGTTCTACTACGTGCGCCAGATGCGTGACGAGACCAAGGCACTGGCCAAAGCCATGGAAGCCCTGTATGACGAGTATCAGCAGTGGCTGGCCGCCCGCATGGACGCCGCGGAAATCAAGTCACAGGACTGCATTGGGGTGGGCTACAAGTTCACCCGCACGATACAGGAATACGTTTCCATGGACAAGCAGGCTGCTGAGGCCATGGGGATAGAGCCGGCCGACGCCGTAGGCATTGTAGTGGAGTTCCTCCGCGATATAAGCACCGACGAGATCAACTACGAAAGCGAGCTTGTCGACCGTGAGCCACGGCTGGTGTTCATGCGCATGCGCGGCAAGGAGTTCCTCGGCCGGTGGCGAGAGGAGGGCATTGTACTGCCGCCGGTGCTGCGCGCCACGCCCAAAGACATCATCCAGATGCGCAAGTTGTAGTAAGTCTGCAGCGCGTGCAGGGATGCACAAGCGATGCGGCCAAGATAGACACCCGCAATACAATACCCGCTACCGAGAGGAGACACACGATGGCAAAAGCAACGCCCAAAAAGGATGCAATTGAGGTGGCTACAGACAACTTGATCCAGCAGTTCGGATTGCCCGCCGAGGACGAAGCAGCAGTGGTACGGCATACTGAAGACGGTTTGGTTGCCGGCGTGGAGATCGGCATGGAGGAACTGCAGGTGCCACGGCTGGCCATGGTGCAGTCCATGAGCCAGATGGCGAAGGATGAGATGGCGCCGGTCGGCAGCATCGTCAACTCGCTGACGCAGGAGGTGATGTGGCCGTTGCCCGGCGTGCATGACATTGACGTTGATGAGGACAACCCGCTGGCCGCGTTTGCCTGCCCGCCCGGCGTGGGACCTGCCAGCGCAAAGCCCACCATCGGGCTGCCGTTTGTGCCATTGCGAATATTCATTGACCGGGTGTACTTCAACGATGACACCATGGCCATGGAGTGCCGGGCTGCAGCAGGCGGCATGCGTACCGTAGACGGGTTCAAGTCACCGTTCATCACCAATGAGCAGGTTCTGGCCGGCATGGATCCACGGGCGTGCGGCAACTGCCCGGCTTCGCAGTGGGGTGCTGACAACGCGCCGCCGCTGTGCAACAAGACGATCAACATACTGGGCTTTGCCCTCAAGCTGCAGGCTGCTGACGACGTGCAGGCGATGTGCAGCATGCCGGTGAGCCTGAGCTGCATGCGCACCAGCTACCCGACCGGGCGACAGATTGCCACCGTGGTGAAGTCGGCAGCGATGAACCCATGGCGCTTCATGTGGATGCTCACCACGCGCGAGGAAAGCAAGGACAAGAACCGCTACCACGTGTTCGCAGCTGCGCAGCCGACAATACGGCACCGTCAACTGGCCACACCGCCAGTCATACAGCAACACGCTGCAGCAGCGTTTGACATGCTGCAGGATACGGCGTTCACCGTTGACCAGCAAGACCTGTCTGCCACCGGCGACGTCGGCGAAGTGCCGCCGCCCGCCGCTGCCCCTACTCCAGAGCCACCGCCAGCCGACGCCGTTGATGGAGATCCATTCGGAGACGCGTAGGCATGTGCGGCGATCAAACCGCCAACGGGCGGCGTGCCCGTCCGTTGGCGTCCTCGATGTACCGGCGTATTGGAGAGGGGTTTTTACTTGAGTACCACGCTTGACGCGCTGAAGATGCTGGCCAACCTGAAAGATCTGGTGGCCGAGAGCGTTGATCTTACCAAGCGAGGCCATGAATGGTTTGGGCAGTGCCCGTTCCACGCTGATGGTACTGCATCGCTGAGTGTGCATGAGGGTAAAGGAGTGTGGCTGTGTAGAGGTGCTGGGTGCGGCGTAGGTGGTGACGTGTTTCACTGGGTTATGCAGCTGGAAAGATGCACTTTCAGTGAGGCAGTGCAGTACCTGTGCAGGCGCTATGGCATTAGCGAACCTGAGTGGTCTCCAGAGCAGCAACGCGAGTACGAGTTTGAGACAATGGTGCAGCAACTGCTTACCGCCGTAGCCGCGCATCTGCAGCTTGCATTCGACGACTCACCCGGCGAGCGCTACCTCGTTGAGCGTGGTATAAGCTCAGACACATCGCGGGCATGGGGTGTGGGTTGGGCTGCTGGGTGGAACGACAGTGGCATCAGCAGTATCCTCAAGCAATATGACGCTGACGTGGTTACGGCCGCCGGCGTGACGCCACAAGCCACGGGTGGTATGTGGGAAGATCGCGTGATATTGCCGATGGGGTATAGGGGCCGCGTGCACAACCTGTATGGTCGAAGCGCGCGCCCACGAGACTACTATGCCAATGACGGAGCCTGTGATGCCGACAAGCACCGCTACTTGAAGGGCCGCCCACGCATACCATTTGGGCTTGATGGCGCCGGGGAAAATACCGTGGTGGTGGAGGCCGTCATTGACGCCATGAGCGTGGCTGAGGCTGGGCTGCCAGCGGTGGCAGTGGGCGGCAAGGCGAGTGAAGAATGGCTTGAGGCGTTGCTGCGCTGGACGCGAGGCACGCTGGTAATCGGCATGGACGCCGATGAGGACATAAACAAAGGGCCGAAAGCGGCTGTGCAGCTGGCGGCATCGGCGGCGGCTGGCGGGCGGCATTCATCAATAGTTGTGTGGGGCCACAAGGATCCCAATGCCGTGCTGCAAGGCAGCGGCGTTGACGGTATCAAGCAGGCCGTGGCCGGCGCAATGCCGCCGATGGAGTACCGCGTAGCCACGGGGCTGCAGGCAGATGTGCCCGGCGCATTGCTGGTGGATGAGGGCGGCGCAGCGCTCTCAGCGTGGGTGAGCACGGGCGGGCTACTATACCGCATCGAAAATATAGACAACCACTCGGACGCGAAGGGGGTGCGGGCTACACTGCGGGCCTATGACACTGACGAGCGGCAGCTAAACGTAGACAGCATTGGGCTGTACTCGTCAATATCGCGCAAGCGGTTTGCAAACGCAGCGCTTGACGCCATGGGCAAACAGGACGACCCGGACGCGGTGCGCGACAGCATAACCGCTGACGTAATGGCGTTGGAACAGGAGGTGCAGGCGTACTTTGCCGAGCGCACGCCCGGCGCCGAAAGCGAAGACGAAGATGAAGACGCGCAAATGACCGATGATGAACGCGGCGAGGCGCTGGCGTTTTTACAGGATCCGCAGTTGATACAGCGCGTAGCCGAGGACGCCCATGAGCTTGGCATAGTGGGCGAGGAAATGCCGGTGCTGGTAACGTATCTGGCCATGACCAGCAGGAAGATGCTTGAACCGCTGTACTTGATCTTCAAGGCAGAGAGTTCTGCTGGCAAGAGCTATTTGTTGACGGCCATTGCTGAGCTGTGCCCACCGGAGGACTTGCGCAACTACACCCGCATCACACCGCAGGCGCTGTTTTACTGCGACGACCCCGACAACTACTTGCGCAACAAATTCCTGATAGTCTCAGAGCGGCCGGGCGCCGAAGATGCTGACTTTACGATACGCACCATGCTCAGCGAGAAGGGGCTTAGCCTGCTGGCCACTGAGAAGGAGGGCGACAAGCTGGTGTCCCGGGAGCGTGTGATACGCGGGCCGATGGCATACGCAGAAACAACCACGGCGCTTGACATACACGCAGAGAACACCACGCGGCTGGTGGAGATATATATGGACGAAAGCCGGGAGCACACGGCCAAGATCCACGAGCGGCAGCGGTGGGAGTTTACGCTGGCCGGGCAGGTGCACCAAACAGACCGCGATGCCATACAGCGCAAGCACCGCAATGCGCAGCGGCTTCTCCGGCCGTTGTTGGTGGTGCTGCCGTTTGCCGAACACCTTACGTTCCCCGATGCCAAACCACGTACTCGGCGTGATCAGCGCAAGTTCCTCTCGTTAATTTCCACGGTGGCGTTCATGCACCAGTACCGCAAGGACGTCAAAACGGCTGCCAGCCGGGGCGAGACCATTGAGTACATTGAGGCTGACCTTGCCGACTACGTTATAGCCTACGAGCTGGCACGGCAGTTGTTTGCCACCACGCTCGACGAAATGGACAAGAGGACGCGAGATGTGTACAACGTGATATACCGGTTGGTCTGGAATAAATGGAAGCTCAGCCGTGGCGTGCTGCTTACAGAAGACGCTGCCGGGCCCGAAGCTAAGGATCTGATGGAAATACCCATCAGCCGGCGCGAGGTGCGCGACGGCTCCGAGATGGCGGCCAGTATGTGCAATGAGTGCATAATGGCGCTGGTGGATGCTGAGTTTTTGACCACGCCCGGCGGCCGGCAGGGGCAGGCGTACCAATACTTCCTGCAATACATGCCATTCGGCGACGACATGCAGACGCAGGTGGAGCGCGACTTGGTTGCGCCCGAAACACTGCAGGGGCTAATCGAAGGACTGGAGGCATAGCCATGAGCATTGCTGCTGAGCAAGTTGTAACCGTTGCGCAGGGCCACGGGTGGCGCGTGATAAACGGCACGGCAGAGCGTGCCCTGCAGCACATTGGCGACAACGGCATCGACCTTGTTTTCACAGATCCTCCTTACGCGCGAATTGACTGCGTTGAGCACTGCACGTGGATGGCTGAGCAGTGCGTGCGCGCGTTGCAGCCGGGCGGCAGCTTGGTGACGTTGCTGGGACAGGTGACCATGCCTGACGTGATTATGGCGTTTGCCCAGCAGCCCGCATGGAAATGGCGTTGGCCGTTGTGCATGGGGCAGACGGCTGGGCCGCACGCCCAGTTGCGACAGGTGGGCGTCGAGGTGTATCACAAACCGGCGCTATGGTACAGCCGGGGTGTGATACCGGCCGAGCGCCGACACCGCATGAATATCTTCAAGGATGCGGTGCAAATGCCCGCGCGGGGCGCGGGTGTGCGCAAGGACGAACACCCGTGGCAGCAAAGCAATGAGTGGTCTGACTACTACATACCAGCGCTGACATTTGCGGGCGAGACAGTGCTTGACCCGTTTTGTGGCAGCGGCACGTTTTTAATCAGTGCGCTACGCGCAGGGCGGCGCTGCATTGGCTTTGATGTTGACAGCGCCGCTTGCGAACAGACAGCCATGGCGCTTGCGGCCGTAGAGCAGCAGCTACGCACTGAGGACGCTGCTGAGCCCGTCAAAGACGTAGACTGCATGCAAGTGCCCATGATTGGCAGTTGAGCCGTCTCAGGCAAACGTCATACAAAGGAGCAGGACATGCCTATATGCGAGAACTGCAGCACGGACGTGGCAGCGACCCACGCGTATGAAGTTGATACGCCGTTTGATGAAAAGATGGCGCACTTCTGCACGCTGGAATGCCTTGCCGAGTGGGTGTCACTGCGCATGGGCATTGAGGAGCATTGCATGCGAGCGGCTGTGCTTGAGCCCATGCCGCCGGTGGGGCGCTACCAGCTGAGCAGCGCACCGGGCAACGAACGCCTCTTTGACACGGCCACCGGGCGGCTATGGACGATGGGCGGCACCGGGTGGCGGCTGCACATTGACGCGCCGGCTATGCCGCCCGGTAAAGAAGTTGATGTACTGTGAGCGGCTACTCTGCAGGGATTGTGGCTACTGCGGTTACAAACGGTGCAGCCCGCGTGGTTAAAGCCATTGCGAAAACACCGGGCCGTTACGTGCCGTTCGCAGTGCTTGATGACACGCGCGAGGGCATGCTTGACACCGTTACCGGCCAGCTCTACACGCGCAATCCGGGACAGCTCCACTGGGTGCTGACGTGCACGATGGAGGATGATGGCGAATGAGATTAGTGGTTGATGTGTACTTGGGGATAACGGCCATAGTGTTCGACTCCGACGAAGAGCGGGCGCTGCTGGTTGAGAACATTACGAATATGGAGCCCGGACACATGGTGCTGTCAGTGGCGCCGACCGACTTGGTGACCCAGCGCCAACAGGATGCGTTTGCGCAGCAGTGCGTGCCGCTATCTGGAGATGATACCAGTGGGTGATTGGTCTGTTAAAGACGCACTTGCACGGGCCAACAAGCTGGCAGCCAACCGGCGCGCCAAAGACGCGGGCGCCGAACCTGAACGGCCGGACGGCACAACCATACATGACGAGCTTGACCGGGGGCTGCGCTTCATTATCGCCAACTGGGGACGGCGCGACGACAGTGACCCCAATGACGCGGGCCATGCTTGCGATGCTTTGAGCCGGGCCGTGGTGCACTGGGAGAGGTTGGCGGCGCAGCTTGAGGCACACTATGGCTACCCGGATGGCTACATTGCGCTTGAGGTGCATGCTGCAACGGCATGGCTTGGCGGGCACCCGGCGCCAGACTTGTGGCTGAGCACTGAGGAAAAGGGGCGCTGGGTGTTGGGGCTGGATGACGACCCGCACTTTACGCTGCCGTTTACCAGCACGCTTGACGGCGGCAAACAGGTGCGGGTGGTGGTGTGTCGGGCAGCCGGCGATCACCCCGACGACGTATGGGACATCTTTGATCTGCTTCGTGTGTACCGCATTGCCCGTGAGTTTGATGGTGCGTACGCCGTGGGCGAACTGACGACGCAGCAGGAACGCATTGACACGGCGAGGGCTACGCAGCAAAGCATGGTCGCCGACCTTGGCGACGGGGCGATGAAACAGCTATGAGCACGATACCCATGAAGGAGCAGCCATGAAAGGACCGACGCCGGCGTGGGATATGGCGTACGCCAGAGGGCTGGCACACGATCACAACCGTAGCGCAGCGGCATACTGCTACGGGCGACCCATGCACCAGCGCAGGCCCAACAAGCAGCCGCTGAAGGGCGCATGGGCGCGCGGATACGCTGACCGGGCGTGCAACGTAGATGCCAACGAAATAAGCCCGTACAAGCATCGCGGAGGGCATGGGGCGGGGTGGGGTTACCAGCTCAACAGGGCGTATCAGGCCGGCGCAGAGTGCGCGGCAATGAATGCACGACGATAACGCAGTACCAAGGAGCAAGGCTATGACTATTGATGTGCTGTGGCTGGCAGTGGGGCTGTTGCTCGGCATGGCGGCTACCGGCTGGGCGTACGCAGGAGGCATGGCTGTGCTGCAACACAAGTTGAGGCTCAAAAGCGAAGCTGCGTCAAGCGCACTCTGCTGCTGCAATACCGAGCGCAGCAAAGCAGACAGGGCTAAGCGCGAGCTGGACACACTGCGCAATGAGATCGCAGAGCAGGGCGACGCGGGCGAGGCGCAGTCACAAATAACCTGAGATGCACAAGGAGCGGAGCGACATGAGCAGGTATGCAGTGCTGTATGAGCCGGAGGGCCGGGCGCGAGAATTCGCGCAGAACATGCTGGGCTTGAACTTGCGGCTGACGTGTGGGCATGGGTGCAAGTACCCATGTTACTGCCCGCAGTTCCTGCACAAAAAGCCCGAGGACTTTCACGCACCGGGCGGGCCGTACCGCGACGACTTGTTGGATAAGCTGCGTGACGACCTGCTGTATTTGCGGCGCATTGGCGATCGGCGGCGGGTGCACCTGAGCTTCATTGGAGACCCGTTCGAGGTAGGCGCCGACAACGCCATAACCCAGCAGGCGATTGAGATGCTGGTGGAGCATGGGCAACCGTTTCAGGTGCTGACCAAAGGCGGCATCAAAGAGGTGCGCGGCAGTTTGCCGCTTTTCCGTGATGGCGACGGGTGGCTGGGGCAAACCATACTGTTCACCGATGATGCGTTGCGGCGGCAATGGGAGCCGAATGCCTCATCAATTCACCAGCGGATAATGCTGGCTGAAACGGCGCACGCCCTGGGCATTCCGACATGGGTTTCGCTCGAACCGTGCATATATCCCGAACAAGCTCAGGCCGTTGTGGATGAAACTGCGCACTGCGTCGACTACTACAAAGTCGGCGGCTGGAATTACAACAAGGTCGGCAGTGCGTTGATTGACTGGCCTGCTTATTGGCGAGGCATTCACGACATGCTGCAGTTATCGAACCGCAGCTACATGGTGAAGGAAGATATGTGGCCACACCTGCCAAGCGAGGGCGTTGCAGTGGTGCATGAGACACGTGAGTGGCATGAGCGCATTGCATACCATGAGGTGCGGGCTACTACGCTGCGCAAGGAACTGCGCAAGGATCGTGGTGAGTGATGAACGATTATGACGAAGCGGCTATTGCTTTGATGCGAGAAGAACGCAGCAGGCAAGACGAGAAATGGGGCGGGGCCGACCACGATGATACCCACCATTACTTCGCGTGGGTGGGGTTCATCAAGGAAGAATGCGATGAGCTGCTGGCCGCCATGCACGGCGGTATGCGCCATGCTCACGTGCGGGCACAGGCAATGGCTGAGGCGGCGCAGGTTGGCGCTCTGTGCGTGGCTTTTTTGGCGAGCATGTATCGCACTGGGAGCGCACCATCGCTGGCCGATGTGGATGCATCCGAGATGGATGCGTCGCGGGTCCGGGTCGATGCTGCGCAGCGCGAATTGCGTGATGCGGAAAGCGAGCTTGCGGCGCGGACTGCTGCGCTGTGCAAGGATCGCGGTGAGTGATGGCTACTATTTGGCTGGCAATACCTGACGATGAGAAGCGCGAATACTTTGAGCATGACTTGCCCCCCATACTACCGGGGCACACGTTTGAGTTCGCCTATATGGCGTCGGCGCTCCCAGATGAAGGCTCGCCAGACGCAATTGTGCTTGACGTT
>Ga0075125_10001550_pt1 | contig 11161 bp, 8 predicted proteins | sample AntAceMetag02UKN_FD_69810 | JGI IMG/M metagenome (GOLD analysis project Ga0075125, IMG submission 69810) | Saline lake microbial communities from Ace Lake, Antarctica - Antarctic Ace Lake Metagenome 02UKN | ecosystem: Environmental > Aquatic > Non-marine Saline and Alkaline > Saline | place... | reverse complement strand
AATCATAGAGCCAGAGACTAGAGAAGTATCTCTAGGTATGCATGTATCTCTCTTGAATAACTTCTGTTGTTGTTTTACCATTTTTCAACTCTCTAATCAACCAATTACTCTTGAAAATCACTTCTCAAGCCTCGTCCTTTAGGGCGAGGTGATTGACTAAGTAAACTTCTGTAATTTCTTGTATTTTGATTAATACTCTGTGATTTTTGACTTCGTCAAAAATTTCTACAAATTCTTCGTCAAATCTCAGAAGTTCGCCCTTGAATCTAAAATCATTCTTTAGAAAGACTGTTATTTTTTTGTTTAAATATTCTTTTAAATTATTTTTTAATATATCCGACATTATATTACCTCGCTATAGTATATATTTTTAATTAATACATATTTATATAATATTAGGTCATTTATATAATTTGACTTTTTTTTATATATACAAACCTATAAATTATAGTAAAAATAGTATATATCATGACAAACTAGGAAAAAGTTTATATAATACATACAAAGAGTATCATAAATAAGATAATGACTAAATTGAAAATAATAACTCAAAGTGGAACAGCTAATAGTTGGAATAGACTTTATGAATGGCAACGTGATGCGGTTGGTAAATTTTTTGACTTTGATAAAAAAATGATTGCTATAGTACCAACTGGTGCAGGTAAAACTTATTTTGCTATATATATAATCAAAAAATTACTGGAAGAAGATCCTAACATGAGAATTATTATTATAGTACCGAAAATTGTTGTTGTTAATACCTGGTTAGATGAATTTTATAGTAACGGTTTCTATCTACAAAATATAGGGGTTTATAAAGGAGGATGTAAAGAGTTTTCTAAGATTACTATTACAACTATAGCTTCTGCTAAAAGACTTGACATGAGAATGTTTGATTTTGCTATATTCGATGAATTACATAATTTCGGAGCTCCGACAATGAAAAAGATTGTTTCTAAAAATTTTAAAGCTAAATTAGGTCTTACTGCTACCCCTGATAGATCTGATGATAAACATTGGAAAATTTTTAAAGATTTTGATTATAATATATATGAATATGATATAAAGGATGCTTTGAAAGATGAAGTATTAAATAGATATGATTTTTTTAATATAAAGCTTAAACTACCTAGAGAAGAATATAAACAGTATGAAGCTATAAGTATTCAGATAGCTTCATTGATGACTACGATTGGTGGATATAATGCATTTTTAAGAAGGCCTGGTAATGATAAACAAAAAATAGCTTTAATGAAATATATGGATATGAGAAAAAAACTTGTATGGCATAATAAACAAAAGCTTGAAATTGTAGCTAATTTATGTAAACATTATAATGATGGTTCTAAGATTATAGTTTTTAGTCAATATAATAGTACTACTAATGCTTTGTATTATCATCTTGGAAGTAGAGGTATAAAAGCAGCAGTTATACATAGTAATATTTCTGATAAAGAAAAAGTAGAAGGATTAAAACAATTTGATAAAGGTAATATAAATGTTATATTAACAACAAAAGTTTTGGACGAAGGTTATAATCTTCCTAAAATTGATGTAGGAATAATACTTGCAGGAGAACAATCACAAAGACAAACTATACAAAGACTTGGTAGAGTTCTTAGAAAAAAAGCTAAGAAATCTAAATTATTCCAAATTTATTTTTCTGATACATTTGAAGAAAAAACTGCAAACAGAAAAGCAGTTTTCTTTAAAAGATTTAGTGACAAATTTGAGGAGATAGTCGTATGAGTAATTACGCATTAATGAGAATTGTTGAAAATATTATGAAAATTAAATTTCCTGAAAAAGAGAATTTTTTAGAAGATGATATAAAATCGATTATATCAGAGTTCATAGAAAACGGTTCTAAGTATGGTACAGAGGAAGAAGAATATACTAAGGCTCTATCGAAATCTGATGTAATAAAGAAAAATCTTACAAGATTTGTAGAATACCTTTTATATAGAAATATATCAAATTTTGATAGTATGATACTTTTAAGTGCTATGAAAGGTACTGGAAAATCTAGTGCTGCTATAATGATAGGTAAAGCATGGTGTGAACTAATAGGTATAAAATTTGATCCAGGAAGACATATTTGTTATTCTAATGCACAAGTATCAGACAAAATAGATAAGCTAAATAAATTCGAACCTTTGATAGCTGATGAATCTATAAATTTTGCATGTTTGAATAAAGATGCTAAAATATTATTAGGTAATGGAAAAGAAGTTCCTATCGAAGATTTAGTTAACGAAAGAGATTTTGATGTTTGGACTTTTAATACATATACTAAAAAAAGAGAAATTAAAAAAGCTTTTGGATGTAGAAAAATTAGGAAAGAAGAAGTATATAAAGTAAAATTGTCATCTGGAGAATATGTAACATGTACTTTGAATCATAAATTTTTAATAAGGAAAGGTATGCAATATAAAGAATTGAAAGATGTAATATGGGGTAATATGATTAAACAAGCTAAATCTAATAGATGGAGAAGGAAACGTAAAGTAGGATATGGATATAAAAAAACTCCAGACTATGACGATTGTATGATGACTTTTAAAGAAACTTATTATACTCCAAGAGAATATGGAGGATTACCTACTAAACCTTATATAAGATCTATAGAGTATAAAGGTATAGAAGATGTATACGAAATCTTAGGAGTAAAAGATAATGGTAATTATGTTGCTAATAATATAATATGTAAAAATAGTTCAGAAGATTGGGCAAAAGCTGAAAATAAAGAACTTAAAAAAAAGTTAGGTAAAGTTAGGACTAAACATTTATTATTTATATTATGCTTCCCTCTTAAAATAAATAAAGTTGATAAAGTATATCTAGAGAATTATGTTAACATGTGGATAGACCTTTTCGGAAGAGGTATAGGAGCTTTATATGTTAAAGATAATAATCCAGCACACGATTCATGGAGAGTAAAAGAGTTTGCTAAATTAGGTGCTTATACAGAATTTACACATCCCGAAAGAATTAAAAATATATTATCTAGACATCCGAATTTTTGGTCTATACTAAAATTTCCTAAACCAGGGGAAAAAATATATAATGAATATTTAAGAGTAAGAGAACAAAACGTTTATGATGATCCTACGGTAATGTCGACAGTTGTAAAAGAAGATATTATTAGATCTATATTAATAGTAACATTAAAAGAATTAATAACTAGAGATAGTTCATTATCAGTTAATAGATTGTTAACTCATCTAGAAAATAGATATGATATGAAAATAGAAAAATCATTATTTGAAGCTATAATGAGAGATGCTAATATGTTAGTAAAAAAGATGGAAGATAACAAATTACTAATAGAAGGTAAAAAATAACTTGAACATGATAGATTTAGAGGAAATAGAAAAAAGGCTTTTAATAAGGCCGGAAACATATAGATCTTTGTTAAAAGAAGATTATGGTAGAAATACCAAAACTATTATAGTGAAAAGAAAAATGTTAAGATGTATTAGAAAAGGATCAAGGTTTGGTGCTGTAAAGCTTAGTGGTACCAGAGGTGGCCAAGTATTATTTTATAATCTTGATAAAACATATTCTATAGTTATCAGTAGTGAATATATGAGTTTTAATTATTTCTATTGTGAAGATTGTAAGTATATAGATAAAGCTACATTAAAATTGATAAAACCTTATAGATTGAAAAATAATGAATGGAATGAATATGGTAATGGGGAATTAGATATATTTGTAGGAAATATAATAAAGGTGGTGTAATTTATGTTTGTAGAATATAACTGGATAATTTTTATATGTTTGTTATTTGTACTTTATGTTTCAAACTATTATTTAGAAAAAATTTTTAAGAATCGTTATAAAGAAGTAATAGAGTTAGAAAATACTATAGAAGTTATGAAAAATAAGAAAATAAAATCTATAGAAGAACAATTCAAATATATAGATCTTAAAGAAGAATTGAATAATGTTTTCGGTTCTGGAATATCAAAATTTATTTTTGGATTATTGATGATTATTGTATTTTCTATAATCATACCATATTTTCCTGGATATTATAAAATATTTATAGTAATAGTATTTAGTACTATTGCTCCTTTATTGTATATATATAAAAGATCATATAGATTGTATAATTATCTTTCATTCTTTTTTATATTTATTTTTTTTACTGGGTATATGGCAATTCAATCCTTATATCCTTTGAAATTTATGAATTTTAATATCAATATTTTAATGATGTTACCTGTATTGATGTTATTAAATGCTATAGTAAAGTTTATAATCAAGAAAGTAAAAAAAGGTTTTAAAAGGAGGTAATTATAATGACGGTAATAGTAAAAATAGGACGAAGAGTACCAAGAAAGTGGATGAGAAGAACAGCTTATAAAACTAAAGGATTATTAACATTCCAAGAAAATATATGGTTGATAATAGCTAGATCTATGACTTTAGCTAAAAAGAAAGCTACTGAGCATCCAGGAGAATTAAAATTTGAAAAAAAGAATTATAGAGAACCAGAAGATATGAATTATGATATAGAATGGATTGATATAAAAATAGAAGGAAATCCAAATCAAGAAGAAGAAGAATATAACGAAGCAATGCAAATGTATAAATCCTTAAAACAAGTTTTTAAGAAAGAATTTAAACCTGATAAAAAAATGTTAGAACCTTTCAAAACTAAAAATATTTCTGCAGGTCATCTAAGTAAAGTATATAAAAAAGGATACGGTTCTGCTGGAAATAATACTATAGCTCAAAAATTATTAGAATTAGGAATCATAACTTATATAGAAAAAATAGATTATGAACCTCCTGAACTTCTAAACGAAGGTGAATATATAAAAGATGATAGTATTAGAAGTGGTAAGATAAAAGATTTAGTAAAAGAAATAAATAAAACAAAAAAAGAAGAAGAACGAAAACGTAAAAAGAAAGAAAGAATAAATAAATGGAGAGCCAAAAGAGATAAATAGTAATAATTTAATAAGTATATATATAAATGAGTAGTGTTTTAGGTAGTATTATCTATAATAAATATTATAAGATCAATCTAAAAAATGGTGATACACATGCCTATAATAAGACCTGGAGATAAAAGTACAGATACTTCTGATACATCATATGATGATTATTTAGAAGGAACAGAAGGATATTTTGAACAAGAGACTGGAAAATTAGAAGATAGACAGGAACAGTCTGGTAGAATTAGTAGAGGAGCTTTAGCTTATAAAGATAGAATGTCAAATGTTGCAATAGGTAGATTATCAAAAGAATATGATATAAGAGGAGAAAAGTTAAAGGCTAAAGATGCAGTTGAATATACAGAAGCTGAAGAAGCAAGACCTGTTTATAGTGGTATTGGTGCATTAGATCAAAATACAAAATTATCAGAATGGGTTGAAAAATATCAAAATGTTCTTGGAAGAGGAGAAGATAGATATACAAAAGAAGCAGAATTTTTAGAAGGACAAGAATCTGATATAAAAGTAGGTATTGTTAAAGAAGAATCAACTCCTTATGGTTTAGGAAGAGATGCTTCTAGTATTATTTCTGATACTACTGGTAAATATAAAGTTACGGAAACATATGAAACAGGAGAACCTAAGAAAGTTATAGAGAATCCTATAAAATATATATCAAATAAAAGAAGAAGCGGTAGGAGTCCTGCAACCTTTAGTTACGGAACATATACTCCGTATGAAGCTACATTAAATAAAGATGGAACAATAAAATCAGAAATTAATAGAGATATTGCACCTGTTAGTGATAGATGGTATAGTGATGATAAATATACTTCTAAATATTATAAACCTATAGTACAAGGTGTGTTAGAATATACTGATAAAGGTATTCCTAAAACTTTGACTGGTACTGGTACTTATAGATCCGAATATCGTCAAAGTCCTAGTTCTTCTACAGAAAGATCTAGTTATAAAACTTACGAAGCAAGTAAAATAACTTTCGATGACAAAGGTAATATATTAAATAAAGCAGTATATGATGATGCTCCTAGTTCTTCGATAGGAGGACATTTCGGAGGATCATATAGAAGAAAACCTTATTTAAAAACTTCATATGATTTTGATGTAGGAGAAAAAATTAACTTTTCTAAACCTAGATCAAAAGTTACTTATACAAAAGAGTATCAACAAAAAATAGATAATGCTTTGAATAAGATAAATAAAACTTCAGGTTCGACTGTTGCTTGGTATAACCCTTATAAAGGTAAAGGAAGAAGTTCAACTGGACAATCTACAAAAGGACCTACAATATCTAAATTAAAAGGTCCTAATACTGCTGTAAAATCTACAGTAACTAATAAATGGACAAGTTGGAAAATAAATCCTTATACTAATAAAGAATTTACATCAGGAAAAGAGTATAAAAATTTCTGGGGTGGAATGTCAGGTAAAGTTATAAGTCTTAAGGAACGTCAAAAATCATATAATACTTTTAAAAATAATGATTTTATTATTCCTCCTGGATACTGGGGTACGACATCAGAAGAGTTTGGTGAAGTTGATATATCAGGAAATGTTATTAAAAATCCGGGACAATTAAAAGCCGGTGAATATTTTTGGTATGATAAAAAAAAATAAAAGGTGATACAAAATGAAAAAAGGTAAAACTTACAAAAAACAGAAAAAGCAATTAAGCTTTTATAATGTTAAAACGAAAAAGAAATTTAAGACTGATATGTATGATATTAGAAAAAGAGGGAAATCATTTTTTGCTGTAACTAAAGCTCCTAAATTTGATTTCGAATGCTGGCTTATAGTTGGTAAAGATTTTGCTAAAGGGTGTAAGAAGTAATAAAAATAATTGTGAAAGGAAAAATATATCAGGGGAAAGAAAACAAATGGCTGAAATTATAAAATCATCGATTAATAATACTAATCCATTTAAAGCTCCTGATATTCCTAAACAATATTGGGATCCTAATGATTCGATGGGTAGTACTGATTTATATAATAATACGGTATCTAATGATTATGCTAATAATAAAAGAGTACAAATAACAGATTATAATGCTAAAGTTAGTATTTCTGAAGAAACATCTCCTATAGCTAATATTACTATAGATAAAGAAATTGAGAAATCTAATATTCTCGGAGATCTAGATACAAAGAATGGTGTTTTTTATGATGATGAAAATAATACATATACTGTTGTTAGTGAAAAAGATTTAGGAGTAATGAATATAGCACCTTCTAAACCCGGTGATAAAGAAACTATTGTAAAATTTGCTGATAGATCTGTTTTGGGAAATATCAAAAGTATATTTCTTGGATTAGGAGGAAGTAAAAAAACAAAGATAGAGACACCAAGTCTAAGTAAGGAAACTCTTTCAAGAATTAAAGAAGATGCATTAGAAAAATCTATGTCAGGGGATTTACGATTAAGTTCGGATATATCCAAAAGAATTCCAGAAGGTTCGGAAACAATAATTATGGAAACTGAAGTTCCTAAAGTTGATTATTCTAAAGTTACAAAAGCAGATATAATGCCTGGTATAAGTAATCTGTTACAAGACAGAGATTTATCAAGTATAGAAAACGGAGAAAAAATTTCTACTGTTAAAGATAATGTTAGTAAATTTATTTTTCCTTTTAAAGAAAGAATTCCCGAAACTAGCGAAACTAGTATTATAACAGGACAACCACCTAGTATAGATTATAGTAAAGGTAGTAATGAAATTAAATTTACAGGAATTGATAAATTTTTAGGTAAATCTCCTGATACTATACAACAGGTAACAACTTATCAACCTTCTATATTAAGATCTACGTCAAAAACTTTTAATAAAATGGGAGATAGAGTTGGAGATACTTTTGAAAATGTTAAAGAATCTGGTATAAAATATTTTACAGGTCCTCAAGCATATGATGAATATGGTAATATAGTTAAAGTTACAAAACCAGAAAAAGAAGAGGTCCAAGATTTACGTAGATATGCAGATAAGTCTACTTCAGAACGACTTGCAAGTATATATTACAAATATAGTACCGAAGAAAAAAGAAGAGATGCTGCAGAGTTAGAAAATATAGAAAAAGAGTTTCAAGAAGAAACTGATTATATAGAAACAGATTATATAGAACCTATAGAAGAAGTTAAAGAGAAAGTTAGTATTAATGATAAAATTCAAGATGCTTTATCTTTTGCACCATATTCTATAATACCAGGAGCTACGAAAACTGTAGCAAAAGATATTGTTACTATGGCTACTAGAGATCAAACAGGTACTAATAAATTATTAGGTAGAGAACCGGAACTTACTACTACAGAAAAAGTTTTACAATCATTACCTTTTATAGGTAAAAAAGAAACAAAAGTATCAAACAAAGAAAAAATAAAACAAGCAATAAAAGATAAAGATCTTACATCAGAAGAAAGAGCAATAGAAGAATCTACTATGAAATTGTTTGTTGAACCTGGTTTAGATTCTATGGCTAAAATAAATTATGCAATAGGTAAAGGAGCTATGACTTATAAATCTGCAAAAGCTTCAAATTCTGAATTATCTCCCGTAAAAATTTTTGCTTCTATGAAAGAAGAAATTGGCGGAAAAGATATGACAGAGACTGAAAAAAAGTATGAAGTATTAAAAGAAGAAACAAAGTTGTTTGAAAAAAATTCAGAAAATTTTGATAAAAGTCTTTCTGAATTAGAAGAGACTAAAGAGTATAAAGAAAATTTAATATATAATAAAGCGTATGTTGATCTTAATGAAAAATATTTAGATAAAGGTTTTACAAATACTAAATCTAAATATGGTGAATGGAATAAAGATGGTAAATTAGTTTCTATAGGAGAATCAATGCCTATCGAAGATCAAGAAATGTTTAAATTTCTTAGTAGTAAAATTATAAGTAATGAAGCTATATTAAAACCTGATATTGATAAAATAATTTCCCAAGAAGAAGAATTGAAATCTAATAGAACTAATCTTACAGAAAAAGTTGCAAAATTTTCAGAAGCTTATAGTGAATCCCAAATAAAGAGTAGAAAAGTAAGGGAAAGAAATCCTATAAAGGCTTGGCAATTAGCTTTAATGGAAGATCTTGCATCTGATGAAACTTCAAAAGGTCAAAAAGCTGCAGACGTATTAAGGTATGGAGCTTTATCTTTTGGTAAAGTAATGGTTAGAGATCCTATAGAATTTTTAGTAACAGCTCCTGTAGATGTTCTTAAAGAAGATATAAAAGAAGGAAGAATTGATCAATTAAAAATAGGTGCTATTGCTCCTGTATCTTATTTAGCTAGAGGTATATATGATCCTTATACAGAAAGTTCTTATAAATTTAATCCTGATGCATTATCAGGAGCTTTAACAGTTGGTTCTTTCGGTGCTGGATTTGGTATTGGTTATACCAAAACAGGAACTGTACAAGCTGTAGGTGCTATTAAAAAAGCTACTACTACGGGTAGAGTTATTAAAGGTATAATTTACGGAGCTCCTGTAGTTACCGAAGGATTTAAATATATAAAATCTTCTCCTGAACAAAGAAATATATGGCAATCAGCAGCAAGAGTTAGTGGATCTTATGGTTCTATGGCAGGATATTTAGGAGCTGGATATGTAGGATCTAAAGTTGGTCAAGCTGTTAAAACTAGTGTTATAAGTAATTATGATCTTGGTAAAGGACTTAGATCTGGTGAAGTTAAAATTAAAATGTATTCAGAAACTAAAGGTAAATCTTATACAGAAGTTAAAGGAGTAAGAAATGCAGAAGAAGTAGCAAAAATTGCTGACAAAGGTAATGTATATATAGAAACCCCGTATGGTAGATACCAAATAAAAACTACAGGTGCTTATCAACAAATATCAGGTAAAGATGTTTGGTTAAAAACTTCAGAAAGATCTCCAGGAACATCTAATAAAATATTAAATAACCAAACTAAAAAAGCTGTGTATAAAATGTATATGCAGACAAATAATCCTAGAATTTCAGATTTCGAAAGTTTTAATAGAATATTATCTTCAACTCATAAATCTAATACTGTAACAGCTGTTAAAAATTTTTATAATCAAGAAGCTCCTGGTATAAAAGAAATGTTATATAAAGAAGCTTCTGGATATACTAAAGGAGCTGCTGTATATGGTACTGGTAATATAAAAATGAATATAAGACCAGTTGATGCTGCTGGTAGACCTATAGGAGAATGGAAATCTTTTGCTAATGTTGATACTTTTACATTTGATAAATTTTTTAAAAGTCCTGCAGAATTTAGAAAAGTTATTGATGCTAAAAATGCAATAGATACTTATAAAGGAGTAGGTAGTAAAGGTAATACTTTTATAGTAGATCAAAATAGTAAAACAGGAAAATATTATTTTACACCAGTAAGAAAAGAAGGAGATTTTATTATAAAAGATATAGGAATTAATAATATTAAAAAGCAATTATATTATCAAGGTAAAGTACACGTAGGAGATTCTATAGAAATATCCAAAACTCAGTATAACAGATTAAAAACTTTATATAATGATCCTGGTAAAATAAGTAATTATCTTACTAAATCCCAATTAACAAAAACAGATGCATTTTATAATGCATTTTCAAGATTAAAAAATACTATAACGTTTGATAATTCCCAATCTATTTCGATGTTTAATTCGAAACCTACGAATATTAATCTTGATAAATATTATTTTATAGGTAAAACTAATGAATTCAATACTATTAATACTAAAGGACTTGAAAAAGGAAGTATAGTTGTTAGAGGAGATAAATTAAATGGAATGGATCTTGGTAAAGGTCAAGTAGCTTTTGAAGTTAATACTCAAACTGTTGAAAAAGTTAAAGGATTAGACGGAATTTTTAAACTTACTAGAAAACTTAAACCAGGTAATGTTATATTTGAATTAGGAACTCCAACTAAAGAATTCGGAGGAGTATCAGTTACAAATTTCGGAGATGATGCTATTAATCTTTTTGGAAATAAAGGTGTAGCTGTTAAACTTGATAAATTTTATGGTAGACCTGGTACAGAAATTACAGATATAGAATTAAAGAAACAAGCATTTAAAGATTATTTGAGTAAACGTACTTATGGTCATATGTCAGGAGATAAAATTGAAAAGTTGTTCGAAGAAAATGCTCTTACTATAAATCCGGCTACTGGTAAAGTTGCTACAACTTTAGAAGGAAGATCTTTATTACAAGCTAAG
>Ga0075125_10001548_pt1 | contig 11163 bp, 21 predicted proteins | sample AntAceMetag02UKN_FD_69810 | JGI IMG/M metagenome (GOLD analysis project Ga0075125, IMG submission 69810) | Saline lake microbial communities from Ace Lake, Antarctica - Antarctic Ace Lake Metagenome 02UKN | ecosystem: Environmental > Aquatic > Non-marine Saline and Alkaline > Saline | place... | reverse complement strand
AGTAAGCCAACACAATTCCATTATTGGGCATTACTTTTGTATCGTGTTGTTTACTATTTCCTAAATTAAAGACAAAAAGGTCTGGATTTGTCTTTTGCAACCTGTAAAGGCTGTGACTTGCATCCTTATTTAAGGAATGAACAATAATATAACTCATTTTAATGAGGGGCATGGCCGAGCCTCGGCCATCCTACCTTGAAATTTATTCAATATCTCCTCTTTTGGCTTAAAGTTGCCGTTAGGGTATCTCGGCTGGACTACCATTAATTCCGCACCTTCTATGGTTTCTTTAGGAAAATCATTTAAAGATATTCTATCTGCTTCCCAAACAATCACAGATTTTGGATGAAGATGAATTAATCGTGCTAAAACTACTAAACTTCTTGGACACTTATACATAATTTTTATAGCACCGCTTGTAGATTTATTAGATGAAATTTCAAAGGGAAATAACTCTGGATGAGCAACCTCTCTCTTATTACCCCTAAATCTACCATAATGAATATTGTAAAGATACCTTGCAGAAGTTCTTGTGAGTGTGCATACAATAAGATAACTTCCCTTTATTTCTGAACTCACTTCCCTTCCTCCATAATCTTCTCTATGAATTGTTCCTCAATAAACTTCTCAATAGTCCTAACACTTAAAACTTCCATCTTTTCAATTAAAGGTTTAAGTTCTTCAAAGTTCATTCCTTTCTCTCTACACTTCTCCTCGCTTATATCTATAATATCTTTTTTTGCCAAGTTCGGAAATTCTATATTATAAAGTCTATCCTTAAGTGCGCCATCTAAAAGATTGTATTTGTTAGTTGTCATTATAACTATTGTCCTCGAAGAGTCAACCTTATCTAATTCGTGGAGCAACATATTATTCTGAGCAGAATGCCACGATTGTCCTTTAGCCCATTCTCTATTTGGGAATACACTTTCAGCATCGTCAATTAAGATAATAGATTTCTTGGATTTTGCTTGTTTGAATATTTCTTGAATTCTCTGTTCAGACTCGCCATACAAACCTCTTGCAACATCTGCCCCATCAACAAAGAGAATAGGATAATGAAGATGTTTTCCAAGCAATTTTGCTAATGTAGTCTTTCCTGTTCCTGCAACGCCATAAAGAACAAAACCTTTAATCCCCCTGATATTTGTAGTATTAAATTGATAGGAGATTATCTTTTTCAATTTATAAAAAGTGTTGTTGAAAAATTCTCCTTTGCAAGTAGTAATATCTTCTAAAACTTCATTGGGATTAATCCAGTTAAACTCATCGTTAGTCATAAGAATTAGTAGTTTAGTGAGTTTATAAACCCTTGCTAAATCTATCCTTTGGTTTCTTATAGATTTTAATGTAATTTGAATTCATAAATATAACCTTTTCCTTCAGTCAAATACCCGAATAAATGAAGTAAATGTAGTAAAATGCACAGTATTATTATCACCCCACTTTGTTCTCATCATATTTCTCTCCACTTCATACAACGACTATGAATTTTTAGTAATTTAAATTTCTCTCTATATAGTATCAAAACTTGTTTAGATTTTAAAACTAAAAGCCCTGCTGACATCCCATTCTCTTTCAACTCTTTTATTAACTCCCTTTTTTGCATAGTTCTCACAACTTAATCGCGGCTTTACATCGCACAACTCCCCCCCTATCATCTTCGCACTAAAAAAAAACTTAGTAAGAGCTGTGTTCATATCTGACTTATCGAAAATGCTGGAATATGATTTACTTTTTCCTTTTTGTTCCTTTATAAATTTCAACTAAACCTTTTTTGGATATTCCTTTTTCTTTCATCATAGCCAAAATTCCGTATTTAGATATTAATTCACCTTTAACATTTCTCGCTGAATAGGTATCTTTATCAATAAATAATTTATTCCCTGCTTCGTCCTTATATATACACTTCGCCATTTTATTCCCAAAAGATTTCGCCCTTGCCTGTTCCTTTAAAGTCACTATCGTCCTTTAGAAAATTACTATCATCTTTCAGAAAATTTTGTTGTTCTTCATCGCTCATTTGATTTTACCTCCCTTTTAGTTAATAATAAAAATAAAATCAGCATAAGAATAGTAAATCCTATTCCAACTAAATAATATAAATCTTTATCTCCAATATAAAAATCAACTACAAAAGCAATAAAAAATGAAAACAGCAAAAGTAAAACTACACTTGAATTATATTTTTTCTTTCTTATTTCGTGTTTCATTTTTAACCTCTATAATTCTATATTTTTATACTATTTAAATATTTGTCATCACTGATAATACTCCATAGGGGGAACAGCGACGATAATCCCCCTATGGCTCATAGGAGAGCATAACCTTACCTTGCCGTGCCTCGCCGTTCCTAACCACACCAAACCATACCTAACCTGAATATGAAACCTTACCTCACAGAACCTTACCTCACCTCGCAAGACCCAACCCCACCTAAATATAAAAATAAAACCTTACCTTACCGCACCACACTCCGCTTCACCAAACCTCGCCTCAAACCACTTCACTTTGAATATGAACCTTACCGCACCATAGAAAACAATACCGGACATTACCACACCGCACCACACCCCACTCTTAAATATAATGGGATGTTTCCATCCCGACTAAGCAATAATTAAACTCCAAGCAACTTTTTAAGTTTTTCCATTTGCCTTACGATTTGGGGATTTTTAGTGTCTAACCAATCATTTTCAATTAACCTAATTAGTTCTGCTAATATCTTTGTTTGACTTGATGTTGCAAAAATCCTTTGCTGTTCTATATCACTTAAACTCATTTCTCCACCAGCAAGATGTCCAAAAGGTGCTTTTAAGATAGTATCTTCTTGTGTCTCAGAAATTCTTGTTAATCTTCTCGCAATAAAAGGTTTAAGACTATCTGTGGGTATTCTAACAAGTTCAGAGATTTTCTCTTGGCTCATATTCCATTTTTCCAAAGTTATTGCTACTTGTGTTATCTCTTGTGCAGAAAGTTGTCTTCCATTCGCAACATTTCTCTTAACTGCTTCGATATAAATTTGTTTCTTAGTCAAACCAGTCAAAACTTCCGAGCTGATATATTCTTCTTTCATATCTTTAGTTGCAGAAGTTCTGTGTGCTCCATCAACTAAAATAAGTTCTTTTCCTAATTTTGCCACACAAACCGGTGGAAATACTGCCCCAGATTTCATCGCATTATAATATCTCGCTTTGGTTTGCCAATCTACGTGACTTCTTGGATAGCATTCTTCATCTATCTTTATATCTGCTATTTTTATTAATTTTGTTTTCATATTTCATTTTCCTCCTATGATTTAATTGTTAATTTATAATCCAAACTAAAAAAGTGAAAAAAATTATCCAAGCAAAACTAATTCCTAATATATAAGAAATAGTTAAACCTAACTTTAACTTTCCGTTCAAATCATCAAATTTAATTTTCTGTTTCATTTTTTTTCTCGCTTCGCATTTTATCAATACAAGTATTACAATAAATTCTTTTTGCTAATGGTAATTCCTTTATGAAATTGATATCTTCAAATTCTTCTCCACATTTATAACATTTTTCTTTCATTTTACTTTGAATATAAAAGGGAAGCTATTAACTTCCCTTAAAATTTAGTAACTTATTCTTCTGCTTTAAATTCTGTTACTTCGAATGTTCCATATGGCCCACCTCGCTGTGGACGAAAATCAAGTATTCCAATTCTCGAGCCGGCTTCAATAAGAATAGTTTCAATTATTCTTACATCTGCAATCAACTTCTCATCATAAACTATTGTAAAAGTTGCTTCCCATTCATCTAATCTCGCTCTTGATTTCAAAACTCTACTCCTTTGAATAACAACGGGACGAACATCAATTACATACTTATCTGTTCCTAATAGAATTTCCATCGGCTCAACTCTAATTGAACCCGCAAGTATTGCTTTCGCACTTCTCTTTCCAATCTTATGGAAAGAACTCGCATTAAGTATTGATGCATAAAGAACTTGTGAAGGAATTATTAGTTCCTTTTTCTTGCCCGAACCCCAATAAGCAGATTTTTTTGCTTCTTCTTCGCTATCATAACTCTTGGTTGTTCGTCTTCCTTGCTGTCTATCCAGTTCGTTCTGAATATTATATTTATTCATCAACAAAGGACTTGTTCCCTTTATGGTTATATTAACTTTTTTCATTTTTCGTTTTCTCCTATGATTTAATTATTTGAATTTAATTCTTTTTTATCGTCGTCTTCCCTATCATACTTACTCCCACATCTTCGGCAACAAACTTGCTTTTCAGTAAAATAAATCTGACTACTTCCACATTTTTTACATCTTGGGGGTTCCATCATAACCTCCCTCCTACTAATTTATTTATTTCTAATTGGATTAATTTCTTAATTCCTTTTTTTGTTAGTATAGTGTTACTAATTACCTCTTTCAATCGCTTAATAAACTCTTTAAATTGTAAATGAAAATGAGCAAATAAAACTAATGCTTGTCCTCTTTCCTTGCATTCTCCCTTAGGGAACTGATTATCAAGTTCTTCTTCTATGTTTTCCCAAAAGTTAAATTCTTTTCTTTCTGCTTTTATCATCTTTGGATAATTTGGTGTTTTAAATTCTTCTTTTTCCATTTTATTTATCCTAAAAGTATCTCAATTGCAATTATCCAACTTAAAATACTAACAGCAATTCCTACAACATTTAAAGTAATATCCCTATCTCTATCTGTCTTTTTTATAGATAAACCAATTATTCCTAAAGTAATTCCCGCTAATGGAACAAATGCTCCGATTACTATCGACAATATTCCAAGTGTTTTACTTGTTTGTTTTTCTTTTTCTTTCATTTTATATGTGTATTTATTATATTATAGGTTTATAAACTTTGTGGTGATGTAATGATAAAAGGAAAAATCTATGCCAATCGGAGCGGTTTTGTTGGGGGTAATAATTTTTATCCCGCTCCGTTGGACTATGATTAAAAGTGGTTAAAGTGTTAGAATGCTTAAATCACCACTTTCATTATCCTATATATGCTGTATAATTTTGACTTGTGTCTTCTATCCTTTTCTCCATTTCTTTACTTTGCTTTTCTTCCATTTTCTTCTTCATAAAGTCATCAATTATTCCTTTCATAATCTCATCAAAAAGTTCTTCATCTTTTATCTTTATTTTTTTCTTCATTCTTCATTTACCCTGCACCTAATATAACCACTTTATTCATCATTTAACCCATTTAATATCAAATATCGTAAGAACTCTTGCTGTAATTGTTCCAAGCACTTTTCTCTTTCTGCTAATAACTTATTCTGTAATTTCTCAATTTTATTAAATATCTTATTTATTCCACTTGAAAGTTCTTCTACCAAAGCAAGTTCTTCTATACCCCTATCTCTAAAAAAAAGATTATATTGTCTATTCCTATCATCAAATTGAATATAAAAATCTCCACTTGCTTTATACCTTAAAAAACCATCATTATCTTTTAACTTTTGTTCTACATTAAGAATTAAAGAATTTTTGGTTATTATCTCCGCAAACTTTTTAACCATTTTCTTCTTATTTTTTATCCTTATACACGGCAAAATCTTATCAACTTCTTTACAAATCAACCAAAGTAAAGAAAATTGCCTATTGCTTAAACTCAAAGCATTTGTTCTACTATAACCTAACCAAGAAAACCCCTCTCTATTCAAAACAACCCTATTTAATCTCTTATCCTTTACCTCAAAATATCTTTCATCTATTTCTCCATCTATTTTCACATCAGTTTCTATTCTCTTACTTGAAAGATTTTTAAATAAAATTTCATAAATTTTCATTATTTCCCTTTCTACTAAATCTATTTCTTCTTCCCTTTTTTCAAGTTTCACACTCCGTTCTTGTAAAGGTTTCAACTTTTCTCTTGTTTTTTCAATTTCTTTTCTTAACATCATCTTTAACCACTTTACTCGTCATTTCCCTTACTTCCTAATTTAATTCTAACATAACTATCTTTCAACTCTCTATCTGTTCCGTTTTTGCTTATGATAAATATACTATCAAATCCAAACTTATCAAACTCAATTTCATCTATATCACTCTCTCCATCAGTAAAGAAAACAACCGCCCTACACATAGGAATTTTCTCGTTTATGTATTCAGTAATTTCGTGATGCGAAGTTCCGCCACCACCCTTAATCTCAATTTTTTTAATCTTTTCTATGTTCCCATTTTCAATTAGGTAATCATTATGAACTGCGACATCGTGAGTTAGTAATCTCAAACTCAAAGAATTTTTATATGCTTTTGAAATCCCAACAACTTCACTTATAAAATCTACTAATTCTTCTTGCCCTATACTTCCACTTGTGTCTATTGCTATACAAACATCTATCTTTTCTTTCACTATGTCGGGTAAATATGTTCCTATGGCTATACTTTTCTTACTTCTTCTCGCCCAAGTGTAATCGCTCGGGATTAAATTAGTTAAGTATCTTTGTAATAACACTCGCCAATTTATTTCTTCTTTGTGTAATTTTCCTATGGCTTGTTCCATACCTAACGGCAAATCGCCTTTCATTTTACCAAGAGTATATGCTTGTTCTACCTTACTCAACCACTCATCACTTAATTTTCTCTTTTCTTCGGGAGATAAATGCTTTGTATTATGTAAATCAAATCCACCATAACCCCCACCCTCTTTCTTTTCCTTGCTTGTAGGTAATTCATCGTAAATCTGTTCTGCTGTTTTCTCGTTAATATCTACTATCCTCTTACCCCCTATTTCATAACTATAATCATAATCACACATCAATCCCTTTTTTGGAAGTGAGAATTTATTTTGTTTTAAAATACAATTAACCACTAAATCAGCACTTATATTCCACCCTTTATTATCCCTATTACCTAACCTTAACAAATGTAAAAGGGCAAGATGTAAAATCTCGTGGGCTAAAACACCGACTAATTCATCATCACTTAAACTATCCACAAAATCTTCTCTATAAGTTAATTCTCCGTCGCTACTAACACCCATACCCGCCCAATCGGGAATTTCTCCTTTCTCATCTTTCTTAAACTTTAAAAATAAAGAAAGATAACTGAAAAACGGATTTTTTGCTTGTATCCTTATTCTCGCTTTTGTTAATCTATCACTAATTATCATCATCATCTCCTAAACTTTTAAGCATATTTACTTTCTTTAAATAATCATATATCTCTTGCTTTCCTAAACCTACTTCATATCCTAATTCTAATATATCTTCTGCTTTATGAAAATAATGTCTAAAACTTCTACTTTTTCCATCATCAAAGAAAACCTTTTTAATAACTTCCCAACCCATATTCTTTGTCTTGCCTAAAAATGAAACCTTAAACAAATCATTATTTACTAAATCAATTTTCATATCTAATTTTAAATCATTAAATTCTAATTCCTTATCTCCAAGCATATCCATTTTCATACCCGTTAAACTATTCATCATCTTAATCTCATCGTTAGTAGTTTTATGATTTAATCTTCCAAAGATAAATACCAATTTTGAAGATTTAATTTTTACACCATTAACTTTAATCCCGCCGTTTTTGAACTCAATTTCAAAGAATTTCTTATCAACTTCTATACCATTTTCATTAACATTTCCCCACTCACTAAAACTTATCTGCTTTTCAAATAATACATCTTCTATTCTATCAACATTAAATCTATTATTATAACCATATCCATTTAAAAAATCAAAATTAAAAACTTGATTTACATTTTTATCTGTTAAAACATATCTCTTATAACCACTCGTTTTTGTTATTGTTTTCTTATCAACTTTATAATCATTAAATTCTCCCATACTATTCTTTTCAAATTCTTCTTTTACATCTTTATCATCTACTTCTTTTTTCTTATCTCTTTTTACTTCTTCCTTTTCATATTGCTCTTTTTCCAATAACTTTTCTTTTGTTATCTTTTCAATTATCGCCTTATCTATAATATTATTAAAACTATTATCATCTTCAACATCACTCATAGATAAAGAAGAAATATCTTCATAAATTTTTGAAATTTTACTTACCCATTTTTCATCTAAAATTTCCTTATCTATTTTTATCATTACACTATCATTACTTCTAAAAGCATAATCATCAACTTCAAAATCTTTCTTATTCCCCACCACAAATCCGTCGTCATCAGCAAGAATTATTTTATCATCTATAATTTTAATAACTTTGTATATGCTATGATAAATGTCTAAAATTCCCCTAAATCCATCGGATAATTGTATTTCTCCGTCTAAAAATTTTACATCATCATCTAACACTTGGAAAAAATGAACTTCTAAATCTTCTTTGCTATTAAATGTTTCAACCATTTTACTTTGATAAAAATTCACTATATTTAGTATATAATTCATCAACTTTTTTATCTGCTGATAAAAATTCTTTCTTAAATCTTTGAGTATCATACTTATTACATAATCGCCATAACAAAACCACAAATTCCGCATTATTCATATCATCTAATACTTTACTTGCCTTTACAACCTTATTAAAATCAAGTTTCTTATTCTTATAATTTTCTGCTAATGCTGTAATCACAAAATATTTTACAGAAATTTCAGTAATGTTTCTTAACTTTTCAAAATCCTTAATCAATTCCGCCATATTTATTTCGTCTTTAATCTTACAAAATGCTACGAACTCTTTGGCTATGCCCTCGCCTATTGCTGACGAAGTTATTAAATCAAGGGTTTCGTAATCCTTTACATCACGGATTAAAGTATTTACTCTTTCCCAACCCCGCTCAGTAGTAAATTTTTGGTTATCTTCAAAATCTACATTATGTAAAGACGACGGCTTGAAATTTACAAACCCCAATATCCTACTATCTATATTATTATCCACTGCCCACATACACCAACTATCAACATCAGGGGGTAGTAATTCAACTTCTCCACCCCTATCTCTTACGGGACTTGCTAACTGATGAGTATATGCTCTATCACTTTCCAAATTACCACAACCCATAATCAACCAATCATCATTTATTTTTGAACTATTTATTACTCTATCATAAATTATTTTATAAACCGAACTAATAACTAATGGAACTGCTAAATTTATCTCATCAAAAAACAAAATCCCGTCGCTATCTTTTCTTTCTAATAGTTTAGCCCAAAATGGAATTTTCCACACTACACTTTCATTATCTTTAAAATCGGGTAGCCCTTTAATATCTGAACTATCATATTCGCTCAATCTTATATCCATTAAAATAAAATACTTCCCCGAATTATCAAAAACTTTCTGCTTATCTTCTGCTGTTAATTTATTCCATTCAACAAATTCTTTTTTCTTTTCTTCTGCTATCGCTCTCCCCGTATCTCTCACTACTGCCGACTTACCAAGCCCAAAACTTCCATAACCTATTAAGGCGGTTTTCCGCTTGTAATAAACTTCAATTAACTTTCTAAACTGCTCGTGGTTTATTTTTTTCATTTTTCATTAACCTCTTTCCAACTCTCTTTACAAAAATCATTAAATTCTTCTTTGTTATCCCCACAAAACTCTCGGCTTAACTCTTTAAAATTTTCATCACACCAAGTTTCAAAATCCCCGTCATCTTGTTCTTGCTTAAATTCTCTATAACTATCAAGCACTAAATCTTCTTGTTCGCTTGTTAATCCTTTATTTATCATTTTTCTTTTTCTTCTTTGATTTATTTGTCGCCATAACAAAAACATTTTCTTCTTGCTCTTGCTCTAACTCTTTAATTATAACTTCTCCGTTAATAACTTTCTCATATCTTTCTAAAACTTCATCTTTTATATTTGCTAAATCAACATCTCTTTCGTTTTCAGTAATAAAACTTTCTGCTGACTTGCTTAAATTTTCTATTTCCTTAACATCAAATTTTAATTCGCTTTCTATACATCTTCTAACCTTGTAATATCTTCGTTTATTGCTCTATTATAAGGGAATAAACTTAACAAAACTCTATTATCAAAATCAACATAAAGAAAACCTAAATGTTGCTTTCCCCGAGATGTATATTTACAAACAGCAACTAAATCCTTACTTTCTAATGCCTTGATAAAAGCAATAAAAGTTTTTTGCTGTGATTTCTTTGCTGTCTTGCTTATATCGTTTAGAATATAATAATTAGCATAAATAAATCTCTTTTTCTTCGCCACATCAACAGAAGAAAAACCTAAAATTTCTATTGTTTGATTTTCTAAAAAATCTTTAATTCTATCTAAATCATCATCTTCCAAAACCTTATCCTTATATGATTTTCCTATTTCGTGGGCTAACAACTGCTTTCCACAATCTTTACAATATTTAGTATAACCAACTTTCCCGCCGTCTTCCTTATGAACTTGATTAAGGTGGATACTTGTATCTCTTTGGTTTATTGTGTTTATCATCATACAAGGAATATTTACAATTCCTATTTTAATGTTTGTCGCCATATACCTATGGGTAGAACTATCTTAATAAGAAAATTAAAAGAAAAATAAGGAGAGAGTTATGAAAAACAAAACAAAAAACCCATTAGGTTTTAGCCCGTTCTCTCTCCTATATACATAAGGGTAGAAGTGTCTTAATAAGAAAACTATTTGCTTACCCCTTTATACAATATATCTAAAAAAATCAAATTATCCTCATTTGTTTCTTTGAGGAATAACTGCTTATCATTAAAAAAATCAATTACTTTCTGAACTTCTCCCCGTTCATCAACACCTTTTAAATCACATCTCACACACCTTAATTTTTTCATAACTATATCTATACTCGTAATCTCTTTTTCTGTTTCTTCTATCTCATTAGACAATTTTTTTATTCTTTCTTCTTCCATATACCTATGGGTAGAACTATCTTAATAAAAAAAAGGAAAAAAATAAACCTTAATAAAAAAAATAAATATACTCTTGCTTGTGTTGGCTTGTCTTAATACCGACTTAAAAAAATTAAAACTTAATCTGTAAATTTAGTCGCTTTAATAAATCTCTCTCTATCAAAATTCGGGTTTTCTTGCCCGAAGTAATCACAAAAAGCACTTATTAAATCGTTGTCGTCGTTATATGCTAAATTCTGTTTTAAAATTTTTGCTATCGCTTCAAAATGTTTTTTACTCATCATCTTAATATATAGGGTTGAACTATCTTAATAAAAAAAAGGAAAAAAATAAACCTTAATAAAAAAAATAAATATACTC
>Ga0075125_10001546_pt1 | contig 11169 bp, 17 predicted proteins | sample AntAceMetag02UKN_FD_69810 | JGI IMG/M metagenome (GOLD analysis project Ga0075125, IMG submission 69810) | Saline lake microbial communities from Ace Lake, Antarctica - Antarctic Ace Lake Metagenome 02UKN | ecosystem: Environmental > Aquatic > Non-marine Saline and Alkaline > Saline | place... | reverse complement strand
TATATCTTATCGAGCTTTCCGATGGATTTCTCCGGGATAGCGGTCGATATCCGGCCTCGAAGATCGTCCCACCCCTTCGATTTTTCGATGGCTTTTTGAATCGCGCGGACGATAACTTTGTGGTGCATATCGGCCTCGGCGAGGGCGTCGGCGGTGAGCGTCTCTATCGAGATGTTGCGGCGCGCGGCGAACTCCGATTTGATTTCGTCGCAGGCGATATACTTTGCAGAAAAGCGCGCAATGGCTTTCGTATCTTTTGGGATTTCTTTGACCGGGATTGCAGGGATTGCCGGCGCTTGCGGCGCGGGCGGCACGATGGTTTCATCGGGGTCCACATCTTCGGGCATCGGGATCCCCAGCTCTTCGTAAAAATATTTTATGGGAACGGCGGCGCGCCATTTGAATGCTATTTCCATGCGCATTCTCATGGTCTGTGCACGTTTAAAATCTTCGTCCGGCGAGGCCTTGAGCTCGGCGTCGAACTCGAAGCGCGGCAGCGGCCTATCGGCCAACCAAAGCCTGCGCGCGATAAGCGGTATAAGCTGGCTGTTTATTTCCGACTGTCGTTTGCGGGCGTCGGGGAGCAGGACGCTGTCATACGATACGCCCTTTAGCGTTTTTGCCAGTGCAAAACTTCCGCCGCCGTCCTTGCCGAATCCGGTGAGCTCGGTGCCGAGAATGATTCTCTGCGCGGTTTTTTCGCGGCGGGCATGGACGCTCTCGAAGATATTATTGGTTTCGCTACGTCCCTCGGTGAGCGTGTGTATCTCTGTGCCGTTTGGATATACAGCGTTACCGCTATTCTGCATTAGACCGAGGATCTTGAGGACGCTGTCTCTTGCGTCGTCGTCCGCTATATCGTTTAAAATTGCATATACGGTCTCGACCGCTCGCTTATCGAGCCAGATATATTCGTCTTTTTCGACACAGACGCCGTAGTATTCGAGGAAATATAGAGCCGCAAGATAGCCGTCACCGTAGGGCTTTCGCCCATTAATCGCGACGATATACTTCTCGCGCGGCTGCAACTCGCCGTCGTAGGGATTATCCTTTGTGAGGAGATAGATATTGTTGTCGATATCGAACTGGAATCTATAGCTCGATCGACCGGCAAGCTCATCGACTATTTGGTTCGGGTCTGTATCCTTATATTTAATTAGCTCGATAACCGAATAGCCGTCGCCGGGAGCGAGGTTGAGATGTCCGATGGCCGCCTCAAAATTGGTGATTCCTTCGAGTTGTTTTTTCATCTCGTCGGCGCGCTCGATGTCTATCGGCTCCTCGGTAGCCGGGACGATCTTCCAATCGAGGCCGGCAATGGCTGCCATACGGATTTGCGTCGGGGCGAGAATGCTCGGGCGGCGGCGCATCTCCTCGAATACCTCTGTGGATTTGCCGAGATTCGAGAGTAGATAATTTGGGTTTGCGAGGCGACGACCTAACATATATCCGTTCGTCGGATCGTTTTCGAGGGTCGCTCTCGGCCCGCCGATAGAAGACGTTTCTCCTGCGGCAAATTGTGTGCCGATAGGCTGTCCGTGGCTATCGAGTATTCTGATTTTTTTAGAACCCAATTCGCCCACCTCTCATTCCGGCGGTAAAACGCTCGCCGGTGAACTGTCGATTGCCGGCTCCGGCAGCGGCGGATTGGGAACGCTGCCCGCCGAATTGGCATAGGCTAAAGGCCATTTCGAGAGCGTCCGGGCCGTCGAGATAGACGCCGCGCGTGCCGTAAGCGATAAGCTGTTTGTAGAGGATCGCGCCGTCGTGATGCTCGCGATCAAATAGCAATACTCCGCGCTCGATATATCGGGCAAGCCCCTCTATCCGTAGCGGCTTGGGTAGTTTGTGGCTTACGATTTTGATGATCGGGAGGGATTGCGAGCGGGCTATTTCCGCCGCGCGAATATCCCTGAGAAATAAGATTGCTCCGCCGATAAATTCAAAACCCATGCCTGTCATGGAAATTCCATAGGTATTTTTGATGTGGTCGTAGCAGGCAAACATCGCGGCGACCATGTTGTCGTCGGAGGCGTGGCGGATCCACGACCATACGACGCGAGCCTTGCCGTCCGTGCAGGCCATAACCGCTATGATTGCGCGCATACACCCCTTGCCCGCCTCGTCGAACGACGGATCGACGGCGGCATAGACGGGGCCGATAACATCGGCAATGCGCACGGTGTCGCGTGGCCAATCGAGGAACCAATCCGGGTTGAAAACCGAGTGGTCGTTCGCCGTGATATTCATGTAATCCGCCAAAAATGCTGTCGTTCCGATTGTGGCCTCTATCGCATCGAGTTTTTCGTTTGGGAATTTCTCCGGCCATGTCGGATCGCCGGACGGCGTGCGGCATGTATATACCTTCGCCCGCGACGAGATACTCTCTGCGTGCACCGACGACAGATAGTCCGGGTCATCCTGTATGTGCTTGGTGAGGAGGGCGAGCGAGCTGAAATCCGACAGCCAGTTGCCATAGATATTAAGGGCGGATTTGGTGTCGAGATCGAGGGCTGAGAATACGCGCTCCAAAAACCAATTTTTATGGCGTTCTTGGATCACAACATTTTGAACGGATATTGCGGTTTCGATGTCGTCGGCGATAAGCCGCTGGAACCTTTGATTATTCCAATTTTGACGGACCTTGGTGCCGAGGCTTAACGCCACGATGCGGCACTTATTGGTGGTCTGGATATCGCCGGCGCGCCAGTTGTCTATAGAGCGCAGGTCGCCGAAATCGCTAAGGATGCGCGGATTGTGTGCAATGTTTGCCCGGACAAATTCGATCCAATCGACCGCCTCGGTGAGGGTCATGCAGATCACACCGGCAAAATAGAGGGCCTCGGCTATAAGCTCGTCCTTGTATAGTATCTCGTGCAGCAGATTGCAGCGGGCGCGAGCTGTTTTGCCGTAGCCTCCCGGCACGACGCGCACCGTTAGGGTTGGGTGCTCCGGGCGAAAATCGGAGTCTATGTCGCGATGTATATCACATGACGGCACCCACGCCATCTGCGGGAGATAGGTCTGGATGAACACGTCTATATCGGCGAGCGCTGCGGCCTTGCGACTGCGCACGGCGGCGATCGATAGGTCGTCGAAAACATCGACGCCGGTCTCGATATCGTCGAGCATCCTGAGATAGGATTCGCGCTCGTCCCTCGTCAGCGGATTTCGTAGCTTATCCGTCATCGCTTCCTTCTCTTCGCCCACGTCGCTATCTTCGGCAGCGATTTCTTGATTTCTTTGGCTATTGATTTGTCGCCGAGCGGGCCGGAGAACCACTCATAGATTAACATGCCGCCCTCATAGACGACGCGCTCGGGATCGGCGGAGGTGTCCAGATATTCCAACTGGTTATTAATGCGATTGAGATCGAGGATTAGGGATTTTAACGGGTTGTTTTCCTCGTCCGTTATTTCCCCGGCGGTCATGTTGTCGAGATGTTTGAGCAGCTCACGCTTGGTTTTGAGCAGGATAGCTCTCTCGTTGTCGATGGAGTTTTTATACAGCTCCCTTGCTTTGAGCCATTCTCCGGCTGCGGCATATCGACTCAACTGGCGGAGCGATATTGTTTTCCCGGATGCTATATCTGCGAGCGATCGGCCGGCCTCGACATATTCCACGCGGCAGCGGTCGATATAATCGTCGTTGTATTTGGCGACGAAGGGCATTACTTATCCATCCCGTCGAGCAATATGTCTATCTTGGTCTCGATCCGGGCGAGGCGGTCCTGCTGTTTGGCGATAACCATCTCGGCACTGGACAGGCGCTTAGAGTTTGCGCCGTAGGTCACGCCCCAGACCGTGCCGATGAGCGTAGTTACCACGATCATCAGGATGGTGAGCGCCTTCCAGAGCATCTTCTTTTCGCCGTTGCCGTTGGTGGTGGTGGTCACCATCTCCTCCTTGATCCGGTGTCGATGTGGATTATGCCCTGCGGTCCGTATTGCTTATAGCCGACCCCGCCATCGGGGTTGGCGGCGAGGACGATGTCGATCATCTCGTCGCGGGTTGGATAGCCCTTAACGCCGTAGGGGATTAGCATGTCGAGCGCGCACCCTTGCAGGTGCATGGATTGTGCGGCTCCGTCCACGGCCTTATTGTGCGATGCGCACCGTGCGCCGGAGGTGATTATGATTTTGGGGTTGCCGATTGCGGTGCGAATCTCCTCGAAAATTGCGAGGATGCCGTCGTCGATGTCGCCGTAATGTGTGCCATAGCCGCAACCACACTTACACGCAACCTCCCATACCTGGATGTGCGGAGAGAGGTTATCGCCGAGATCGAGCTTATCGCCAATATGGGCGACCGGTCTCGGGCGGTGAGGAAAATCAGTCAAAAAAGCCCCCGGCGTGGGGGCTTGTATGATGGTGGCAGGGGAAGGATTCGAACCCTCGACCTCCGGGGTATGAACCCGGTGAGCTACCGCTGCTCTACCCTGCAATATTTTGTTTGGGTCGGACATTACCCCTTGACGAGTCCCGGCAGAGCGCGTTTGACGATCTGCGATGCGATCTCGCGGTGGGCAATCCCGCGCGAGTCGTCGGCGTCGATCAGGTCTGTCGATGCGATTAGCTTATCGACGGCTTTGTCGATCCACTCCATCCACAGGACTTCGGGATTTTCTAAGACCATCTCGTCGGTGATGCGATCTGCAATAAAGGCGATTTCCTGAGCACCGGCAATACGGTTTGGAGTCTCGTGGACCCACGGCTTGAGATACTTAGCGGCGATAAATCCCAAAATGAATATCCCCAACAGAACGCCATACTTGGCGAGCAGCGGGGTCATAATCGATTCGAGCCAGCCGGGAGCTTCTGCGGCGGTGCCGACGTCGGCGGCGAGCGCGAGGCCCGCCATCGCGACGAGGGCGATAAGCAGTAACAGATTAATTGATTTTCTCATTGTGATCCTCCTTGGTAGGTGGGTTTTTTTCGCGCGTTGCAGCAACTTGACCACTAACAACCGCACTCGCCCCTGCTGCCGCGACCGCCGTCCCGACGGTAATTAGTGGCGGGTATAGACAGGCGAACGCGCCGACGCCGATCAGGACAAATCCCCAGAAGCGGATATGCTTCGGGAGTTTTTTTATCGCAGCGACGAACTTATTCGGACGCGGCTTTGCGGTCGGTGTGTCGGGTTGCTTTGATGTATTTTGTTCGCTCATGGTCACACAATACAGGCGCGCGCGCGAAACAGCGGGCGCTGCGGGACGAGCGGGACATGCGGGAGCAAATTTAGGGGATTATGGGAATCTGGTGGAAATGGGACCACGGGCGAGGTGCTGGGCGCATACGTGTAGTGCAATTGTGGCGATGGGGTGTTGACGAAGCACGAAAACCCAATGCTAACCAATGCGATTATTATAGCGAGAATAGAAATTATGTTGCTATATTTCATGGTGTTCCTCCTTGGTGTTGTTGATAATTATAATACTAATCCTCCTGTTGAGCAAGGAGATAATCGATTATGGAGTCGGTGACATATACCCATCGCCCGGCGGACTGGAGGCCGGTGATCTTGCCGGTGTCGCGCGCGCGGGCTATCGACGAGCGTGTCCAGCCGGGGAGGCCATATTTGCTGCCGAGGCCGAGCATGGTATCGAGCGCGGGCGCCGACCAGCACGGGCGCGTGCGCAGTGTTGCGACGATCTCGGCGAGGAGAGGATTGTCAATTTTTGACAAAGGGAAATTCGTCATGGATAACTCCTGGATTATCTATTGATACCAGCACTCCGGTGTATGCGCTCGATGGCACCCCGAAGAGCCATGGGATTATTTTGTCTCCGACTATCTCACCGATAAGCGTGATTCGATGGTTTGGCGAGAGCGGCTCATACTCCGCTTTTTTGCTGCGGATGATGGTGCCGTCCGCCCACCGACACGGCCAAGCCTCTAACTTATCGTCCACTCTGTGGAGTAGGTAATACATTACGCCTTTTCCTCCGTGCCCGTGGGGGCGGTTACTACGCGGAAACCAAATACTACCCAATCGGGGGCTTGGTGGTAATTGGTTACATAGGTTATCTCGGCTTGGATGGTCCTCGACCCTACGGGATCGCCGGTAGCCATGGCTCTGACACAATGTCCATCCTCGTCGGTCTCAAAAAAAGCGATCGTATCCCCGGCATTATAGCCTCGGTCGCTATTGTCGCGGATCTCAAACAGCTTTTTGCCGACGATGATAGCCTCGAAATAACAGGATAGGACCTTAATTTTGTGATTCATTATTTTCCTCTGCGGGTGAGTGCAGGTTACAAACTTGCGACCGAGGTTTTGATATTTGTGATGTTCGCACTTTCTGCAAGCCCGTGTGCCCACAAGGGTTTTATGGTATCGTTTTTGATTTTGTAGGTCATACCGAATGGGCATTCGGTGAGCACGATACCTTTTTCGTCGGTCTCGTAGGTTATGCTTTGGTGGTTTTTTGGTGGCATTTTTCCTCCAGTTCCTTGACTTCGGTTTTGAGCGGCGTGATCAACATGCCGGCTTCGCGGGCGGTTTCCGGCGGCCATGAGACACCGCAGATCCGCGCATAGTGCGAGCGGTCGGCATCGGTGTTTTTTCCGATCCGGTTAAATAGATAGTCGAGATACGCCATCTGTCGAGGCGACGGCTTCGGCGGGCCAGGGGTGGTGCCGGTGTCGAGATACTCTATTAGCGAGCGGGTTTGGTAGGGCGTCAGCGGGCGCGAGCCGTCCTGCGGCTTTTTAGCGAGCGAGGTTTTGTTCCACCGCGCGGCGATGATATCGTGGAGTATCCGCCGTGCGTCGTCGCCGTAGAGCTTATTGGCGAGCGCCCATATCTTGCTTATTTCGCGAGGGGTTGGCACGCTATATCGTTTCCCATTTTCCGGTGTCGGCGTTGCGGGCGCGGACATAGACACTGTCGGTATCTTCGTCATAGACGATGGCGTGGGAGAGGTGCTTTTGCGCCTCGGTTAGCACCGGATCGGAGAGCGGCATCGTTAAAAATTGCATTAGCTCCGGGGTCGGGGTCATGTTTGTGCCGATCGATGTGATCTTGGACAGCAGCCCCTGCACGATGGTGCGGGTGTTTTCGTCCTCGATTGTGAGGACCTGATTTGTTAGGTATTTATTGAGCAGGCCGACCCCTTGGCGCGCCTCGGACTTATCGATCTTGCGCGGGGTCGAGCGCTTGACCTCGACCTGATGGAGTTTTTTGCCGTCCGGGCCGATTTCGTAGAGCGTGAGGTTGCGGCACTCTGTGCCGTTCTCGTCGTTGAGAAAATCGAGTTCCCTTATTGCTTTGTATCGGGTCTTTTTGTAGGCAGTCTCTGCCTTTGCGAGACGGAGACGCGCTTTAGTTACGGCGCGGGCGATCTTGTGGTGGCGGCGCTTTCGCGGCGATAGCCAGTCCCATATTTTTTTTGGGACTCCACAGGTGGTTTTTTCGTCGGGCATTAATCCTCCTTGATGTTAGTGTTGAGCAGTGGTCTTAATGCGCCGAAGATGAGCTCCATTGGCGCAAGGAGACCGGGTTGGACTGATGAGAGGGACAAAATCCGATAGCTCGCTGTGCTTATGCCGGTGAGCGGATTTTCGGCGAAAATCTCTGCCAGACGTTTGTCGGCATAGATCGTCACGCCCTCCTCTATGTTGGGATCGTAGGTGATAATCGCACCTTCGACTCCACCCAAAATATCCCACACCGTGGTGTGCGGATCGATTGACAGGTGCTCTAACACGCCGTCCACAAACAGCGCGACAACGCAATATGCTTTTTGCGGTGCCGTCATAATAGCAGCATATACATCGATGCTGGTTTTTTCGTCGGGCATTAATCCTCCTTGATGGTTAGTAAGTTGTTGCGTAGTTCGTCGTTGTGGATTATGCACCGCATTGCGGCCTCGGTCGATACGTTTACATCGAGGGCGAGGTCTCCGGCGGCGAGTCGGAGTATTGCGATGTCGCCGTCGTCCAGCTCGGGGTGGAGCGCGCGGAGATCGGCGACCATTATTGCGAGCGGGTCGATGCCATCGCATCCACGGCGGCCACGGGCAAAGTGCATGTAATCCTCCGGGTCCGGTAGGGAGTCGGGGATGTGGAGGGTTGGGATTGCGTCGATGGCGGTTAGCATGGCTGCACCTCCGGGGTTAGGGTTAGATTTGGCCGTATCCTGATCGCGCATTTGACGAGATCGACGAGATAGGGCGGCGTGTGGAGTTGGTAGTGGTATAGTCCATTGGCGGGATCGACCGAGATGGTCTCGATATCGAGACCGGCATCGCGCATCTCCATGAGGCAGCGCGGATAGGCAAACGCGATGCGGTTAAGCTCGCGGTTGGGGTGCTCATATCCGTCGAGGAGGCGCGAGAGGATTTGCTGTTTTTTCGTCATCGTTTGACCCCGACTGGCATATTGTCCGGGATCGGTTCGGTGCCGCCGTCGATCAACCCATTGAGGGCGTCGTGGACTTCATCGACATTAACCTGGCTCGGCTGATAACCGGACGACGTTGCGCCGCCAAGCACCTGCGCTACTATCCTGATCGAGCGCCCGGATGCCCTGGCTACCGCCCTCTGCGATATGCCGTATATTTCGAGCAGCGAGTTATACAGGACGCCGCGCGGGGTGGCATCGATTGTGTCGGCGGTAATCACATCATCGCCGCGACGGTAGCCATTGGCGAGCACGGCGCGCATATATTGCAGTAGCTGGGTTGGGTATATACGGGGCACGAGCGAGGCGAGCCGCTCTATCGCATCGGTGGAGATTATCTCCGCGCGGGCATGGATGCGGCTGTCTATTACGGAGGCTATCTCGTCTGGCAGTAGGCCACGGCAATGATAGACATCGGTGCAACGGTCGCGGAACTCGTTGACTGCGGCGAGCTTGTTGTCGAGGCGGCTCTGTCCGAGCAGGACGATGCTTAGGGTATAGTTGGCATATCCCTCATTCCATATGCGTTTGAGGGCGCGGATCACATCATTTCTAAGGCCCTGGGCCTCGTCAATCATCAGCAGGACATGGCGGTTTTCGCGGAGGCAATATTTGTATATTTCCTCCATTAATTCCCGGCCTGCGGCCTCGTTGGAGTGCGGCGGGCGGTAGGATTCGTCGTTGTTGATCTCTCTAACTATCGCTGTTGCTATGGCTCGCAGGGTGAGGTTGCGCGAGATGAGCGGGCATATTCGGACGACTGTTATCCCTGCGGCTTTGAGGCGGGGCATAACCGCGCGGGACATTGCGGTTTTTCCCGACCCGGCCGGGCCGACGACGGCGAACAGGGCGTCGTTGTGGGCGGCATACTCGATGCCGGAGATTATCGCGCGGGCATCCTCGGTGTCCTCGACTACCTCGCGGGTTATCTGCGCCCCGAACGGGTCGTGCTTGCCGAGGCCGAAATACTTGAGCGCCTGCAGATATGCCTCGGTCTGGGTTATGCGCTTACTCATTGTGGGACCTCCTGTAATTTGGTTTGGATTTTTGAGACTATGTCGTCGCAGGTGGCCTGTGTGCGGCCATTGGCGGCGAGTATCATGTTGATCTTATCTGCTAAGTTGGGATATTGATTAACGGCCATCGGCAGCTTGGTCGATATGTAGGCTATCGCGGCCTTGTCATCAACAAATATATTATCGAGGGCATCGGCAACATCGAGGATGTCGCCCGGTTCCTGCGGTGCGCCGATATGGGAGTGGGTGCGTGGGAATGGGGTATCGACCGTTATCGGGATCGATTTGTCGCGGTGGCCGAATTGATCCATGCCGCGCCGCTTATACATCTCGCGGCGTGCGGAGGTTGCCGGGATCATGTGCTTTTCCTCGTCCATTACGTTGGGGATATATGGTTTGACCCGGCGGCGGATGCCCGTGTATGGGTCGTCTATCGCAACGCCTGCGGGCGATATGGTGGCGATTATGCGCTCGCCGGCGAGGGCAGCACCGACATAATAGACGGTATCGCCGACCTTGATGCGGCCTGTTGGCGGCACCTTGTAAGATTCTTGGCGATACTCGGGTTTTGCCTGCGGGTCGAGATAGCGCGGGGGCGATTGGCGCAGGCTGGTTGCGTATAATTCTTGGCGGATCCCGGAGTGCACCGGGTGATTGGACTCGTTGCGGCGCGCCATTAGATCGTCGAGCATTGCGCCGATCTCCTCGACCGAGACATCCTGACCGGCCCGGAGGGATAGCAGGGCTTCGACGGATTTTTTTATATCGCGGAATCGGACCTCGGCCTTGCCATTTTCCCATTTGCGCCCGGGGGCTATTGTCTGGTGCGCGATGCCGTAGGAGCCGAGGAATGTAGCAAACATCTGGGTCTTGGCCCACGAGCCGTTGTCGGAGTATATTTTATCCGGGATGCCGCCGAGGGGGTTGCGCTCGCCGGGGCGCTGGGACATAGCGTGCTTGAGAAAATTAATCGCCATTGGAGTCGATTCGCCGAGGGTCGGGATATATCGGGCGAGGGCGACGCGGGAGTAACCATCGACAACGAGGCCGATCATTATGCGCTGGGCCTCGAGGTGCTGTCGTAGCTTTTTTGTGGTCTTGCGCTCGCGCGTGGTGGCGATCCGGATGGTCTCGTTATCCGGCATCAGCAGGCACGTGGACGAAACCGAGAAGTCCATATGCCATACCTGGTTTGCATATTCCGGCTCGACGAGGACTGTTGGGTGCGGGAGCAGCAGGCCGAGTTGTTTTATCGCGCGGTTGACCTGCGATGTCGAGTAGTTGCCGGGGACGAGTGGGCCGTATAGCGAGTCGAGTATTATCTGCGTGCCGGTGATGCGCTCGACCTCTTCCTGCTCGGTGGATTTTGCGGCGGCGACTGCTATTGCTATCTCGCGGAGGTCGGGCGACATCTTGCGATAGTGGACCTGCACCGGGCCGCCATGTTTGCGGAGACGGATATATAGGGTCTGGACTGTTGTGTTGAGAGCTGCGGCATATTGCCTGACTATTGCGGCGCGCTCGGGTGAGCGGTGGGGGAAGCCGGCGACTGCGCGGTCGAGGTCTGCTATGTTGCGCTCTGCGATCATGCGGGATCGGGCGCCGGTCGATAGTTGTTGCAAATTATACGCACGTTATTATCGATGATGCGCGCTGTGGCATCCGGCACATACTCGTTGTGCGAGCCATAGGCCAGCTCGCACTCGGCGTAGTGGATGCAGTTCTCGCACTCGCACATAATTTCGCTGCTGTA
>Ga0075125_10001545_pt1 | contig 11170 bp, 17 predicted proteins | sample AntAceMetag02UKN_FD_69810 | JGI IMG/M metagenome (GOLD analysis project Ga0075125, IMG submission 69810) | Saline lake microbial communities from Ace Lake, Antarctica - Antarctic Ace Lake Metagenome 02UKN | ecosystem: Environmental > Aquatic > Non-marine Saline and Alkaline > Saline | place... | reverse complement strand
CCGAGGTTTATAAAGGGGTGATAATGGTTTTTAGGTTTTGTCCAAAAATCGTCATGCAGAGAGAAAAGTATACGTATTTTGAGGTGTTATAAATTTATAGTAATTTATAGTTCCTTATAGTATAAATATAAAAAAAAATAAAAAAAATACATATTTCTCTCTCTCTACTACAAACGGAAGACAAAACCTAAAAAATAAGTAGAAGATTAAAGAACGATTATATACTACAACATATATATTAGAATAGATAGATTAGCGACTAAAAAAGTAAAAAAAGAAGCCATATTTTTTAAAGGCTTCTTTCACTCTATCCAAGCCCATTTAAGCCTCCGTTCGGAAAAAGTAAAAAAATTTATAAAGTTTAAAAATTAAAATTATAAATTATGTCACTAGATAATATTAAAAAAGAGATGAAGAGAATAACTGCTTCTGAATATAATAGACGGAGATATCTTGATAAAAAACTTCAAGGTAATGTATCATCGAATACTAATAGAAAGATGACAAGGTTTCGTTGTTGTGGGTTATGTTTTCGCAAAGATGTACCGACAGAATTTCATCATTTTAGTTATGTTCCAAACATTGCAATTGAGGTTTGTCATGATTGTCATATTGCATTACACCACAAGATTAATGATAATAAGATTGAGTGGGATGATATAATTGTTGAGAAGAAAGAGGTGAATGATGGACAACTTTCCCCAGGTTAGACGTGAGGACTTCGCAATTCTTGATAAGCTACAACTCGATACGCTGAAGAATCTAATGCAAGAATGTCACAATACGAAATGCTCTGCCTGTCCCGTCCTTGAAGAAGGTAATTGCGCACTTGGTGGAGAGCTACAGAAGTACAACAAGGACCAACCCTGCCCCTTCCCCATTCTGCAAGCCAAAAGTCGTGTCTACGGAATCGAGGTGTTCGATGAGACCGTTCTCTTGAAGCGACTCCAAGACATTTTCAAGGTCATGAGAGAATGGGCTACCGACCCGAAAGACTGCAAGTACATGATGGACTGTCTCATGAAAATAAAAGAAGAATACTTCCCTTCCATCAAGAAGAACCTGAACATCAACGTGGACATGGAAGTGCAACAAAAATTCATGGATTTTTATGATGAGGTAAAAGATGAAGCTACGCATCCAAATCAAGCCAGAAGACCAATCCAAGCCGAGCAAGTCATTGACTATCGAGGACTCGACAGCATTGACGGTGAGGAATAAGATACGGTTTTTGTATGAGAGTCTTGGCAGAGCAAGCGGTTATGCCGACATTAGGGTGTACAAGGATGAGGAGGAGAAAGAAGATGGAAAAGAAAAAGAAAAAGACACCACTTGAGCAATTTGCTTATGTTCAAATTTATTTGATTTGTGCAGTAGGTATTGGAATGCTTTGGGCTTGGCCTCTCAAATGGGCGTGGAATTATACAATGACTTATTTGTTTGGATTGCCTGATTTGACATGGCTTCATGCTTGGTTGTTATATTCGATATTGACAGGTTTGTGGAAGATAACACCAGTGTTGAAATAGTTATTCAGTGAGGAGGAAAAGGAAGATGGGAAAATTAAAAAATATACCGACATGTGACCTTGTTAAAGAGTTAGAACAACGGGAAGGTGTAGAAAAGATTATTGTTCCCGTCGAAAGTGAGCATGAAATTTGTGTCGATGATGCTATTTATAATGATGTAAGAAAAGGCCCAGCAATTATTTTGCAAATTATAGATTAAAACAGCGAGGTCGGGTAGCCAGGTCAATCCCGATGGGCTCATAACCCATTCCGAAAGGTGCAGCAGTTCAAATCTGCTCCTCGCTATTAACAACATTGGCGGTGCGGTCTCAGCGTCTGACTGGCATAAGCTGAGAAGGTAATCGGTTGCCGTGGTTGGTACTGTGATGACGGGTTACCGTCGTTCCAGGTTGTACCGATGGCAAAAGGACAAGAAGAGTGAAAGTCTCTCCACCGTCTGCCAGTCATTATCAAAGAGGTGAAACAGATGATAACTCCTGAAACAACAACCATCATCCCGAAAGAGATGCAGAGCGACGACGAAAGAAAGCTTTTCTACATTTGCAAAGCAGAAGGTCACTTACGCACAGTACTCCGGTGCTTCCTTCTACTCGTCAAGAAACAAGAAGGCATAATACCACGAATACTTGATGTAGGATGTCGCAATGAAGACGCAAGACCGTTCTTTTCAGCACTTGGGTATGGCTGGATGGGACTGGACACAGAACCTACTTGCAACTCCATAATAAAAGGGGACATGCACGACATTCCAGCAGGAGACCAATCTCTTGAGGGTGTGTTCTGCTCTCACGCTCTTGAACACTCGGAAAGTCCGTTACAGGCACTGAGGGAAATGAAGCGTATAGTCAAGCTTGGAGGGTTGTTGTTCATTGCTACCCCTGCTTATTGCGATTACCAATTATTTAATTGTGACAAGGACCACGTGAACGTGCCTACTCAGAAGCAGATGAAGCGGTGGTGCGACCATCTCGGCCTGAACGTAGTGACTTGCGGTTATTTCAAGCTTGAAGGCGAGGAGGACAGGTTCGCTAATCTCATAACGATATGCACGGTGGTGAATAGATGATATGTCCTAAACATAATGTCCAGATGAAAAAGGGGAAAGTAACTCATTACTGTCCAGAATGTGTTTCGAGAACTAGTGGTATTGGTGATAATGCAGAAACTGATAAAGCTATGAAGACAAGTCGTAATAAGTGGGGACATAGTGGGAAGAATAAATGGACTAAAGAAGGTCAGTTTGCTGGCAAGGTCAATCCTGGAAAACGGAAAAGGGGGAGGATGTAAAATGATTAACTCCCTAAACCTCTCCCTCAGTACTAACTGCACGGCAGACTGCATCTTCTGTCCTTCCAACCGTGGAGAATGCATTCCTGAGAAGACAATGACGGTAGCCACGGCATTCAAGATAATCAACGAGGTGGCTACGCCGGAGTTCCAGGAACGGTTCAAGACACAAGAGGTAGTGGTGGGGGAGAATGGTGACTTATTCCTTAATCCGAACTGGTTAGACATACTCAGGCACATAAAACGCAAATTGCCAAAAGTGAAAGTGTCCATACAGACTAACTTCTTGTTACTCACTTCTGACAAGGCAAAGACCATTCTGGAAGAAGACCTTGTCTCTCAAGTGTCTTGCAATATTGACAGTCTCGATCCGAAAGCTTACGAGCTCGCTAAGAGAATACCGTTTGAGCCAGTATGGAATAACTTCACAGAGTTCCAGCGATTAAGGGAAGAGACAGGGAGCAAGGCATTACTGGTCGTGAATATTCTCAATCCGTTCTACTACACCTTCCACATTGGGCACTTTTATTTGACAAGGCCGAAGAAAGGCAGTCCTTGCGGTTACAACGACGGCAAGGAGACGCATGACAAGCTGTTTAACGAGATACTGCGTAAGGACGACATAGTCAATACTCTCACTCCTTGTGGTTGGGCAGAGCGAGGCAGAGGTGTCGTTGATGACATTCCTGCAGAGTTCAACAAGTGCCCTTACATCAGCAGGATAGAGAACGAGGCGTTCTTTGCTCCTGACGGCACTTGGTATGCTTGTTGTCTGGACAGCAAGTGCGAATTACAAATTGGTAATGTTTATGAGCAATCAATAACAGAGATTCACGATGGACAAGACAGAAAGGACCTGTTAGAGAAGTTGCGCAGTGATGACGTAAGAACGGCAGGCGGTCCTTGTAAGGACGTGAAGTACTGCTATTGCTTAAAACTAATATAAGGAGGAAAAGAAAGATGACTGAACCAAAAGAAGAACCAAAACCGAAAGAAATGCGGGAGTTAGACCCTGATGAGCGCAAACTAATGGAAAAAAGAATGGAAAGCAACAACAAAGAGCTGGAAAGTCTGACATTTGCCAAACACCAGGCAGAACTTATGCTTTCAGAAGGCATAGACGCTGACTACTACGAGAACAAGAAGAAGTACAAGAAACACCTGAGTGCTGTAGAAAGTCAGTTGGAAGAACTCAAGTTTGTCATAGAGGTCTCGAATAAGCAGCTCAAAGAAGGAGTTGAAGTACAAGAAATACCAGAACTGGACGAGACACAGATAATAGTAACTGTGCCGAATGATATGTACGATGACGTGATGGATAGCATTACTCAGTTCGGTTGTACTGTAAAAAAGAAAGAAGAAGGTGAAGAACAATGAGAGTCGAAAGACCGAAAACGCCTGAAGAGGCTGAAGAATACAAAGACCTGAAAGAGATAACAGCAGAGAGGTTGTTCATCGACAAGGTCGCCCGTTTTGAGCAGGAGTACGTGAAAGCACACAAGCCTTTCTGTACAAAGTGCGCAATGGAAGAGTTCAGGATGCAGATGGAAAACTTGTACAACCAGATGAAGATGAAGTACAAGAGAGACTTCACAAAGAAGGAGAAGCCGTTTATTGAGTTCGCCAACAACTTCCCACTTGAGAAGTACGGCCATGAATACTTCAACTTAATAGGCATTGAACGTAAGAACATGAGACGCAGGGAAGGCGGAGACGTATGGTTCGAGCTTGTGATAAACAAAAACTATTCTTGCAAGCCATACGGTCACGGATGCACGGTTAGCACCCCACAAAGCGAGATGAACGAGGACGAGCTTGCTGAGGAGAGGAAGCGTAAGGCAGAGATAAAAGCGAAGATAGCCAGTTCCGACCCAAGCCTGCCAAGTGCAGACGAAGGAAGACTGCCTGTGGGACAACATGGTGATAAACCTGTCTTGAACCCACAGCCTGCACATCAAGTGCCTAATCCAGGGGGTGTGCCTAAATGAAATTTTTTTCTTTTCTTTTTAAAAAGAAAGAGCCTAGAACAAAGCCATGCCGTCATGTTTATGATATAGGAAAAACGCAGTATTTCAGAGACTTAAATTACAGTCTTGCTGAAAAAAAATCCATGGGTAAAACTTTTGAAGTATCAGGTACAATTATTGCTATTCGTGTCGAGACAAAACGATGTCTTAAATGTGGCAATGGATATATTGATGAAATCTTATACAAACTTGAAGGTATGTGTCATTACAAATTTCTTTGTGATATAGATGAAATAATACTTGATTCAAGTTATTGGCAAGTACGACCAAAGTTTAACAATGATGGAGACATATACTTAAACACCACACCGCTGGAGGACTGAAAATGGTAAGATACGATTCAGAAGAACTATTCTGGAAGAATGTGCATGAAGAAGCTGATGCTAAGAGCAAGATAGTCTGGGGGGCGAAAGATGACAAGGAGTTCAATATAGACACGTTGGAAGAAGCTATTTTTATCAAGAAACACCTCAGCATAGACAAGGACGACGTAGTGCTTGATTACGGCGCAGGAATCGGACGCTTAATGTTGCCTTTGGCAGAGGATTGCAAATACATTGTAGGTCTTGATGTCAGCAATGCGATGGTTACGCACAGCAGGAATTATCTGAAAGGAATCGATAATGTGCAGATGCTACTTTGTGACTCATTAGGACAAGCACCTGTCCAGCCATCAAGCATTGACAAAATATACAGTTACATAGTACTCCAGCACATTAACAAATACAAAGTATTAGCTATATTGATGAATCTGAAAAATTATCTTGCTCCTGGCGGAAAAGCATTGTTTCAGTTCCCTGACTTGTTAGCAGATGAGAGGACATTTGTAGAATATGCCAGGACGTTCGTAACGTGGGAAGAGAACAATTGTTCACTGCACTTCTGGACGCAAGACGAGGCTCGAAAGATATTCGAGTTTGCAGGATGGAAAGTAATAGACATCATTACCGAATCGCACAAGGTGGGAGAAGGTAAACAGACTGACTTCTGGGTGGTGGCAGAATGAATTTTATTTTTGCTTATGGAAACACAGTACATTATACCACACAGTACAATTATAAGTGGACAATTAATATGAACAATACTCGATGATAGAAGCTGAACCAATAGGAAAAATATATCAGTTTAACCAACAAAAGTTTTTTTCTACTGGCAATTACGAACCTCATGAAGGACAACAACAGTTCCATGATTCTACCGCTAGGTTTCGACTTATGACCTGTGGACGTCGTTGGGGTAAGTCACTGTCTGTCTCTAAAGAAGGCATGAAACAGATGGTCAAGAAGCCTAATCAGCTGGGCTGGATTGTTGCTCCGAACTACGAACTTGCTGAAAAGGTTTTTAGAGAGATTTTCTGGGCGTTCAATAAGCATTTTCCTTGGTTGGTGAAGGCAAGCAGTCAAAGCAGGGGCAATATGTTTGTGGAGCTTCACAATGGTAGCAAAGTGCTTGGCAAGAGTGCGGACAACCCAGTATCACTAATTGGTGAAGGTCTCGATTTTCTAATAATAGACGAGGCCTCTAAAATCAAGAGTGATGTGTGGTGGGAAGCACTGCGACCTACAATAGCGGACAAGAAAGGATGGGTAGTATTCATATCCACCCCTACAGGCAAGAACTGGTTTTATGAATTGTATGTGCTTGGTCTTGATAAGACCAAGAATCCTAATTATGAGTCTTGGCACTTCACGAGCTATTCCAATCCTTACCTGGACGATACAGAGATAGAAGAGGCCAGGTCTAAGACTCCGAAGGATAAGTTTCGGCAGGAGTGGCTTGCTGAGTTCCTCGAGAGTGCAGACAGTTACTTCTCTTACGACCTCATAAAAAGTTGTGTGGACGAAAGCATAGTAATGATTGATAAGAGATATCACCCGAAGCATAGGTATTACTTAGGTGTTGATTGTGCGAGAATGGGGGAGGACGAGAGTGTACTGATGGTACTTGAACAACAAGCGTTTACTAACAAATTACAGATTGTGTATATCGAGGTTTGGGAGACCAACACCATTCCTCAATTGAGTGGTCGTGTGAACTATCTCAATTCTCGTTTCAGATTTGAGAAAATGTTTATTGACATGGCAGGTCTCGGCTCTGGAGTGTTTGACAATCTTAATATTGTGATGCCAGGAAGGGTGATTGGCTGCAAGTTTACGCAGAAAGAAAAACAGGACATTTACAGCAATCTCAAAATATTGATGGAAGACGACAAGCTAAAATATCCGAATAATCGCAAGTTGTTAGAGCAGATGCGTGACCTGCGGTATGAGACCATGCCAAGTGGTGACTTAAAGATTCATCATAGTGAGTACGGGTTTGACGATTATCCTGATGCACTGGCACTGGCTTGCTCAGGCATTATCCAGACATTTACTTACAATCCATCACTATATTAAACTATATAGCAAGAAAAAAGCTTTAAATAAGAAGTTCGCCTATAAGAATAGTATGAGGTGCTCGAATGACCTTGTTCACCATAAATGTACAACCGCCAACAACTACTGAAAGTGCACCAGTTGCTACTGAGCATAGAGGTGTGACTGTTCCTACATCAACTGTTCCTACTTTTCCTAAAAAGATTAGCATATATTCCAGTGGCAAAAAAGTTCCTATGAGTCAAGGCATAATTGACATCATGGAAGAATTCAAAGGCAAGGTCTTTGACCAGAAGGTCCAGCTTCATAAGAATAAGATGAAGGACGCTGTTGACCACCCCTTCAATTTCGACATTCTACTCAAGCTATACAAAAAGTTCGGTCTTGTCACGGCAATCGTGGACAAGTACGTGGACTTCATTGTTGGTAGTGGCTTCACAATCAAGACGGAAGACCCGAAAGCTCAGAAGATAATTGATGACTTCATTAAGGACAACCATTTCGAGAATCTTATGAGACAATGGATAAAAGAAGCTCTTCTGACAGGTAATGGTTATCTCGAGCTGGGTGGTTTGAAGGACAAAGTCCCGACGGAAATGAAGATATTGTGCTCTCGTAATATGTTTATAGCTCGGAATGACAAAGGTGTTCTTACTGAGTATTTTCAGTACAACCCGTCTTTGTTCGGGCAAGACCCTGAATCATTCGAACCTTACCAGATAGCGCACCTTTCAATAAATCGAATAGGTGATGACGCTTACGGTACGGGAATCATATATCCAATGCTCCATGTAATCAATGACTTCATCAAAGCAAGGAAGGACATGCATACGATACTGAAACGAAAGGCTAATTCTCCATTGTGGGCAAAGCTTGGTGATGCAGAAAAAGGAATAGTTCCGACACCAGAGGCGGTTGCGGACTATGGAAAGACCATGGAGTTCATGAATGAGAAACAAGAATGGGCTACAGACCCTTATGTGAATTTCGAAGTTATTGATTTCGGCAATGTTGGAGAAAAATTTGTTACAGTGCTTGAACAAGATTTAAAGATGATTAGCGTGACCTCTCAAGTACCTGAGGTCTTGCTCGGCTACGGAAACATTCCTGAAGGCTTGGCGGTTGAACAAAAGGAAGCGTTTGAAAAAAGAGCACACTCATTCCAGATAGACATTGAGAAAACGGTCGAGACCGACATTTTCTCACGTGTTTTATTGTCAGACGACATAGGCACGAAAACCGAGTTTGTCTGGGGTAGACCGAGCAGAAAGGAAATACAAGAAGAGATCACAAAAATCACTGAACTCCTTAAAAACTTTATGATTACAGACGACCTTCGCTATAAACTCGAGGACAGGCTGTATGAACTACTGGATTTTAAGGCACGGGAAGAGACACCGGAAGAAGAGAAGAAAAGAAAGGATAACGAGCCACAACCAACTGTTCCGGGGCAAGAAGCACCTGGTACGAAACGATTTCCGCCAGACAAAGAAAAACCGAAACCAAACTCGAACAATTCCGAGGAAATGGGGTATGACATGATAACGCATTGTCAATGCAAAGGATTAAGCCCTGATATGATTCACGAGGACTTGCAAACAGACTATTCACTTAGAGAATGGGTTGGTTTTGACTATGATACCTTTAAACAAAAGATTGTGCAGTTTCTCAAAGAAGATGATTTCAAGTTTCTCGCTGCACGTGACCAGTTAGAAGAGCTGGCAGGAAGATTATCAGTTGGACAGGTAGACAAGCTCAGAAAAGTGATGATAACTGGTTACAATGATGGCAGTAGCATCAATGAGATTGCCAAAAACATAAGAGAGAAGGTGAAACCGAATGTCTTATACGCAACAGACGAAAAGGGTAATATTCTCAAGAAAAAAAATGGTTCACCTTATGTTCTTGCATCAGAAAAAGTCCGGCCTTATGTTATCGCCCGTACTGAAGCTGTTCGTTCAGCTGCCATTGGCAGCTTAATGCAATATAGTGATGAAACAGTAGAGAAGGTACAGTTTGTTGCTGCAATAACAGACAGGACTTGTCCGACGTGCATGGGATTGTCAAATAATATTTATACGTTAAAAGAAGCGAGAGATATAATACCTGTGCATGTAATGTGTCGTTGTACGTGGATTCCGGTGGTGGCATTATGAAATTTATAGCAGGTAATTAATATGGTTTTTTTGGGTGGTTATATGGAAGATGTAGTGAAAGAAGTTAAACCCACAACTGAAATACTTAAACGTCCAAAATGTGCAATCAAAAACTGTCCCAATGATGCATTCATAGAATTTGTTGGGAAATGGGTCTGTGGTGACTGTGCCATGAAGAAGGATGCAGAATTGAAACGAAGGGTCTGGGATGAAGAATGAACAACAATACAATACATGGAAAGCGAAGCATATTCATCTGTCCTAACTGCAGGAAACGTATAGTTTTCATGCCAGGAAATTCTGATATTGAGCACGAATGCAATTCAGGCAATAAAGTAGTGGACCAAGAAGATGTGCTTGTAGTTGGTGATTGGGAAGATTACTCAGGCAGTGGCAAAGCGAACCTTCCAAATTATCAAGGGATTGAAAATAAGCTCCAGGTTACTGATGCAGGTATAAGAGGTGCGGACGTAGACCCAGTAACCAAGCGAGGAAACAAGGCTTCCACTCACAGACAAAGACAGCATATTGAGTTCATAAAGACCGATTAGCTATATAGCAAGAAAAAAGCTTTAAATATCAATTCTATCATATTCTTCTGTAAGAGGTGACACAATGCCTAAAAAGTTCGATACCATGCGTGATTCAATCAAAAGAACTCTTTCTGGACAGAAAAATCCAAAGACCGGAAAGCCGTATACAGACAGTGACATTTATGCAATAGCAACAACTGCATACAAGAAGAAGTACGGGACAGTGCCAGGAGAAAAAGCAGAAGGGATTGTGGTTGCCGAAAATGTGAAGGTTCAATTCAACGGCTATGTAGAGGTTATAGAATGACTGAAGAGGAAGCCAAATCAGGAGCGAATAAAACAGAGAAAGTTGTTGCTGAGAATGTAAAAGTTCATTTTGAAGGATATGCCGAGGTTGTAGAATGATAGAAAAAGGTCAAAAGGCGAAGGTAAAAGGTCTGGCTATTGAGGCAGGCATGAGCCGTAACAAAATAAAGTACACTGATGAGGAACTCATGGGTGGAAGCGAAACGCTTGAAGGCGTTACAATCCTTAAAGACCACAATGCTACAACGGATAACAGTATAGGATTAGTAGAACGACAATCCTACAGTGAAAAGAAACAGTTGTATGAAGGTTGGGTCGAGGAAGACGGCACTAATCTTGTGCAAAAGATTCGTGATAAACGTCTGAAGGTTAGTGTTGGAGCTATGGTGAAAAAGCTCGTGCGCGAGAAGGAAGACGACGATTTTCTTGTGGCCAAAGGCATACACTATATGGAACTCAGCACTACACCAACACCAGGAATACCGACAGCGAGTATAGATACTGAAAGTGGTACAAGCAATGTTGTTGAGTGTTTCGACATGAAACAATTACAATCATCACTCACTGAGAATGAAATAAACAATATTATAGAGAGTTGTGCCATTCTTAATGAATCTGATAATGAGGGACGAGGTGATAATATGAATGAAGAAGAAAAGCTTGCAGCTGAAAAGGCAGCAGCTGAAAAGGCAGCAGTTGAAAAACTTGCGGCTGAAAAGGCAGCGGTTGAAAAGGCGGCAGCTGAAAAAGTGGCAGTCGAAAAGGCTGCAGCTGAAAAAATTGCAGCTGAAAAGGCGGCAGTTGAAAAAGCAGAAGCTGAAAAAGCAGCGACTGAAAAAGCAGCAGCTGATAAGCTTGTGATTGAAAAAGCAGCGACTGAAAAGCTTGTAGCTGAAAAAGATATTTTAGCAAAAGAAGTCCAAGCACAAAAGGACAAGATAGCTGAGATGGAAACAG
>Ga0075125_10001541_pt1 | contig 11177 bp, 11 predicted proteins | sample AntAceMetag02UKN_FD_69810 | JGI IMG/M metagenome (GOLD analysis project Ga0075125, IMG submission 69810) | Saline lake microbial communities from Ace Lake, Antarctica - Antarctic Ace Lake Metagenome 02UKN | ecosystem: Environmental > Aquatic > Non-marine Saline and Alkaline > Saline | place... | reverse complement strand
AATGGAGCGGGAAACGGGATTCGAACCCGCGACCCTCAGCTTGGAAGGCTGACGCTCTAGCCAACTGAGCTATTCCCGCTCGAAATGGTCGGGGTGAGAGGATTTGTTCCTTCGTCTCGCTTTGCTCGCTGCAGAGACGCGGACTCCCTCATCTAAAGATTCAGTCCGTCCTTTCGAATCCTGCAAACATGCCACCGGCATGTTTCCCCTAATTACCTCTACTGTATCTGGCATTCTACCAATACAAACCTGGTCGGGGTGAGAGGATTTGAACCTCCGACCCCCTGCTCCCAAAGCAGGTGCGCTAAACCAAACTGCGCTACACCCCGATTATAAGAGCTAACATTTTAGCAGAAAGAATAATATCATAATTCTAAAAATTTACAATAAACTTATGCAGTACCCTAAGAGCTTTTCCCCTGTGGCTGATATTATTTTTTTCCTTTTGGGTCAACTGGGCCATTGTTTTTTTGTACCCTGTTGGAATGAAAATGCAATCATAGCCAAAACCACCGGTACCCTTTTCCTCAAAACCTATAAAACCCTCACAAACACATCTGGTTTCAAAAATAGAGCCCTTTACCGGACTCCACAGTACTGCGCCGCAGACAAATCTGGCTGTCCTGTCAGAAATCTTTTTTACATTTTCCATTTCCTTAAGCAGCCTGTCTCTATTTTGCTTATCTGTGGCATCTACCCTTGCATATCTTGATGATCTTACTCCAGGTCTGCCTCCTAAAAAATCCACCTCCAGTCCTGAATCATCAGCAAGAGTGATTTTACCGGTATAAAGAGAGATACTTTCGGCTTTAAGCCTCGCATTCTCTAAAAAGCTGCTTCCTTTCTCCTCTACATCCGGGAACTTTTTAAAATCTTTAAAAGTCAGCCATTCTACTTTCGGGAAGTCATAATAAAATGACATTATCTCTCTTATCTTACCTTTATTCTTTGAAGCAATAATTATTTGCAAGAGGTTAGCACCTTTAATAGTCAAATTATAATTAAATCTAAATCATAAAAAGATTATAAGTTCTGGCTTAATATCTTTTTTTGAATTTCTATAATTTCTTTGACAGCAACAGCCGACTTTCCCAACATTTTATCAAATTCTTCCCTGCTAAAAGGAGAAATCTCTGCAGTAGATTGGACTTCAATTAATTCATTACTGGAATCCATAACTACATTCATATCTACCTGCGCTTTTGAATCCTCTTCGAAACAAAGATCTACCAGGATCTCCCCACCAACAATACCCACGCTTACAGCCGCTAAAAATCTTTCTACTGGCATTATATCGATAATCTTTCTCTCAACCATTGAATGCATACAATCAAGAAGAGCAATAAAGCTGCCGGTTATTGATGCAGTTCTGGTTCCGCCATCTGCCTCAATTACATCACAGTCTATCCAGATAGTTCTTGCACCAATTTTACTCAAATCCACCACAGCCCTTAGTGACCTACCAATCAATCTCTGGATTTCATGAGTCCTACCATTAATCCTACCTGCAGTTTGAGCCCTGATTATCCTCTGCGGAGCAGCGCCGGGTATCATGTCATATTCAGCAGTAATCCAACCTGAACCTTTACCCGACAAAAACTTGGGAACTTTATCTTCAACAGTAGCTGTGCATACAATCCTGGTTTTCCCCATCTCAATAAATACTGAGCCATCAGCATGTGATATATAATTCCTGGTTATTTTTATTTTTCTAATTTCATCTTTTTTTCTACCATCTATTCTTTCAACCATTGCCTCCAACCTTTCTTTTAAATAACACTTATGTATCTTCTTTTTATTATCTTTCAGATATCCAGTTTTATCCTTATAACTTCCTTTATCTCTTTGCCCAGAAACATCCTTCCCAATTCAAAGAAATTACTTGAGATGCCGGTTTCATAAAAAATCCTACGCGGTTTCTCACCTTCACCAGCGCATAATCCTCTTTCCTTAAGTATTCTTTTTACATCTTTTGCAGTCTCAACCGCCGAACTTATTACCCTGACTTCATCACCGCTGCCAGCTAAAATCTGCTCTTCAATTAACGGAAAATGGGTGCAGCCTAATATCAGTACATCAATATCAGCCTCAGATAATGGTTTTAGATAACCGTAAATCGCTCTGTTAAGACGCCGGCCTTCAAGAATACCTTTTTCTATAAGGTCCACCAGCAAAGGAGCAGGTACAGAAAATGTCTTTATGCCAGGATCTATCTTTTTAATCTCTTCCTGGTATGCATTACTTTCAACCGTGCCTTTGGTAGCAATAACTCCAACCCTTTTATTTCTGGTATCCCTAACTGCAGTTCGAGCTCCTGGCTCTATAACTCCTATGATTGGTATATCATAATGTTTCTTTAAATCATCCAGGGCTGCGGCAGTAGAAGTATTACAGGCAATTACAATAAGTTTTACGTCTTTGCCGTAAAGAAATCTGGTTATTTTAAAAACAAATTTTTTAACTTCACCTAAATCCCGCGGCCCGTAGGGAACTCTTTCGGTATCCCCAAAATATATGGTATTTTCATCAGGAATAGTTTTTATTATTTCCTGTAAAACAGTAAGGCCGCCAACACCGGAATCAAATACTCCTATTGCTCTATTATCCAAATTTACTCTTTCTGTATTATTTATTAATTTCCATTAAGTCCACCGGTAATCTTAAAAATATGTGCTTTAACTGGTAAATCATGTTTTTTAAATCTACTAATTATATAATTTTTAAAATAAAAATAAAAAAGCCTTCTAGTGTTTATCTTTTTAATGTAACTCCTTTTTAATAATATCATAAAAACTGTCCATTGCCTCGCGTTCAAACCAGGGATAATGACCGCATTTTTCCAGCAGGATAAAGCGGAAATCCTTTAAAACACGGGAGAGAGGTTTCCGGACTCCTTCACCAGGATGAGGGTCATAATTGCCATGAATAACTACTACCGGGCATTGGATTTGTTTTCCCAGCTCTAATAATTCTCCGTCAGCTCTGAGTTTCTCGGCGTCTTCCCATACACTCCTGAAAATATGGTACTGGTATTCTAATATCTCACTTTTATAAGACAGCGAATTATATGAATCAGATTTAAACATCAGTCTTCCGAGCCGCGACATAAGAGTGTTTTTATCTTTAATTGCAGCATTATTCAAATTTTCTATTATTGCCAGGATTTCAGTTTTTTCTTTTTCATTCAGGCGGCTTACTCTGGTTTTCATAATTTCTGCAGCATATTTTTTTTCAAAGGGTCCGCTACCAACAAGTATCAGTTTTTTTACCATTGAAGGACACCTGGCTGTAAAAATAAAACTGAGTATAGCACCCCACGACCAGCCAATCAACGTGATGGGCGGGACTCCGCTTGTTTCCAGGACTTCATTTAATTCCTTAACCTGGCCTTCAAGGGACGATGCCGTTTGAAATGGTTCCAGAACACCCCATCCGGAGAAAAGCTCTCTTGCCACAGGAGCCATTTCTCCTGGTGCGCCAGGTCCGCCGTGAATTACAGCTACATTGAAAGGAGATTTTCCATATTTCCTTAGATTTTTCATATTTATAGAGTAGTCTATCATAACTTCATTATTTTCAAAAAATATAATGGGAACTTATTTAGAATAAAAGGATCATACCACCTGTAATTGCCGAATCTTCTTCAACTCAGCATCCTTATCTGATCTTTCCTCTTCTATATCATAATCATTCTGCAGGCCCAGCCAGAACTGTGGAGTATTACCAAAAAATTTGGCCAACCTCAGAGCGGTATCTGCGGTTATCCTTCTTTTTTTATGGATTATCTCTGAAATACGCGTTTGATCCAGATGTGTTTCTTTTGCAAGCCTATAGGCAGAAATATTTAGAGGTTCCAAAAATTCTTCTTTTAAAATCTCGCCCGGGTGGATATTTTTTAGTCTTTTCATTATACTTTTCCTCCTATCTTTTTAGTGATAATCAGTAATCTCAACACTATAGCAATCATTGTTTTTCCATATAAAACATATACGCCACTGATTATTGATCCTAATGCTAAATTGCCCTCTTCTATCGCCTTTCAGCTTTTCAAGTCTATTTGAAGGGGGTATCCTCAAGTCACTTAAGTCATAAGAGTTGTTTAACATCCTTAACTTTTTTCGTGCAATATCTTGGATGCCCCCTGGATATCCTTTCGAGAAATTACCCTGCCAGATCTTTTCAGTCTCTCTGGAATTAAATGACTTTATCATAATATAAATATAATGGGTTACGATACTAATGTCAAGCAATACTATCTTAAAACATTTATATTAAATTTATAGGAATTTGTTTCTGTATAATCCTTCTATAAACAGCCAAAAGTTAACGTAATCAGGGTTATCGGATTCAAAAAGCATAAAGATCATGATACTGAAGCAGGAAATACGCAGAGTGGAAGAATAAATTAGAAAAATACCCCGTCCAGGTCTATTTTATAACAGGCCAATATCCTGCAACTCTATAATCATCCTAGCACACATGGTCGCAGTCTACATAATCATCACGGGCATAATCGCGGGGCTCATCGGGGCGAGCTTACATCTTTGGTGGAGGCGGCGGGAATCGAACCCGCGTCCGAAGACATTGTCACTTAAATATCTACAAGTTTATTCCATATTTTAAATCTTACTTTCTTACTCGTACGGACACGATTAAAAAAGCCAGCCCGCATTAATTTCCTCCGGTACTACTGCAGACAAATCACACCGGAGTATCCTGCTAATCGGCGCCTATCTAAAAGCACAGGAAACTCTCAGTAGACGCAGCAACTTAAATTAAGCTGCTAATGCTAATTCACTATTCTTAGCGTTTATGTTTAGTTCAGTTATTTACGAGTTCTGATACTCGACTTGCAACTTAAGCTCAACCTATCCCCGTCGAATCCGGATCGCCCCCTTTAATTATGGGCAGAACTTCAAGTTTAACACAAGGTTATTCTATACTAAAATTAATAATTTTTCAAAGCTCTCTTTATTTCAAGTTCATGCTCTCTATTCTGTATATCTCTACGCTTATCTCTTCTGGCTTTACCTTTGACCAGCGCCAGTTCAATCTTAACTTTGTTTTTTATCATATATACTCTTAACGGAACCAGCGTAAGACTTCTGTCAGTTAATTTCCCCGCTATTCTGTCAATCTCCCTCCTATGCATAAGCAGCTTCCTGGTCTTTGTAGGATTTATATCTTCAATTCTGCTTTTGCTGTAGGGTGATATATGCATATTATAAAGAAGTAGTTCATTATTTCTTATCCTGCCGTAACTATCTTTTAAATTAAGCCTGTGATTACGGATAGATTTGACTTCACACCCTTCCAGTACTATACCAGCCTCATAGGTGTTTAAAATAAAAAAATCCCTGAAAGCCTTCCTGTTCCGGGCAATTATTACTTTATCTTCCAGGGAGCCACCCTTTTTTTTTGGACCTGTTCATTCAATTTCACTTATTAAAGTATTAATTTCCTCTATAGCTTTATTTAACTGTATATCTTCTGCAGCATCCGGTTCTAACTTAACCAATATATCAGGATTTATTCCTACTCCATCTACAGACAAACCCGAAGGTAAGTAATATTTTGCAGTGGTAAACTTAAGTCCTGAACCATCTGAAAGTTCATAAATCACCTGGACAGTTCCCTTACCAAAACTTCTCTCTCCAACTAAAATAACTCTACCATTATCTTTTAATGCCCCGGCAACAAGCTCAGAAGAGCTTGCCGAAAATTCATTAATCAATACAACTAAAGGTATTTCAGTATATTTTCCTTTACTGGCAAGATACTCATCAGTTCTTTCCTTATTTTCCGTTCTTCCTTTTACACTAACAATTATGCCTTCATCTAAAAATAAATCGCATACCTCAACTGCATCATCCAGCACACCGCCAAGATTATTTCTCAAGTCCAATATTAAACCCCTGGCACCGCCATCAATTAATTTTTGAATTTCCTTATCGAGTTTTTGCGCACCTCTATCCTGAAAATCAAAATACTGTACGAAGCCTATATCTTCTTCAAAAATATCTGAAATTAGATTAGGTATATCGAACCTTGCTCTGGTAACAGTTACTTCGATAATACCGTTATCTTCAGGTCTGTAAATTTTAAGATTTACCTCAGTTCCTTCTTCGCCTCTTATCATAGCCACTACTTTTTCCAGGTCCATATCTTTTATTTTTATGCCGCCAACTTCAGTTATGATATCCCCTTCTACGATACCAGCTCTGTAAGCAGGAGTATCAGATAGAGTCCTTACCACCACAACCCGGTCTTTATCATCAAGAGTAACCACAACTCCTATACCGCTCATTGTTCCGCTGTAGGACTCCATAATCTTTTCATATTCTTCGGCAGTGAAATATTCTGTATGTTTGTCATCAAGAACCGAGAACATACCTCCTATAGCTGCTTTAATTAACTCATCCCTGCTTCTTTCAACTAATGCATCCTCAGAAATTAAATTTATGGCTTCCTCAATGGGCTTAATATTAAACTTGCTGGTAATACTTCCAGATATATCCTCCAAAAACCCGCCATCACTATTATCTTCAGAAGTGCTGTTTTGAGTAACATTAAATACATATTTCTTAAAAGAATCAAAACTGATTCCTACCCATAATCCTGTAGAAAATGTAAATATAACCACTGCTGTCGCAATTACCACTCTTAAAACATTTTTTTTCATAACAGTATCACCTGGTTCATTAACGTTAGATATTCAAAACAATTACTACAAATAAGCCTTTGGATTCTGTGGAAATCCATTTATCCTGACTTCAAAATGCAAATGCGGACCTGTGGACCATCCGGTAGAACCAACCCGTCCTATTACCTGACCTCTCTCAACAAATTGTCCTACAGACACATTAATACTGGAAAGATGTGCGTAAAAGGTAGCAAAACCTCCTCCATGGTAAAGCATAACCAAATTACCATATCCTCCAAAATAACCAGTCTTAACCACTTGACCTCCGTCAGCGGCTTTCACCAGAGTTCCATATGGGGCTCCTATGTCTATTCCCGTATGAAACCTTCTTACATGGAATATTGGATGGATTCTCCAGCCAAAATGTGATGTTATCCTCCCGGCTGCAGGCCATAAAAATTTTCCGGAAGGCGCAGTACCATACTTTAAGCTTTCAAGAATTCTAGTAACCTCTTCCTCTTTAGACTTAAGCTCCTTCTCCATCCGTATAAGAGCATTTTTATTAGCAGTGGTTCGTGAAAGCAAATCATTTTTTTCATTATATATATCATCCATTTCACGAGTCTTCAGCTCTGCCTGCGTAACCAGATGCTCTACTTTATCTTCATATTCTTTCTGTTTATCTCTTAAATCAATTATGGACTTTTTTATTCCTATAGTTGCAGCCTTCTTTTCCTTAACCTCCAGGATATTCTGCGTATCCTGCTCAGCAAAAAGATTTATAAGCTTCAACCTGGATATGAAATCCAGGAAATCCCCTGCCTTAAGTAAAACTTCCATTATATTGCTGTTTCCATTCTTATAAATGGAGGCAACTCTATCATTTAAAATTTTTATTTTTTCTTTAAGCTCTTCGTCTATTCTTTTTAACTCTTCCTCTTTTATAACAATCTCTATAGTTGCTTTATCAACCTCACTCTTTGCTTCATCACTTCTATCATAAAGACCATTCAGCTCAGATAATGCACCCAGCAGCTGCCCCTCTACTCCCTTCACCTGATTCATATATTGCGACTCTTGCTTTGATACTTCTTTAATTTTTTCCTGAGTCTCTTTTCTTTCCTGCTTTATTTGTTCTAATTCATCCTCATATTCATCCTCAAGAGGCTGGCTGTAAATAAATTTTGGTGACGCAGTAGAAATAAGATTAAAGCTGAAGAGTGCTATAATAATTGTTACAAATATGGCTGTGATTTTTTTACTTTTAATTATCATGTCATTTCATTTTTTTATCATGGATATTTTAATACTAATTAAAAAAAATTAAAAATTCATAATTATTACCCTTTATTACCCCTAAACTTTTACATATCTTCTCAGGGCAATAGCACTACTTAAAACCCCTATAAGGCCTCCTAATAGTATTACTCCCAGATAGATATATAATATAAAACTGCTGCTTCCGACTATGGCCAATTCTTTAATCCGCATAGTATCTACAATTACTCTCTCACCTCTAATAAGCAAAAATTTACATATAAAATACAATAAGATAATAGAAACTGCACCTCCCGTAAAACCCTCAAAAAACCCTTCAAACAGGAAGGGAATTCTTACAAACCAGTTAGTGGCGCCAACCAGTTTCATAACTTCAATTTCCTTCCGGCGGGAGTAGATAGAAAGCCTTATAGTATTAAATATCAATACAACAGTCGCTAGAAGCAGCGCTATAATTATCAAAAATGCTATAGTTCCGATAATTGCAGTTATTGAAAACAATGTATTAACATATTTCCTTCCGTATATCACCTCATCAACACCTTCTATACAATTACCATCCTTGTCATAAAAACGGAGTGCTACACGGTCAATTTTCTCAGGATCTTTTAAGCTTATCTCAAAAGAAGCCGGCAGCGGATTTCCTTGTATCTCTTTTAATATGTCACTCCCTTCGTTTTTCTCCTTAAATCTTTCCAGGGCCTGTTCCTTGGATACATATTCCAGCTTTTTGGTTTCTTCCCAGTTTACTATGTAATTCTCAATGTGCGTCCTCAATTCATCTGAAATATCATCTTCAAGATATACTGCCAACTCCACATCACTTTTTACTGAGCTTATTATGCCCTGTATATCATAGACAATTATGGAAAAGAATCCTACAATTAACAAAGTAATAGCAACAGTTATAATAGCAGTAAATCCCATAAAAAAGTTCCGTTTTAGACTGCTAAAAGTCTCACTAAAAAAATATTTGGGTTTTATCATCAGTCCCCATACACCCCTCTCTTCTGGTCTCTTACTATTTCTCCTTCCTCCAGCTCAACAACTCTTCTCCTCATTGAATTTACAATACTCCGGTCATGCGTAGCCATCAGTACCGTAGTCCCGATAAGATTTATCCTGGACAGTATTTTCATAATTCCTTCTGATGTTCCCGGGTCCAGATTCCCGGTAGGTTCATCTGCAAGAAGTATGGGCGGCCTGTTTACAAACGCTCTGGCAATAGAAACTCTCTGCTGCTCGCCCCCTGATAATTGATAGGGATACGAATTTAACTTACTACTCAGGCCGACCAGTTTCAGAACCTGCGGTACCTGAACTTTTATCTCATAACTTGGCCTTCCTATAACTTCAAGAGCAAATGCCACATTCTCAAACACAGTTTTATTTGGCAGAAGCTTATAATCCTGAAATACACATCCAACATTCCTTCTAAGTTGAGGGATTCTGCTCGATTTAAGATTACAGATATTTCTCCCGGCTATATACATACTGCCATTACTTTCACGGATTTCTTTTATAAGTAGCTTTATAAAGGTAGATTTACCAGAACCGCTTGGACCCACCAAAAAAAGAAATTCACCTTTCTTGATAACCAGATTAATATTTTTCAACGCAGCGGTGTTATCCTCATATATTTTACTGATATTTTTAAATTCAATCATACTCATTTCAAACTATTCCTTATATCCTGTATAATTTTAATAATAAAGAGTTTATCCTCTGGATAATTTTTTTTCAAGAAAACCTCTTATTAGTAAATCTATATTGCCGTCCAGCACAGATCGTACATCTCCAATCTCAATTCCTGTTCTATGATCTTTAATTAATTGATATGGCTGAAGAATATAACTTCTTATTTGATTCCCCCACCCTATTACTTTCTTTTCTCCCCTTACTCTTTTAATTTCCTCTATATTTTTTTTCTGTTCCAGTTCAAAAAGTCTTGATTTTAAAATTTGCATAGCAGTTTGCCTGTTAAGTATTTGAGATCTTTCATTCTGGCAATTTACCACAATATTGGTAGGAAGGTGTGTAATTCTTACCGCTGAATCTGTGACATTTACATGCTGGCCTCCGGCACCACTGGACTTAAAAGTCTCAATTTTTAAATCTTCCTTGCTTATTTTTATATTGACATCTTTATCCAGAAGCGGGATTACATCCACGGAGGCAAAAGAAGTATGCCTGCGTTTAGAAGAATCAAAAGGTGAAATTCTCACCAGTCTGTGGATTCCCTTTTCTGACTTCAATAGCCCATATGCATTTTTATCGGTAACAGTAAAAGTAACATTTTTTATTCCTGCTTCCTCGCCTGTCTGATAATCATTAATACTATATGAGAACTTTCTCCTATCCACCCAGCGTGTATACATCCTGAGCAGCATCTCAGCCCAATCCTGAGATTCTGTCCCACCTGCCCCCGGGTGAATAGTTACTACTGCCGGACAAGAATCATATTTACCATTTAAAATAGCTTTTTCTTCCAGATTGCTTAGCAAACCCTCGATATCATCCAGATTCTCTAACAGTTCCTTCTCCAGACTCCTGTCCTTCTCATTTTCAAGCATCTCAAGCGCCAGTTTAGCATTTTCCATTTTCTCTTCTAAATTTTTAATATCGCAAACTATTTCTTTAAGTTGAGCTATCTCCTGGGTAATATTTTGCGCTTTGCTGCGGTTTTCCCAGAATCCTTTGGAAAGAGTTTCACTCTGGAGTTTTTTAAGCCTGGAAATTTTATTATCTATTTCAAAGACAATCCCGCAAAAAAACCAGCTTCTGTAACAATTTATCTAATCTTAACTTATAATCCTCTATCATGAAACCCTCCAGTTAATTTATCTATATTGTATTACCTTCCACAGCACTTTTTATATTTCTTCCCGCTTCCACAGGGGCAAGGATCATTTCTCCCAATTTTTTTTGCAGTTATAGTCCTGGTCCGCAATGCTCCTGCTCCGGTTTTTAACGGGCCGCTTGTAACTATATTTTTTACTCCATTCTCTCTAACAGCTTTTTGTTTCTCCTGCTCCTCCCTGGTAACTATTCTGACATTATATAATAGTCTTACTGTATCAAACTTTATTTCCTCTATCAGCTCTTTAAATAAATGAAATGCTTCCCGCTTATATTCAACCAGAGGATCCCTTTGACCAATAGCCCTTAGTCCTATACCCTCCTTCAGATAATCCATTTCTAAAAGATGCCCCCTCCACATATTATCAATAACATTTAACATCACTATTTTTTCCAG
>Ga0075125_10001540_pt1 | contig 11183 bp, 8 predicted proteins | sample AntAceMetag02UKN_FD_69810 | JGI IMG/M metagenome (GOLD analysis project Ga0075125, IMG submission 69810) | Saline lake microbial communities from Ace Lake, Antarctica - Antarctic Ace Lake Metagenome 02UKN | ecosystem: Environmental > Aquatic > Non-marine Saline and Alkaline > Saline | place... | reverse complement strand
ACAATAATTCAATAATTAGAGTAACATAATAGTATCCTAATAGTAATAACTTAATAGTCACCCCAAAGTATTAACCCTAACATACAAGAAAAAAAATGAGAAAAAACCAAAAAAACCCCTTTTTTGTTACTACTCGATGTACTGACATATATAAATCTTTACCCTCCTTTATAAATAAATGATTAATTATATATTTAATATATATGGTTGTTGTGGTTAGGGTTAATACTTTTAGGAAACTTTAATGATAATACTTTTCGGTAACTATATGGATACTATTAGGATAATACTCATATAGTATCTTGTTAGTATCCACTCAACATATTAAACAAAAAGTTTAATTGAAAAATATCCACTTTTTCAATACCGAAAAGTATATAAATAAGTTAGTTTTTCATTATATTAGGTGATTGATATGAGTTTTGTGAATGATAGGATTGACCTATTCTTGGAAAATAGAACATACACATTTATTAGGTTGAATTCTGGTAAACTATTCAATGGTTATATACTAAATAAAAATAGAAATAAGAAAGATATAGAATTTAAAGATGATATGCTCGGTAAGATACCTATAATCATCAAAGAGATTGACATTATAGATTATAGCACTAAACATAAGAAGAGGGATGAAAAATGAGCCACATATCCCCAAAAACCTTCTACGATGATGTTTACAACCAATATGAGATAAAGAGGGCATTACGAAGGAAAAGGTATAAGAAAGCATTTGAATCTTTATACGAACTGTTTTTCAATGAACACAAGCCATGGATTACCTCATTAATCCTTCAAGAAGCACTATGCATACACGACCACTCAGATTCTTACCAGATACTATCTTCATTGACTATATTGAACTTATTAGAAAAAAGGAACCACCCAACACAGAGATACAAACTGTTTTTCCCTAAAAACAAAAAATGGTGGGAAAAATTCAAAAAAGAGGGAAAGAACGATGAAACAGGCTGACCAGCTAAAATACTTTATTGATTTTTTTGAAAAAGTCTATATGTCAAAATTACTTGAAAATATAAGGTTAGGGAAGAAAAGAATAACTATTGAATTCAAAGATTTGACAAGAAGCAACATAGAACTATCCGATGACCTTATTGACTCCCCAGAAGACACATTAAAGGTAGCAGAGTTAGCAATCAAGGAACTTGATATGGAGGCACACAAGGATTTTAAGGTAAGGGTAAGGGGGGACATACCAAATTCAAAATTTAGGATAAGGGACTTGCAGGCAGAACATCTAGGGAAGTTTGTCACTATAGAAGGCACAATAGAGACAAAGACAGACAAAACTATCAAGATGATAAGCACAAAATATGAATGTCCATCTTGTAGCAATATAATCAATGTTCTGCAAATGGGGGATGAGTTAGTAGAACCAACCAAATGTGGATGCAATAGAAAGGGAAAATTCCGTCTTGTTTCAAAAGAACTATTAAACTGTTTTTCATTAAAGCTACAGGAATTACCATCAAACCTTAGATATGGCTCTTCGTTACCATCAAAATCAGTCCTTTGTGAATGGGATTTGGCTGAAAGCCTAATAGAGGAAAAACTCATAGAAGGCACAAAAGTCAAGATAAATGGCATATTCAAATCAAAGATGATGATGAAGAGTGGAAAAAAACAAACAACATTAATAGCATACATTGAGGCAAACTATATACAAATATCTGATGAAACCTTTTATGACATAGAACTGAACAAGGAAGACATAAAGGAAATTAAGGAATTCTCAAAGCAACCAGAATTGATGAAACAAATATCTAAAGGACTTTTCCAAGGGGTGTATAGGTACGAGAGTGTAAAGGAAGCACTAATTTTACAGGCTTTTGGTGGTGTTTCAGATTACGAGTCCACACCAAAAATGAGGGGGGATATTCATATATTGCTTGTTGGTGACCCTGGGCAGAACAAAAGCGTTTTCTTGGAGTATCTCAACAAATTCCTTCCAAAGTGCGTTTTGGTGGTTGGTAAGTCAGTTAGTGCTGTAGGATTAAGGGGTGCGGCAGTTAGGGATGAATTGACTGGAAGCTGGGTGCTTTCTCCTGGTGCTATGCCTTTAGCTAATGGTGGATTGATTTGTATATCTGGCAGTCAGAAAATATTCACAGGAAGGGGGTTAATAAATATAGAACAAGTCAAGGTTGGAGATAAACTCATATCATACAACAAAACAGCAATAATAGATAAAGTCAAAAAAGTAATACCTAATGGAAAAAAGGAAGTTTATGAAGTTGATTTGTATTCTGGTGACACCATCGTATGCACAGCAGACCATTGGCTATTAACACAGGATGGATGGAAAGAACTTAGGCAATTAACTAACAAGGATTATCTTAAGATTCCAATAAACAAGGATTATAGGATTGATAGCCATAAAGAATATGAGATTGGATGGATTCATGGGTTTGCTTTATCTGATATTTGGTACAATAAATCTCTTAGGAAAGGGTCTAAAACTTGTATAACAAATTCTATGAGTTGGTGTGCTTCAGTAAAGAATATAGAAAGGTCAAGATATGTGATGAAATTATTGAGGAAACATTACAATATAAAGAGCATCTGTGTAAACCAACAAACCAACAACCATATTATCGTAAACGGTAAATTAAGAAAATATAGTGATTCAACCCAACACTCTTTTAGTTCTAAACTACTTCACCATTCTATAAGGGATATGTTTGAACAGAATAATTTACCTTATAGTTCAACTTCATTTTACATTGGATTATTGGCTGGAATCTTAAGCACAGATTCTTGCATATCACACAAGAAAGGGAGGTATGGAATAAAGCATACGATTGATGTAACTCTCAATAGATATAGGAAAAGTGATGAGATTAATAAGAATATAAGAACAATGGTCAATTCAATTTTCCATAGATTTGGTATATTAAGCACAATAAGGGGGGACAACATTGTAATCCCTTCTTTGGATAGTTATAATCTAATATGCAAAATTTTCAAAGATAAGTTGGTAGGCAAAAATAAATCCAAGTTATACAATGTAATCCCAAAAACAAAAATCAAAAGCTATGATAGCATCTTAGATGGAGAGTACCACAATTGGTTTAAGGGCATAAAATTCAAAACACCAAAAACGGTTGGGTTAGGACTTCATTCGAGGATTTGGACTGCTATCAAAAAAAATAGAGTAACTGTAGAATTGATGGAAACATTGAGAAAACATTGGAAAGATATTACTGATGAAGAATTTAGAGAGCCAGCAAAGAATTATATATTGAACAAAGTAAGGTCTATTAACTATGTGGGGGTTGAGGATGTTTATGATTTAACTATGGAAACTAATCCTAACTTTTGCTTGACTGGAGGGATAGTCCATAATTGCATCGATGAACTAGATAAGATGAAACCAGAAGATAGGGATATAGTACATGAACCGATGGAACAGCAGTCGTATAGCCCAGATTTGGAACTGATGTTTCCAGACGGCAGCCATAAAAAGATTGGTGAATTTGTGGATGAATTAATGTCTTTAAATGAAGATAAAATCTATCATGGAGTTGATTGTGACATATTAAGATTAGATAAGAAGATAGACATATTAACCACAGATTTCTCTAAGATATTTCCTGTTTCAATATATAATGTCAGCAGGCATAAATCACCACAAAAGATGGTAGAGATAATTTTGACAAATTGCAAGAAGATTGAAGTAACACCAAACCACCCATGCTTTGTGTTTGTTGATGGGAATATAACTACTAAGCCAGCAAATCTATTACAAAGTGGAGATTATTTTCCAATACCTAATAAACCTACCATTTCGTGGATTGGGATAAAATCAATAGAGGAAATAAATTCTAAATCAAAATATGTTTATGATGTGGGAATTAGACCAACACATTGCTTTATATCAAACAATATGGTTCTGCATAATTCAGTAACTATAAGTTTAGCAAACATTCCCAAAAGAAAATTATTGACAAGGGCATCATTTACAGTCTCAATGAATCCCAAGAACGGATACTTTAATCCCATAGACCCAATCTACAAACAGATAGACTTGCCAAAGACACTTATAGACAGGTTTGACTTAATCTTCACCATAAGGAAAAGCAAAGACAAAAGCGAAGATGCCAAGAAGGAAGAGAAAGAAAAGGCAAAGGTTATGATGACAAGAAACAAGAAAGAGAAACAAATGGTATTAAAAGAATTCCATAACTTTATGAGGAAATACATAGCATATGCAAGACAAAACATAAACCCAACTATGGATAGATATATGGAAGAGGAATACCTCCCAGAGAAGTATGCTGGGTTGGATATAGCCCATAGACCAGATGTTATTGATGGAGATATAAATGAGGCAATCACAACAAGCCCAAGGCACCTTTTTATGATTAAAAGATTGGCAGAGGCAAGAAGAAGAATGTTATTAGGAGAAAAAGTCAAGATTGAAGACATTGATTTTGCAGTTAAGAAAATAAAGGAGAGCCTTAAGGACATTGCTGTGGATACGACCACAGGAAGGGTTGATAGTGAGTGGGTTCGTGATGGGGTGCCATCAAAGAAAAAGAAAATGATTGAATCATTTGATGAGATTTGTGACAATATACAGCTTGATAATAGAGATATAATATTAGATGATTTTTATAGTGAAGCCGAAAAGCTTGGAATTAACCCTGCTGATATAGAGGAGTTTTTGGAGAAGAAGAGTAGAGTTGGTGATATAATATATCCACACGGTAAAGGGAAAGGTATAATGCATAGGTTATAGGAAAGCGAGAACCTTCGGTAGTTTTCACCTCTCGATGGTTTCTGTTATTAGCAACTCGCCCTAAAAGATGAAAAAAATGAGGTAAATAAGAATGAAACAAAAATTAAGAAAACAAGTTATAAAACTGCTTAAAAAAGAGAAAAAGCCATTTTATATATATGATAAGAAAGGTATAATTGATAACTGTAAAAAGTTTATGGATATACCTTATAAAGATAAGATAGTTGCATTTGCGACTATGGCAAATTCCAATATAGATTTTCTAAAAATAATTAAATCAGAAGGAATGTCAGTATTTGTAAATTCAATACCACACTTACATTCATCTTTAGATATTGGATTCAAACCAAAACAAATTGTTTATACCTCTTCAAGCATGGATAATGAAACTATGAAAGAAATACAGAAATCAAAATGTATAGTAAACTTGGATAGTATCAGTCAGATTAATAGATGGAAAAAATTATTTCCTAATAATTCATTTGGAATAAGGTGCAATATAGGAACATTAGTTAAAGCTAAAGAAACAAGAGGGGGATATTTCTTAGGAAAAAAATCAAGGTTGGGGTTATCAGTAAGTGAGATTTTATCAATAGATAAAAAGAATATAGATGGATTGCATTTATATCCTGGTACAGACATTACAGAAGTAAGTTATTTTGAGAAATGTTATAAAAAAATTATTGAACTATCACTACATTTTCCAGATTTAAAATATTTAGATTTTGGCGGGGGATTTGGGGTAGAAACAAAAAAAGCAAAAAAGTTTGATATGGCTAAATATAGCAAAATAGTTTCTCAACTTATGGATGACATATCAAATAAATTAGGTCGTCAATTAACCTTAGTACTAGAGCCAGGGAGGATTATTGGTGGAGAGTCAGCATGGTTTGTTACTATGGTAGTAGATGTTAAGAGAAGATGGGGACACCAATTTATTGGATTAAACGCATCTGCTGTTCAATTTCCAAGACCATTATTTTATCCAGATAGTGCATACCACCCCATAATTTATTTTTCAAAACATAATAGCCATAAAATTAATTCCTCAATTTATGGATGTTCTACTTATTCGAGAGATTATTTTATGAAAAATAAAAAATTACCAATAGTAAAAGAAGATGAGATAATTGTATTTGGTAACGCAGGAAGTTATTGCTCTGGGATGTTTACTAATTTTTTAGGATTTGAAAAACCTAAAGAGGTATTCATATGATTGAGTTAAAACAGATTGAATCGAAAGAAGAATTAAAACAATTTTATAAAGTAGTCGGGGAAATATATAAAGGGAATACATATATGAGGTTTACTGAAGATGAATTAATAAAAATGATTGTAGAAAAAAAATCAGTATTCTTTAAACATGCTAAGATTATAAATTACATTATAAAGAAGGATTCTGAAATCGTGGGTAGATTTTCACTTATAAAAGATGATAATATGTCTGATTATGTTCAAGTTAGTTTTTTTGAATGTAAACTAAATATAAATGAAATAGGAAAATTAATCATAAAGGAAGCTAAAAAATTATTTCCTAAATGTAAAAAGGTTGTTGTAGGTTTAAATGCACACCTTAATTATTCTGCTGGATTTTTAGCTAGTAGATTTAATGAAGTTCCTATTTTCGGATTGCCTTATTCACAGCCATATTATGCAGGTTATTTTGAGTTCCTTAACAAAAAGACTATGTATTCCTACAGGTTTGCTAATCAAGGTTTTTATGACTTATTAAAAAAATGGAATATTGATTGTGATGGTGTAACAATAAGAACAATGGATAGAAAATACTTTGAGAGAGATATTAACATATACACTAAGTTAAATAATGATTGTTTTACAGAACATCCATTTTGGTCTAATAGAACGAAAGAAGAAGATTTAGAATTATTAAAACAGTTCAGTATTTTATTAGAAGATGAACATTTAATCATAGCTGAGAAAGGTGGTAAACCAATAGGCTTTCTATTTTGGTATCCTGATTTCAATCAATTAACCAACTATGGTTTAAATATTACTCATTTATTAAAATATAAACTTACGAATAAAATAGATACTATTAGGATTGCAGAAATAGCAGTATTACCCAAGTATAGGCATAATGGAGTTACTTCAATGCTAATAAAAGAAGTTGCAAAATTTGCTAACGAGAAAGGATATGCCCATACTGAAGCAGGATTTATATTTGAAGAGAATAAAGTAAGTATCATTACAACACTAAACTCTGTAGAAAAAGCTACAGGCAAAAAAATAGAACCATACAGAAAATATGTAATGTTTGAGGGAGAATTATGAATAAATTAATTGTTCATAAGAAAGCAAATGAATTAAGCGAAGAATGGGATAATCTTGCCACTTCCTATTTTCAAAAGAAAGAATTTTTAATGCACTGTGAACGGTTTAATCCTTGCTCACAAAGATATTATGAGTTATATGATAATAAATTAATTTCTGGAGCTATTCTATATGAATTACCAATAAATATATTTTCTTTTGCAAGAAAATCATTTAAGTTAAAAACTAATGTAGTTGGTATTCCTGCTTCAGTATCTTCTAGTGGTATAATGGGAGATAAACAAATAATAAATTACATAAAGGTAAACGAAAAAGGTTTTACTTTAGGATTGAATTTGAAAACAAAACTAAACAAATTTTCATCAGGTACTACATTGCCTACAATAATCTTTAAAAATAGATTTATTAATTGGGAAGATTATATCAATTCATTAAGGGCAACATATAGAAGAAGGATAAACAAAGCAACAAATAAATTACATAAAATTGAAGTTGTATCATCACCTTGTTCTTTATTCACAGACAATATTTACAGATTATATCTCAATGTATATGATAAAAGTGATTCAAAATTAGAAAAACTTAGTATGGGCTTTTTTAAGAATTTACCAGAGAGCTTTTTATTGACAACATTTAGTCTAAAAAAGAAAGTCATTGGGTGGCACATAACAATTCAGGAAGATAAAAAATTGAATTTCTTTTTAGGTGGTGTGGATTATAATCATAATCAGAAGTATGCTATTTATCATAATATATTGATTGACATCTTGAAAATGGGAATAGAAAGCAAATCGGAATTAATTGATTTTGGTCAAACAGCAGAAGAAGCAAAATGCAGACTGGGTGGGGTAGTAGAAGATAGATTTATGTTTGCTTTCCATAAGAATAAGATATTACATTTCCTTATTGATAGATTCAGTTCAAGTTTAGAATATAGATATAATATCCCGCCAATGCAGGTGTTTAAAGTATGAAAATTATGTTAGTTAGACCAAGACCAGAAAAAGAAACAATCGGATTACAGCATGTTATGATAGTTGAACCTTTAGAATTGGAAGTTATAGCTTCTACTGTAAATGAAGAGTGTGTGATAGTAGATATGATACTTGAGAAAAAATCAATTGAATATTTTATAAAAAAAGAAAAACCAGATGTTTTAGCCATTACTGGATATATCACAAATGTAAATACTATCATTAGATACTGCAAGATTGCTAAGGAGATAAATTATAGAATAATCACAATAGTTGGGGGGGTACACATTGAAGTAGTCCCTGAAGATTTGGATAATGTTTACATTGATTTTAGGGTTGTTAGAAATGCAACAACAGAATTTCCTAAATTAATAAAACATTTAAAGTTTGAAGAAAAATTACCTAAATGTGTATTTAAACATAAAGAAAAAGTGGAGTTCAATAAACTCCCAGAAATAAATTTTCATTATCCCTTACCAAATCGTAAACTAACAAAAAAGTATAGAAACAAATATTTTTACATATTCCACGATAAAGTTGCATTGATTAAAACTGCTTTTGGTTGTCCTTACAAATGTGACTTCTGTTTTTGTAGAAAGATTACATATGACCAATATCATCCAAGAAAAGTTGATGATGTATTAGATGAATTACAAGAAATAAAAGAACAAGAAATATACATAGTAGATGATGATTTCTTAATTAATAAAGTTAGGGTTACAGAATTTTTAGATGGTTTGGAAAAAAGAAATATCAAAAAGAATTACCTCATATATGCTCGTTCAGATTTTATAATTAAAAATCAAGACTTAGTTAAAAGATTTAAGAGATTAGGATTAAAAACAGTAATTGTTGGTTTTGAATCATTTAATGAAGAAGAACTAGGGGAATATAACAAGGCTATTGATGTTAAAACAAATGAAGAATGTATGAATTTCTTGAATCAGGTAGGGATAGATTGTTATGCTACTATTATCATAAATCCAGATTGGGATTACAAAGATTTTGAAAGATTGGAGAAAAAACTCAAAGAACTGAAGATAAAATATGTAAATCTACAACCACTAACTCCTTTACCAAAAACAGATTTTAGCATTGATGAAGAAAGATTATGTATCAAAAGAGAAGAATATGAGAAGTGGGATTTAGCCCATATTTCAGTTAAGCCAACAAAAATGTCTGTTCCAGAGTTTTACAATCAGATAATCAAGTTATATAACAAAATAGTTTTTAGACCTAATGTTTTAATTAATCATCTTAAACATAGTCCAATGATATTATTTAGAATGATTAAAGGTTCTTTTTTGGTTCATAGACAATACAAACAAAAATATTTGGAGGCTTTACAATATGCATAAAAAAGAAATTTTATTTGTAAGACCCAAAACTAAGATTTGTATATCCAAATTACCAAATTTGCCACCACTTGGTTTATTAATGTTAGCTTCTTTAACTAATAAAAAAGAATATAACATAACACTCATAGATGAGGATACTGAGAATATTGATTATTCTAAACATTATGATATTGTCTGTATAACTATATTGACCCATAATAAACAAAGGGCATTTAAAATAGCTTCCAATTTTAAGAAAAAGCAAACACTAATAATTATGGGTGGAAGTCATGTAACTCTTTGTCAAGATGATGTTAATCCACATTGTGATTGTATAGTAACAGGATGTGGTGAATTTGTATGGGATGACTTATTAAAAGATTATAAAAATGGGAGACTAAAGAAAATCTATAATTCAAAAAAGAATGGATTTACAGAAGTGAAAATTGATTGGTCACTCATATCTAAAAAAAGATACTTATTTAAAAATATGTTAATAACTTCAAGAGGATGTAAAAACAAATGTGATTTCTGTCAAATTCCAGAAATGTTTGGCAATGAAGTGAAAAATAAACCAATAGAATATGTTGTTCGTGAAATATCAAATTTCAAAAAAGATGGATTTTTATCTAAGTGGGTTATATTTTGTGATGATAATTTAGTAACAAATTATGATTATGCACTTAAATTATTTGAAGCACTCATACCACTCAATATAAAATTTATAGCTCAATGTTCAATTGATATAGGTAAAGACAATAAACTTTTAGACTTAGCACAAAAAGCTGGTTTAAAGATGATATATGTCGGAATAGAAACAACAAACCAGAAAATATTAGATAAGGTTCATAAACCAAATAAATCATCAAATTATAAAACATTAATTGATAAGATAAATAATAGAGGAATATTAATAACTGGTTCTTTTATAATTGGTTTACCAAAGCAAAGTAACAATGATATATTATCAGATTTACAATTTGCTAAAGAAAACACAACTTTTGTTTTGTTTAACCCGATGAGATATTTGCCAAAAACTAAACTCGAAATAAATAAAAGCGAAGAAGTGTATGTAAGTCAAACGGATGAGATACCAAATCTACCATCATTAATGGATAGATGTTATAAAGAATATTATTCCCTTAACGAAATAATGAAGCGAATGCTTAGATTATTTAAGTCAAAGATAGGTATAACAATGATTTTTGTTTTTATGTATATAAGTTTGATTACACATTATTCAATTATACCAATGGAGGATATAAATGCCTAAATTAATATTAATCCAACCAACACATTATGCGAGTGACGAACTTGTGAAACAGAAAAAGATATTTATCCCTTCATTAACTTTACCACACTTGGCTTCATTAGTTCCAAAACAATGGGATGTTAAAATTCTTTTGGAGGTTATAGAAGACATTGATTATGATGAAGATGTTGATTTGGTTGGTATTGGGAGTATGGGTCAATCTTTGTTTAGGGGTTTAGAAATAGCCAAAGAGTTTAAGAAAAGGGGTAAGATTGTTTTCTTTGGTGGTTATATGGCATCTATGATACCAAATGAAGTTTTGAAGAATGGAGGGGATAGTGTTGTTGTTGGTGATTCTGAAATTGCATTTCCTAAATTGTTGAAGGATTATCAAAAGAAAGGTAAGATAAATAAGATATATCATAATCCTATCACCTCATTAGATAATTTACCATTACCAAGATATGATTTACTAATAGAAAAAAAGATTGGGAATATGTTGCCAGTACAGGCAGGTAGGGGATGTCCTAATGAATGTGACTTTTGTTCAATAGCTGCTTTATATAATG
>Ga0075125_10001535_pt1 | contig 11190 bp, 8 predicted proteins | sample AntAceMetag02UKN_FD_69810 | JGI IMG/M metagenome (GOLD analysis project Ga0075125, IMG submission 69810) | Saline lake microbial communities from Ace Lake, Antarctica - Antarctic Ace Lake Metagenome 02UKN | ecosystem: Environmental > Aquatic > Non-marine Saline and Alkaline > Saline | place... | reverse complement strand
TTCTCTACGAACTTTCTCTTTTCAAGTTTAGTCATGGTCTGGAGCATCCGGGCGGCGGTAGCTTCCTCAAATCTTATTAGGTTCTTCAAGGTTTCTTGGGGATCCGAGTATTCCCCCCTAATAAGTGCTTGAATCGCCTCCTCATAGTTGCCATCCTTCACCTGATCCCGAGCCTTACGCATTGCTCGAAACCGCTTGATGTCTATGTCTCGGCTTACATCTCTAATCTCAGTTACTATTTCGCCACCCTTCGGGCCTCGGCTCATACGCTCACCGATAAGATCGTCAATGATAGCCGGAAACTCCTCTTGTCCAGTCATCCACATAAGCATCGCATCCATTGGGATCGGCACCGCAGACCGTATAGCATGAACGCCTCGTGCCGGAATAGTCTCTAAATGCTCAAGTCCTTCTGGGCGAGCTTGCGGAGGGCCGGTTAAGTATCCATCCATAAGATCCTCGAATTGAGCAAAGGGGCGGTTTCGCCAATCCTTGCCCTCAATCTGAGTTGTAACTTCTCTCAAGAAAAGACCTTGCTTGCCCTTGACCCATCGCATCGGGTTCTTTAATGCCTTTATCGGCTCAATCGTATGGCCGTATATGTTCCAGTACATTTTGCGACCATCAGGAGTTGTAAATCCAAGGTCGGTATTCCACTTGTGGCCCTTCTCATTCTCCCACGGGTAGTGACCGCTAAGCACCTTATTCAGGGTAATATGCGCGGCACCAAAGAGCAACAATCCGCGAACAATCATCCGGCGCATACCTTTCCCCCCTCCCCAACTCAAGGCACGACCCCAACCTCTCCAGTTCGATTCTGTCCAGTCTGGAGCAAACAAGAGCACCCTAAGAACATCTTGCATCGTTCTGAACCGACCCATCAACTCGTAGTTGAGTCCACCATACACCCGATTCATGTCCTCGCCTGTGATTTTCAACACCTCGTCACGGCTCTTTTTCGGATATCGGTCAAGGTTCCGAGCAAACTCAACCTTGCCAGTATACGCCTTGAGTCCTCGAAAGAAGTCATGCCAAAGCGCCTTATCCCATTTTCGTATCACACCCTTGATTGCTTTCTTTACAGACTCAGGTGCGGTCTCAGCCGTTTCAAGAGCGGTGTCCTCTATTTCCTTAAAGAACGAGTCGGCATAATCTGCCATCTCTCCACCACTTAGAGTCATTCCACCTATCCGCACTAGGTCTTCCACCACGGGGTCTTGATCCATAATCAACTTCACGCCACCCTTGTAACTTGTAGGAGATACCCCAAACTGGATAGCCTGTCTGGATAAAGCGTTCCAGTGGAAGAACCCCAATCGCACCTTGCCGAGCTTCTGCATGAGGTTGATTTTTTTTACGAACTTAAGAATTGCGTTCTCATCAAAAGCACTCGGCGCTAAGAAGTTATTGAGAGCCTTCGCAATATCTGGGTGGGCAACGAGCGGTACACGGTGGAGTACGGGTTTGCCCTTAGCATCAGTTGTTATGTACTTATGCTTGCGTAAGGCCGGATGATTAACTGGCACATAATCCTCATGCCCCTTGCGGAACTCATACTCAAGCGCTCGGCGACCATCCTCCATAACCATGTTCTTGAGTTTGCCAACAAAGCTACGGGCGGTCATCGTGTTTAACATTTCCCTGCTGTATTTCGGGACAATCTCGCTTGCTCTAAGGGTGACTGGCCGTTCTCCGGCAAGTACACCCTCGATATACCCCTCGTATACCTTCCCTTTGGCGTGTCTGGTGGTTGTTCTTAGTTTGCCCTCTTTCCAACTCCGCATTGCCACCCTTCCTAATTTCTTTATTGCGCCCTCTTTTGGCATCCAATATCCGGGTGCGTATCCCGGCCGAAGCTCGTTGAGGACCCCTGCATCTACGGCAAACTTTCCTACCTCGTCAAAGTGGGCCCGGATTCCCTCTGCAAAGGCTTTCTCTGTAGGAGTAAGGCGAAGCATCCGCTCTAATGCCTTCTTCATCGGGCCTTCTGGTAGTTTCCCAAGATTCCGCACAACAAACTCTGGCGAATCACCGTACTGCTGATAAAGTAGAATGGCTCGGTCTAACTCTGCGTCCTTGCCCACAAACTCTTTGATCCGCAAGCCCATTGTGTCTATACGCTCATAGCCCACATTACGCTCACCAATCAATTTACGGAACGTATCTTGATAGTTCTGGGGCGTATATGCTGTCGGCTCAAGTTCTTGTTTGATGGGGTCTACGATGTTCCTCATCGTTTCTGTGGCACCCTTCCCGATTTCGTGTACGGCAAATGCCGGATTGATGGCCTCTCCTGACTTGCCAAGCCCAACACTTACTTTGAGTGGTTCGGCTATGATTTCCTTGGTGGTGTCGGCTACAAAGCCCTTTGGGGCCTCTGTGGGAGTTTCAGGTACGAATCCACCCTCCACCGGTGTAATTTCTCCTGAGACGCCCTCAGCGTCCCGTAGAGCGACTTCGGGTTCTTGGGGTGTCTCTACCCCTATTTCGCCCTCAATGTCGCCCACAGGTTCAGAAACGGCAGGTAGCGTGGGTTCTGAGGGAACCTCTGTGGGTTCGGCTACATCCGGCACGAAACCGCTTGGGGGTTCAATTTCAGCCTCAGGTACGAGTTTTCCTAATTCCGCACCGATAAGCCCTGCCGCCTCCTCTGGAAACGCCTGAGCAAACATGCGTAGTTGCATTACCGATTTCTGCGTGATTTTGCCTGATTTGGCGAGATTAGCCGCAATTTCTTTTGCGATAGGTGCCTGTCCTTGCCTAATAACCCACCCCATAAATGTCTTGAATGATTGAGGGCTGAGTCTTCTCGCAACGGCACCTCTCACAAGATCGTCTACCTGCTCTGCTGAGAATCGACCTGTTGCGTTCAATGCTCGACGCATAAGCATACCAGCACCAGACTCGGCTTGAGGTCGTGAGGCGGCGAGTTGCTTTACTACATGTTGAAGCGTGAGTTTTTGAGTTGCGGGGTTCTGCCCCTTCAAGACGCCTTTCAAATTGATGCCGCCCTCGGCGAGCCTTGAAGCGGCTTGAGATGCCTGAACCTCCGAGATGGCCTTACTTGCTTCTTTACTCGCAAGCTTGCCTACTGGGGTTTCCAATGCGGCCGCGAGTCTTGGAAGTTTGCGTGCAACAACAGATGCCACGGCGGGAAAGGCCGCTTGAGCAACACCCCACGTTATCCATGTACTCGGTTTAGTTATAGCGCTACTTGTTTCACCAACAAGTTGTGTCGCTAATGTATTCCAAAAAGCACTGTTAGGAGAAGAAAACTCAGGGTCATCTGGATTATGACCAAAATGCCATAGGAACATTTCGGGCCAATCCCACTTCTCCGACTTCTCTAATGCCTCACTCTCTGGCATATCCCATGCTTTCAACTGTTGGAATTTTATGGCTGTCGCGCCCTCTTTCACATAGAGTTCCGCAAGAGGCTTGGCGACTTTTTGATACAATGGATCCTCGGCCCCAAACCCAAACTTATATTCTTTCTCAGATTCTACCGCTTCGGGTATTGTGCCAAGAAAACTACCGCCACCTCCACCGGTAGGAGCGAGCAACGGATCTTCGACTGTGGGCTGATCTATCGGCTGTTGATTCGCAGACGGCCCTTGGACTTTATCTATAATCTCATCAAGGCCATACTTCTCATCAAGTCCACCTTGTATATCGGCAGACTTAGGGAATACGAAATTCTTCGCTCTATCCTCAACGGGTAATTCGTCAGGTACAAAACCAGATTGAGTCTCAGGGTCAGGCACGAAGCCGGTCAAGGATTCTTTATCGGGAACGAAACCGGTTAAAGGTTCTTTGTCAGGTATAAAGCCTGTTGGCATTATTAAAGCTCCTCAAATTTATTAGGATCAACTGGGCCGGGACCATACCACGTCCCCGGCTTGCCTGTTTCTTTGTTTCGCACCTTAACTCCTTCTCCACCGCCACCAGTAGGCTGACCACCCTCGTCCTGCCCTCTCAAGTAAGTAGCATGTTCTTCGAGAGCTTTAATCGCCGCAGTAATGTCTACTTCTGGCCCAGTTATGATACCTCTAAGTCTCTCGGCTTTTGCGGGGTCTCTCTCGCCAACCAATCGTATCATGGCCTCATCAGATTCACTTGTGTCTCCACGTTTCAGTTTTACTATCCTCGATTCTATCGCAGAGAGTTCCTTGAGACGGCCTGCTTTGGGATCTTTTGTAGTTCCACCTTTCGCCGTCGGCCTCGCCGCGCCCGATTTCGGTATCATCATGTTGAACGTCTTTTCGATCTCGGGTTGCGTGAACTGTGCCTTGTCAGGATTCTGTTGGTTCCAAACCTGAGCTTCCTCAAGCGATATTGCCAACACTTCATCGCGCGGTACGTCTTTCCGACCCTCTAACCGTCTCGACACGTTCTGTACGATACTGTTCGTTGCTGAGACCCGACCACCACTCAACTTGTCCTGTTGAGCCATGTACGCACCTAACCGCTGATGCGCTCCCGGCCCTTTGGTGATATAGTTCACAACATCGTCACCCATAGCCTCACGAATACCCGGCACTTTCAAAGACTCAATCGCCATCTTGTCTTTCTCGGCAAAGTCCATTCCCTTTTGAAGCCCCTGCCCGATACTGGTTCCTCCACCCGGCGCTTGCGTTAATTCCATGTCTATCTCTCCTTTCGTTTAGTTGAATATGTTAAATTTTTTATCATCGGGCGTACTTGTTCCTGTAGTCGGAGTCCCGCCAGTCCCCGGAGTCGCACCGCTGAATATCGGCGCATTGGTCGCTCCGCTAAGAGCGTTCTGAACAGGACTGCTTCCAACCATACCGCCAACAAAAGATTCGGCTACGCCCGCACCTTCGACCTGTTGAGTGCTGTACGCCTGCTCAACTTGCCTCTGAGCGATACCGGCCTGTGCTTTCCATCTGTCGAGTGCGGCTTCTCTCGAATAACGGTCTGCACGAACCCCAAGTTCTCCGCTGGAACGCTCGAAGTCTGAACTTCTCGTCAAGCCTCTCTCGGCCATACGAGCCGCCAATCTCGGCTCCTCTTTCTCAAGGAACTGCTCACGGAGGTCCGACTCGTAATCCTCTGGTCTGCCAACGGCTTCTCGTTCCTTCGCTAAGAACGCCGCTTGCTTCTTCTCTGCTCGTTTAACCTGCCTCTGTTGCTCGCTTGCCTGTACGGCGCTGACAACTCCGCCGAGAACTACTGCTCCGGTGGCCGATCCAAGAAATCCCACTACGGCTGCAACTGCTGGCATATCAACCTCCCTTCCCTATTCCAAGTATCGTCTGGTCTAATAGGTCGCCATCCTTCAAAATAGAGTTCTTAATCAATCCTTCTTTCTCCATCCCGCCAGCCAACGCATAGAGCATCGCCGCCCTATTATCCTCTGGTACGAGCGTAACGATCTTGCGACACTCTGTGTTCTCGAACATCCAATGTCCGGCATCTTTGGCCGCACGAATCGCCGCTTTACCTCTGTACGGTGGGAGAATGCAAGTATGGATTTCAAATGTTGTCGAGTTCCACGGCTTGAACATCCACAGTCCGGCCCAAGCCTCATCAACACGCCAACCTAAGAAATACATACCTGCACTCTCCAATGCCAAGCGAGCGTCAAACGTATTGGCATCCAACGAACACCCATCATCAATGCTCTGCGGATAGATGTCTGGATGACGCATTATCTGATTGACCATTTCAACGTCCTCGATTGTGCAACGCTTTATCATAGCCACCCTAACATTTCAGCGACCTTCGTAAATCCAAGAGCGGCAACGAAGAACGAGATCACACTGAGAGCGCCTGTAAACTTGTTCTTCACTGCCATAATCTTATCTATCTGCTCATCGTGTACTTGGATGACACCCTTCTGGCCATTGCCAAGTAATCGCAAACGAAGCTCTGCGACTATTGCGTGCGTTTCTGCAACCTGTGCTTCAAGCGATTTATCGTTCGCCATCATGCCTCCTTCGGTTTCTTCTTTAGCGTTATCATACCGTTATCCTTGTTGTATCCCGCAATTTGCTCATCCTTCTTTGCGTAGTCTTTCAGGATGAATCCTACGGTCTCCTGATTCGCCTTGAACGCCGCCTGCAACTCGACCAATCTGCCCTGCAACTCCTCTATCCGCTTCTGGTCTTTACCATCAACCAAAGTATCCCGACTGTCAGACTCCACTACATTCTCCGCCTTCTTCTTAGCCACGATGTGACTCCTTTCTCAACCTTTTCCCATGCTCGCACTTGCCACAATGGCTTGCGAACAACGATTTCTGCCTCTCCGTCTTTTTTGCCTTACCCATACCGACAATCCAACAGTAGCCGTCACTTACTTCTGCGTTAATCGCCGGACATTTATGGTACTTCATTAATTCTTCTCCACCAATTCTCGAAGCGTACTCACTTCAACTTCGATTCCAATTCCTCTTTAGCCACAAGGCTATCCTCTGCTATCTTTTGCACTTCTGCGTTTATCTTTTCATTGCGCTTATATTCGGCAACCGAGTCCGCACCACCAAACACACTTACCCCTTCTGGTGTATCAATATCAATTATCCCCCTGCCGTTGGGATTCTTCTTCGTCACAAACCTGTCGCTGAATACTTCTATCTTTGTCATTATGCTGTCCTTTGTAAGATGATGCCTTCTGCTCGAAGTTGGTAGCTAGTGGCACTCGTCCCGTCAATCCTAAATTTAAGCGTGTGCGCACCAGCAGACAATGCCAAGCCGCTTATCTCTTCGATATTTAGAGGAACAGAGCCAGCATCATAAAGATCAAAACTCCCTTCTTCGCTTGCGTCTATGTCAACGTCCACAACTCCACCAAGCACCCCCTTGTAGGCATTAAATCTCAAGGTATAAGTTCCGGCAGGGCATCTGAAATTGAGGGTGAAGTTGTCTCCGTTTGTGCCGCTTGAATTTATGAAACGCCCATTGTATAGCTGGCCATTGAGTATAGTTCTGATCCACGTCCCCTGCCCCACCACATCCGGTGCGGCTGTAAGCATATTCCAGGAGATAGGGGTACTTACGCAGGAGTTTGTTGCCAAGTGAGTGTCTAATGTCGGGGCAAGCCCGATCACCGCACCCGTACTCGTTATCGCACCACAGTCTATTGTGCCAATACCATGTAAATTACGAGTGTGAAAGTTGATGCTTGATGTTGCATCCACCATCGTCATTATGAGGCCGCCATCAGTCTTGAATTGCAGATCTCCTGCGTAGGTTTGTATTGTCCAATGATCTACAGAAGCCTCAAAGAAATCAGAAGAATAAAAGTAGATCGCTCCACCCTGCGGGTTATCGGCCACCGCATCTTCCCCGTATAAGTGAAGATAACCCGCTGTTGTTTTGTCCACTCCAACAGATAAAGCCCCTGCCTGAAATGTTCCAACGCCACTACTTGTTATCGTCCCACACCCGATGGCACCGCAAGATACACTTCCAACCGTTGTGAGGTTCGCTCCATTCCAATCAAACGCCGCACCTGCATGACCACTCAGATCGGCAAGTGTATTAGCATAACTTCTCCAAGTGCAATCAGCACCATCGCCGCCCAAGAAACCTGTACCAATAACAAGCTCATCCCATTTAGGAGTAGCATTACCGATTATCAAAGAGCCACGAGTAACACCGTCGGCTACCGAATCGGTATGAACAACACCGTCAAGGATTGCGTGTGCGGCAACACCACCACCGGCACCTATCATGCTTGTTGCTACTCCGGCACTATCAAGAAAGTAAGGTGTCGTAGTGCCGGCATTATCCGCAACATAAAAGCGACCCTCATTCGCCGCAGGGTTCGCAGGGGCGGCAATCTCTGGCATATCAAAGTAGCTTTCGAGGGAAAGCGTCCCAACGCTTGTGAGGTTCTGGCTGTTGAAATCAAATGCCGCTGTAGCCCCACCGCTCAAAGCCGCCATAGCTTGTGCGTCTGTGAAACCAGCCAACCCGTTGGCTGTCCAGTGAGCAAACTGACCGTTCACGGGGATACCATCTACGGTCACAATAGCATTATTATTTATAGATTGAGTGCCAGTAACAACATTGGTTCCTGTTATCGTGCCTGTTGCAAGTAAGTTTTCGTCAGAGGGTGAATGAACTGACCTAAATGTACCTCCGCCAGCATCGCCATCAGCCGCTACAATATCGTCCATCTGCGAGATAGCAATACAGTTTGCACCTACCTGAAACGAGATGCTTGTCCCGCCACCGTCCACAACATGGATATGGTTATACATACTCCGTAACGTCAAAGCTGTGCCAGATGAAAGATAATAGCCATATCCGGATTTCCCTGCTGCGCCTGCGGTAACGTGGATATTGTTACTCTGATGCTCGTTGGTGCCTGAGCCTGCAAGGTATACCCCAACAACAAGAGTTGCGTCTGTATCGTCTACATCTAATGTGCACCGGGTAAGAGCGGTCGTTCCTGTCCCTGCCCCGTATATGAACGAGGTGGCTGTTGACGCTGTGGAGCCATCTATGTCTACCATTACACTCCTGAACTCCAAAGTACATCCGGCCCCTGCCGTAACCGCCCTCTTGGTCTGCCCTCCTGAGTTTGCGGAGTTATCGCACTTTAGCGTGCCACGTACTTGCGTGAATATCCCCGTTGTACTCAGAACGGAAGGACTACCTGCTATTGCTCCCGAAGCGGAAACTTCTAAATGACAATCCCGTGCGAATAGCGATCCCGTGCCTGTAATCATATCTATTGCAGATGTGTATGTACCCACTAACTTGATGTTATTCATCCGGCAACCAGTAAAGGCCCCAAAGTTGCATATCTGTGCCGTATGGGTAATCAGCGCTTGCGGTGTGAGTCCAGCCCCGACAACGCATTGATCGTTTGCTGAAAAGTTTATCGTATCGTTTGCATACGTCCCCGGATAGATGATGAACAATTCCCCACCCGCCGAGTTTGCGGTAAGAGCCGCCTGTATGGTTGTATAGTCACCGCCCGCAATAGCTACTGTTATTGTCTTGGTGTATGGAGTCACCCATGATCCGGCACTCAAAGCACCAGCTAGTGTAACATCATCAAGACCTGTAAAATCAAGACCACTCCAATCCCAAGTAGTAACACCCGTTCCCGTACCAACGGCGACTTGATTAGCTGTGGTTTCAAGGTCGAACAAAATATCGTTATCATTAGCACCGCCCGAACACCATATCCCCAATGTGCCAGTAGCTTCATACCACCTCAACACACCTATCGTAGTATCGCCTGCAAGGATAAGGCCGTAATCTGCACCGGCAAATCCAGTACCTATGGAGAAGTCAGAGACAACATCCATGACCATTGTTGTCGCACCGATTGTAAGGGTTGGCGCACTGTATGCGATTGTTGCAACTCCGCCTATTGTCAGTCCTACAAAGTCTGGTGTTGCACTTGTTCGTATGTCTTGAATAGTATCAAGTGTGGTTACTGTTATCGCAACGGAGTTACCCATGTCTAACCACTTCAATGCGTTTTCGCTATCATCCCAAAATACAATACGATCATCGTTCGGGTCGGCAAGATCATTCAGGCCGAGTACGGAGGACCAACCTAACACACCACCCCCATCTGTTGTTAATAGCTCATTAGCATTTCCATCAGCGTTAGGCAGTACCCATATCTGATCTGCCGCCAATGCGGGGGCCTCGAAACCGACATAGTTGGAATCGCCAACATCGTAGTAACGCATCTCTACGCCACCTACCATCCAGACATTATCGAGCATCCTGATCGACTGGCCCTGTAATTGAGTACGACCTTCGCTGTGCCCGAAAGTGATGATACCTTGTTCGCCAAGCGCACTACCGTCTCTTGAGTCCCATACTGTTACCTCTACAAGACCCGGAACTGCTCCCGGCCCATAAACCTCAGTTGTCGCTGTACCGTCATAAGCAGCTATGTAATCAGTCAGGTCGTCGTCGAAATGGTATCCGGCAACCATGTCAGCGGGGTTATCATCATTGGCCCTGCTGTTAAAAATGTCGAGTATCGTGGCCGGAACAAGCGCACCGGAGTAAAAACGCCACTCATCCATTGTGCCCTTCAAGTCATTACCCGCCGCCGACGCACCGAGAATTATTGCCCCGGAGAAGTCGCCGCCAGCACCGGCATACCCGTCGTTGCCAATCACTACACCGTTGACATAAAGGACAAGGGTGGTCGCAGTAACTACTACATACGCACAGTAGAATGTGTCGATTTCGTATGTCACCGCTGTATCAAAGTTCATACGAGTGATGCCGCCGATGACTACCGCAACCCTATATACACGTAGGCCCCCGCCGGTACGCAAAAGCTCTAGGGTCACATAGTTTGGCGCTACGCCACCTTGACAAAGAGTATATCCGGCAGCTTCATCGTTGTTACGTAAGAACCATCCGCCGAATGAAAAGGCGTTGGCAGTTTTTACGTCATTAGGAGTAAGCGGAAGCTCCACCTTATTGACACCCGTTCCATCAAATAACAAACCTAACGTGCCTTCCACGCGGTTGTATCTGGCCGCTACGTTGTTGGTATCAGCTTTTGTTATTCGCGTGTATTCATCATTCCCTATGTCGGTAATGCGTATCTCGCCATCCGCTTTGTATACATCAATGTCGGCGTTTGGAATCTCTGTGCCAACGCCTATCTGTGTATCGAGGAAATGAACGCCATCCACTGTAACGCCGTGATCGGTCGCGTATTCAAGGATGTGGTCTACGTGTAAATCCCATCCTATGCTGTCCCAATAGTTCGGGGTTTCGTCACGATTCAACGGAAGCCAATGGTTGCTACTGCCAACAACGTCAGTTGGGGTTATAATGCGATCGCGCCGAGTTAAGCGTAGCTCAGCATCGCTTGGTATCTCAGGTTCAGATATTCTTACGGTCATACCTGTGTTCTCCGTGCTTCGTGCATGAACCTGTAGTCGAATCCGATCTTGCCGATCTTCGTTAGTTTGTCATAATCGTCTGCCGCAACGGGCGTGGTTATCACTTGTGAGCCTGTCCACAGCGCACGGATGGTGTCGAATAGGATGTTCGTGCGTTGGCGCCCCTTCTTGCTTCCCTGCCCGTCAATGGTGATGGTATCGGTCGCCACCGCTCCACCGTCAACAAAGATTTCTCCGGTCGCTGTCTGAGTTATCGTACCGTCAACATTCACATCGCAGATCGCCGACCTTGCGTTCTTCCGAATAGCCTCAGATCCACAATCGGT
>Ga0075125_10001531_pt1 | contig 11199 bp, 14 predicted proteins | sample AntAceMetag02UKN_FD_69810 | JGI IMG/M metagenome (GOLD analysis project Ga0075125, IMG submission 69810) | Saline lake microbial communities from Ace Lake, Antarctica - Antarctic Ace Lake Metagenome 02UKN | ecosystem: Environmental > Aquatic > Non-marine Saline and Alkaline > Saline | place... | reverse complement strand
TTGTGCAGAGAAAGCTAATTTAGATGCAATCGACAACTTCCCTAAATTATTTCCAGTATACATATCAATATATGTATTAGTAGCTTCGTCTCTGCCTGTAAAAAACATAGAACCATCCCTACTCCAACTTATTCTTGGAATAGCTGCATCATCTGTATATACAGATATACTTGAATCTATTTCAGCAGCTTTCCTATGTACTATTAATTTCTTACCATCATCCGCATCTGCCACATCTGCATCTTCAAATAAAGTTACGTCACCTAAAGCATTAGATTGAAGCTTTAAAGATCCTTCACTTGTATATATTTGTCCATTTGTATCGTCATTTAAAAGAGTTAAATTTTTATCATTTCCTGCACTTAATACCCTTACAAATGTAGTTGCTGCTGCATCATTCTTAAAGTCTACGTAATTATTAGTAGCGTTAGATATGTATTCGTCATTTTCTAATGTAAAATCTCCACCTATATCTAATGATCCAGTAGTAACCCAATCATAAGTACTATTAGTTAATGCTAATTTAGTTTCATCCCACTCTTCAGCAAATACATTAATAGGAAGAACTAAACATAAAATTAATATAAATAAAATCTTTTTCATATCTTCCCCCTATTCTAACAACTGAAAGTTAGTGTATAGATTAACAGTTGCTGTATTAGCACCGTCAACATTAGTTACTACAAATCTATAATATTTACCCATAGCTAAACTTAATGAAGCATGTACATATGAGCTAGCTATATTTACTGTAGTCATATCTGTTATAGCTCCACCATCTGCTGGTGTCATCCATAGAAAATCATCACTATCTCCATGTCCAAGAGTATCTATACCTATTTGATAAGTTACTGTTAGGCTAGTAGAAGTTCCAGTATTCTGTAAGAATAATGAAATAAGTCCTTGTGATTCTTCTAAGTTTACTTTTGTTGTTGTAGCACTAGGTGTTGCTCCACCTGATACAGTTAATGCTTTAGCAGATCCTAATAGATTACCTTCAAATATAAATCTACTACATTCTCCTATAGACGCTATACTAAGTATGCCTACTATAGCCAATCCACTTATTAATTTTTTTAACATCTTAATTCCTCCAATTAGCTTTAGATTCCCAAATCACTTTCAGGATCTCCATCTTGTATTGTTGTTGCGTTTGCAATCGTTCTATCTGTCAAAGCACTAAATGCTGTTTTTCTCACATCATTAATCACAGAAACTAATTCCTGTGAACCATCATCATCTTTTATCCCTCTAGCCCTCATCACAGCCTCTAAAGCTATGAGTTCATGTAAACACTCAGGTAATTCATTTGTGTCGCCTGACGAGCCTGCTGTGATAGCTGTAGGCTTTTGTAGGTATACATATCTAATAGCAGGTGTTCTTGCATAGGTAGGTTTAGGTGAAAATCCTATCTTAATTCCAGTAATATAAAAGTCTGGCTTTACATCAGAATAATCATTACTAGATGCTGCATTATCTCTTATATATCTTTGTTCTTTTTTTATTTCATTACATTTTGTAAAATTACCAATAGAATCAACCCATTCAATACCTCTAACCTTACCTAGAAGTATATCTGTTTCTAAAGCATATTCTTGTGTTCCATCAACAAAATTAATAGTAGCATCTTCTTCAAAATAACCTAAATCTTTTCTAGCTAATTCTATAGCTACTTTAATCTGTGCTAGATTCAAATAGATATAATATTCAGTATCATCATAATATAAATCTGATCCATCATCATTTCTTGTATAATACTTAACTAATTGTAGTAATTCAGCATTAGTCATATTAGTCTCTTCCCTCTAAGAATAAGCATCCATTCTTCCATGCCAATCTTTGTTTAAGTGTATATCTATCTTCCTCTAATTTCTTAAATACTTTCATATCTTGATCTTCTTCATAAGCACCATTTATGTAATAACTAAATTCTTTATCAAGTGCTACTGCATTTCTCTTTCTATCTCTACGCTTAACTTCATCTTTGACCTCTGATAAACTTTCAGGACTTAATCTTTGTTTCAAATTAAATAATAATTCTGGTTTAGAATTACCTGAAAAATACCATACTTGCCAAACTTCACTTTCTAAATCTAATACTAAATTTAATCTATAATTATAATCTTGTAACCATTTCTGAATACAATCTAATGATTTATGATTATTATTATTTACTAATGTGTGTCCTTGCTTCTCATCCTTTATATGATAATACATTCTCTCTCCTTAAAGATGACCTATATAATAGAACATATGAACTACTATATAGGTCAGTATTAAATATTTATACTATGGTGCAATTAAAGTTCCACCATTTGTTTCTTCATAACTAAGAACAGCTTCTGTAGCTGTGCCAGCATCAACTAGATTATTAGTACATCCAGATACTAGAACACCAAATAATACACAATTACTTCCGCCATCAATATCAATAGCATCAGTAGCTGTAGCAGTTCCATTAATCGTGCTATTCCTAATTTCCATATCATCTCTTGAAGGTGCATTAGTTGCATCACCAATATGTATTACATCAGTAGTTGCAATTCCATCAGAATTAAATCTAGCATTATCTATCATTCCCCAAGATACATTCATATTAACTGAAGCAGTAGTAGCACCTCTAAATGTGCAACCATCAATAACTAATTCTGGAGAATCAAATGTATTTGCTGCTTCTATTTGAGTAGCTCCACCATTAAATCTACAATTCTTAACAGATGAATAATAACATACAGCAGTTTCACCAAATGCAATACCATTTTTAGTTGTAGAATAACAGTTTAATCTTAATCCTTCAAATGATACTTTATTAGCATTAACATTAAAAATTTCATCAGCATCAGAAGTACCAGCAATAGATACATCAGCTCCCATTCCATCAATAGACAAACCCATAATTTTAATATTAGATTTAGCTATAGCGATACTAGCTGAAGGTGCATAACTGCCAGATGTAATAACAACAGCATCTCCACAATTATTTCTTAAATTACCAACTGCATCAGTAATATTAGCATACACATTAGTAGTACCATTAGAAAATTCTCTAATCATTTCATTATAATTAGCATTATCTTCATCACAAACTATACTAACCTGTCCAGATATTGCAAGTGTTAATAGTTTATTCTTTAAAGCTTTTGTTAAATCACTCATTTTATTCCCTTTCATTCTGTTACTAAGGAATGACTAAATTAATAGCCATTCCCTTTCTCTTTCAGATTATTGTTCTTTAATATCTCTCATAACACCCATTGATTGAAAATCATAAGCACCAAGATTTCCGTACATAGAATAAAATGCTTCCCATCCATGCACCTTAGCACCAGAAGCTAACATACGACTAAATACTCCATTAGTTCCATCTTCCCAATATCCTTCAGTTCCCATGAATCTAGCAAGTCTATTTAGGTTAAGTACGAACAATGAATTTTTCTTAGCCATTTTACCAATAACAATCGGTATCATTTTGTTTTCATAAATATATGTAGGAGCTTTATGACCTAATTTCAATTCAACATATTCCATGTTAGAAAATTCTCTATCACTATATGCTGCGAATAAAGCTCTTTTTACACCTTTGTTTGTATATATGATATGACTGAAATTACCTCTACCTGCTTCATTAGTTCCTGAAATAGGAGCATAATCATCAATATCATCAAACAATGTATCTAGCTTAGTTTCACTAAATGTTTCAGGTGTCCCACTATTATGTTGAATCTGACAATTCAAAGAATTATAAGTAGTTCTTGATAATCCCTGAATAGTCGTTGGAACTTCTGATTCATATTCCCATGTAGAATCATCTTCTTCACCTTTATTATCTAAAAGTTTACAAAGAGATGCAGGAGTTAAATTAGCAGAATCTGTTACTACACCATCAAGAAATAATCTTTTAGCTGTAGCACCACTAAGTGTCCATTCATCAGTTTGTGCAGAAGTATTAGCAGCAGTACCAATTACAAATTTTGTATTACCAGATTTACTAAATACTCTATATGCAGTTGAACCAGTAAGTCCATTACCAATATCTTGATCTGCTGTTTGAGTTAAGATAGTTCCAGTTTGTGATGTAAGAACTCTAAGTCCTACTTCTAACAATTTGTTATTATCTACAACTACATCTGATTCTGCACCAGTAGAAGCATCAGTAACCCATGCTAATTCTCCGTATACACCAGCGTTCATAGATCTTTCGTTATTCTTAGAAAAGTAATTCAATAGATCTGATTTTCTCATATCTACTGCATTAAGTAATTGAGAACTACCTTTCATGTTTTTTATAACAGTATCATCAAAAGAAATAGTTCCTGTAGCTTTTTTATTAGCATCTACAGTCATTCTTTTATACTGTGGTACTGCATCAGCAGGCATATTTTCAGTAGCTGTACCTGTTGAATATGCAAAACCAGCACCAGAAGAAGTTTTAATAGGTAAGTATGCGTACATATCTCTACCATCAACATCTTCTACATTTACTTTTCTAATCTGTGCTGTTAAAGCATCAGCTTGTTCCGTATGGTCGTGTATACCAGTATTCGTAATATACTCTTTAACCACATCATCTAAATCATTTATACTAAAAGCCATTTTATTAACCCTTTCATAGTGGCTTATCTACCGAACTTTGCTTTAAGTTTCTTTAATACAGTATCTCTATCATCATCTTTCGATATTTTTAAAGATTCTTTATCAGCAGCAGGTTCGCCATCGCCACCTAGTTTATCTTTTGATTCGGTGATAATTCCATCACCTTTCATTGATTCATATACATCATTAAAAATCTTCTCTTGTACTTGTTTATCTTTTACATTAACACCAGCTTTATGTTGATTAACTATTTCTGCTGATACTTCATTGTAATAATACTTTTGAAGATTATCTGATATTCCTAAATCAGTACCTTTTGTTTTTACAAGATCCTTATAATCTGAATCTTGTTTCTTCTGTAGAGTTTGATCTTTCCATCCAGCTACATCTTTAACAACACCTTCTAGCTCTGCTATTTTTTCTTTCAATGCTGTTACTTCAGTATTATCTACTGGAGTTTCTGTATCTCCATCTAGTATTTCTTCTGCTGCTTTAGTATTGTCTGCCATGTCTGTAAAATCTCCTTTTTCATATTTTTCGATATAAGTATTCAAACTTTTAGTAAAATTTGGGTACTTGTCAGTAAGTAATTCAAGATTATCAACATACTTAGCCTTTGCTTCTAATGACTTAATAACGTCTGCTTTATCTTGGTTCTGTTTCGTAAACACATCATTCTCAATGAGTGTAACCTTACCTTCTTCAATATCTGAGATTTTAAATTCTTTACCATCTCCATGTCTTACAATACTTTCTTTGACTGCTCCAGTATCTTCACCTTCTTTAGGTTCATTACCTGCTTGGTCTATTGGTTCTGCCATCTTGTTACTCCTTTCAACTGTCCTCTACTTGGTCTATTCTATAGACTGCTTTGGCTTGGTTGACATATTGGGTTTCATTAGGGAAAAGGAGAGAAAAAATAAAAACCCTAAATTCACCCAGAAATCTTTTCTTTCATTTCTAGTTCTCTTCGTTTTTTTAGTAATCTATCTTTAGCACGCTGGCTTAGATTTCCTGTTTCTAAAAACTTCCTTACAAATCTTTCTGAATAACCTAATTTATTTAGGTGGTTGACTATTTGATCCATTTTGTTGTTGTGCATTTTGAGCCTCCATCATTCTCCGTAAAGGTGCATGATGTCTCTCTATGTGATATTGCATATATTGTTCTCTAGTTATTTCTCCAACTTCAAATTTTTCTATTGTAGGTTTTCCACCTTCTTCTCTAGCAGGTGTTTCTAATTCTACAACTACTTGCATTGGTAGATTAGAAATCTTTTTAAATGATTCTGTTTTTATAGTGTATTCATGGCTAGGAAAATGTATCGCATGATTATCATAAGGTTTGAAATCAGCAGGTAATCCATCTTTAATAGCCATATCTTCTCTAAGTGCATTTTGTATATCTACTGCTTTATAATCTATAGTACGTTTATAATCTCCAAAACCTATATTCTGTAAAAGTAATTGAGGATCTATCATGCCAGTTTGTGCTAGTCCGAATAAAAATTCATTCTGAGCAGCTTTGCTTTCAGGTATTGAACTTCCTCTAATTGGATATATAGTTTTAAAGTTTATAATATCTCTTTTAAATTTATCAATTTCTATCTGTGAATCATCGCCAGTAATTTCTATTAATCTATTTTTACTATATCTTTCTCTCATTATCTTAACAACACATTCTATAAAATCAGCTTCATTCTTTTCTTTATGTATTGCGTATAAAGATATTTTTCTCATATCAACTTCTTGAAACATAGCAAAATGTGAAGCAGATCTTACATTCTTAATAGACTCACCAGATAATGCTTTACCTATATTAGATGTCTCAGCTATACTATCAATAGCTAATTCTATCTGACTCATATAATCATTACCAAGTGGATTTCCAGAAATAAAATTAGGTGTATGTCCCATTGAAGTAGGTGTATATCTAATAATATTATTTTCTGAATTTATATCTCCATCTTTAACTCCAGAATTATCTGGTAATATTAATTTACTCTTAGCAGTTAATTTAGTATTTTCATATCCAAATGAAGCCATGTTATTAACAGTCATTTGTGGTTCAATTAAATCTATTACCATTCCTTTAGGATATTCTGAATTATCTAAAGGATTGTATCTATATTCAAAAATATTCCATTTACCATCATCTTGCATAAATTTATATGGTAATTCTTCGTCAGATAATATAGTGTTACCAGCTACTACTAACAATCTACCTTTATGATATTTCTCACTAGGCAATTCTAATAATGCTTTAACTAATATATTACCACTCTGAAATTTTTTATCTTCTGTGATATTCTTAGCAGTTTGTTCTATTTTGGAAATAACTTCTAAGGATCTATGTGTGTCAGTAACTCCAGTTTCATCTGCTGCAATTATTTCTTTAATATCTACTTTAGGAAATTTCTCTGAAATCCATTCTTTACTTCTTAATTTCAAAATCATTATTCTTTTACTATCTCGAAGTTTCTTAACTCCAGATTGTTTTAAGACTTCAAATGGTGTTAATATCTCTGAATATAACTCACCAGAATATACACCTTTACTTACAGTACCTATTAGATCATTCCATAATGCTAATTTATAAGCTACTCCATAAGTAGCTACATCTGCATCTAATTGTACGTTTAATTCGTCGTTATTTATAACTCTACCTACATATGGTAAAATTCTTTTAATGTATTCAGAAGATACTATAGCATCATCATCATTAGAATAAGGTACGGTTTCATATTGGGTAGGATTAGAATTAAGTAATGAAACAAATTCCCAAACTTTAGGTTTAATCTTATTATAGATTATCCTCTTCTTATTATTAGATGCTGGAGGATTAAATAAAGCTCCTAAATCTTTTCTATATGTAACGTTTTGATAACCTTCTAAAAATAATTTACAGAATTTCCATTCAACTTCTTTTTTAATTCTACTATCAGTACCATTTCTATAGAATTCATCTACGAATTGTACGTCATCAGTAACATCTTTTGATTTATCTAATACTGGATTTGCCATTAATATGTTTCTCCACTTTCAAGCCAAAGCTTTCTAGCTGCTCGTTCATTCATTCCTTCTGCGTTACATTTCTCAGAAATAAACTCTCGTTCAAGATCATCAACTATATGTTCAAAATTATCATACTTCTCTTTCTTATCTTCTTTAATGTCTTTTATCTCTACATCTTTTTGATCTATTTTAATTACTTCTCGTCTATCTTTAAAATCATAAATAATATAAGGTTCAGGAACTTTAATAATTTTATCTTTCTTAAATATCATAATTAATATAATAATTAATTGAAGTGCTATAATAATATTAAACATCTATAACATCTCCAGAATCTTCTTTCTTATCCAGCTCTGTAGATAAGCTAATTAATAATTCATTAATTTTAATATCTGTTATCTCAGACATTATATCATAATTAAGTTTATTTTTAACTACGTCTAATGCTGTAAGTATTTGAATGTTATTCGTGAAACCAGTTTTGTTCTTAATTATTGGTTGTAAGTTCTCATCAAATCCAATACCAATAAAATAAGGTAACTTCTTTTTCTCTGTCATTATTAATCTCCTTTAATAATTTTCTTACCACAAATGCAACATTTCTCACTACTACCACTTCCATCTTCATATGGAGCTGGTGTGCAACTTCCAAATAAGTGATATATTAAAGCTAATATAAAATACATTAAACCATAACCCAATCATTACTTAATATATCTGTTTGAGATGCTAACCAAGGTACTAAATCTCCTTGCACTGTTTTCATATAAATATATGGTAGTGTCATTTTACTAAGCTTATCTGGCTTTTGTAATTTCAAATACATATCTTTTCCATTCCAACCAACCCTTGCAATACTTTCTCCATCTTTTAAAAACTTTAACGCATCACTAAAATCATGTCCCATTTTTAAATCTCCTTTTAAATTTAATAAATATCATTCACACTAAAACTATCATCATCTTCTTCGTCATTACGACCAGTATTTATTCTACTGCATATCTCTGAAAATTTATCATCAAGCTTTTTCTTTTTAAGTTCTGCGAAATCTAATTTAATTTCTTGTAATTCTGGTACTTTAGCAACTGATATTTGTAATATATATTGTGCAGCATCAGCTAAATCATCATCATCAGAAACATAAGGTACAAATGCTATTAATTGTTCATATAATTTTCTTTTACGTTTTTCTATATGAATCTTTTCATTTCTAGCGTAAGGTTCTAAAGCCATAATTCTTTGAGGTTTTGCATTGTTATTATGTTTTAGTTCTATGGTAGGAATGTATTGTTTATTCTGTCTACCATAATATTCTAAGTAACTATGCAATGTTCTCTGAGCAACAGCTTGTTCAATTCCTACTAATACTCCTATGTCAGTTTCTTTCTTCCATTTTATAAATAAACTATATATAAGTGAAACAAGTTCATCAGGCTTTAATTTCTCTTGATATTCATCCATAATCCAGATATCATTATTCTCGTCTACGATTGAAACTAGTATGGCTGATGAATCTCGTTTTTTAGTCTTATCTTCTGCTGAAAAAGCAGGATCTATTGTTATATATATTAAACTATTTCTTAAATCTTTTTCTTCTTTCCAATGCTCATCAAATATAAATCCTGTATTCTTGAAGTACTCAGGTTTGAACCATGCTGTATCTTCGACAATACACTTTAGATCATATTGCCTAGAAAAATCTACAGGTGTCATTGAAGAACGCATTAGTTCTATATATTCTTCAGTATACTTACTAGGACAAATATTCTGGTTATTCTCAAACCATCCTTGACACATAATTTCAAAACTGTGATGTAATTGAGATTTCTCATCTTTAATTACTTCACCTAGATCACTAGGACTCCAGATAGTACCAATATATAAAACTTGATTTATTCCAATAATTGGTTGACCTTTTCTATAAAAGTCAATTACTGCACCTATCTGTTCTTTAGTCTTAGTATTACCTTGTGAATACATATCGTCCATAATCCAAAGATGTGTATGTGTACCTACTTCAACTGCATCAACACCACCACAAGACATTGTAGATTCTCTAAGACCTACGTTAGTTCTTTTACTAACTGTGAATTTCTCTTCAGTCCATCCAGAACTAGCTGTAAAATCTCCATACAATTCTCTAAATATTTCATTCTTATCAAAGATTTCTCTAATTGCACCAGTCAATTCACGAGCTTTTCTTTTTAATTCAGAATCAATATGTATAATTATATTTGGATCTCTTAGTATTCTCCAGACTGAATAGTAAATAGAACCAATCGTAGATTTCATTATATCTCTAGGTAACTCTACTAATTTACGATTAGTTTTCCAAAACTGTAAAAAATCACAATACTCTCTGAGTATCGTAGAATCCTTTTCAAATTTCTCAATTCTATTCTCTGGCAATGCAGCTTGCATTACATCTCTGCAAAATATATAAAAATCATCATAAGCTTCTTTTTTAAGTCTAACTAGATCTTGTTTTCTAAGAAGTTCAATGATCTCGTATTGAGTATCTTTATCTAAAGCACGAAGTTCAGTGGCACTGAAACCTTTAGGCTTTTTTCGTATCGCCAACGACTTATCGTACATTACTCAGTTATTATCCTATTTTCTAATAAATCTTGTATCTTAGCATTAATATCATCTTCATTTACAGTGCCTTTATCAACTCCAATATCCTTAGAAATTGGTAGCCATTCAGATAATATACTGTAAGCTTTTAATGCTTTTTGTTCTTTAGCATCAGTAATCTTAGATTTCCCAGTAGCCATTTTACAGAATCTCTCTATAATTGGTTCTAAATTAGCTATAGATTTTTTCTGAATTTTATATTTTAAATCATCCCATTCTTTCTCTAGTCTAGGATCTAAGTTAGCTGCGTTTCTTATATCTGCCATATTAACTATCTCTCCTTAGTTATGGAGCTCAGAGTAGGACTCAAACCTACAACTTCTGCATTACAAGTGCAGCGCTCTATCAATTGAGCTATCCAAGCATACATATTCTTATTTCGTGAATTACGAATTATCTCTTATATTAAATATTTACCCCTTCATAAGTAAGGGAAGAAAATCCTAATTTTTCTAAGTGTAGTAAATATAACAACTTAACTTTTTACATGTTTTTAAGCAATATTATGTTAATAGTATATTAATATATTATTAATATTATATACCATAGTAGATTATATATTATATTAAATATTATATTAATATATATTAATAGTCCAGAGGACGTTTTTTATACCAAAATGTAACGTTTCGTTACACTTTATAGATGTCCTCTAATATATTATTAAAATTTATGTATAAATATCTCCATACCCAAATTATAGAAAATGTTTCATCTTAGTTTTTAGGTCATTGTGCAGCTTATTAAATACTTTTATAACCTTAATACTAAATATTATGTTTTATATATAGTAAATATATAGCCAAATAGTAAAGGATCTTATATATTAAACCCCTATGCAAATACAACTATTTTTGAAAAAGTTATGACTTATACATTTATACCTTAATTTGTTGTAACTCAATTTTTATTTTTATATATTTTTTACTCTCATACAAGCTAGTGGTATATATAA
>Ga0075125_10001529_pt1 | contig 11201 bp, 8 predicted proteins | sample AntAceMetag02UKN_FD_69810 | JGI IMG/M metagenome (GOLD analysis project Ga0075125, IMG submission 69810) | Saline lake microbial communities from Ace Lake, Antarctica - Antarctic Ace Lake Metagenome 02UKN | ecosystem: Environmental > Aquatic > Non-marine Saline and Alkaline > Saline | place... | reverse complement strand
GCAAAAATAGAGATTGTATAATAATACACATTATCTTGCCAAATATTTTTAAATAATCTAAACTAATAGATAATATCGTAATTTAATTATAAGAACCTGCTTTGCAGAACCTTGAAATTAAATATTATTATATATAAATTAAAGTAATTTAATTATAAGCAAAGCTTGAAATTGAAAACTACTATTGTATAGAAATTAATGTATTTCAATTATAGGAACCTTTCGCTTCGCTCAAGAACCCTGATATTCGCTGCGCTCATAGTAAGAACACTGCGCTTGCAGAACCTTGAAATTAAAAATTTATTGTAAATTAATTAAAGTAATTTAATTATATGGCTGATAAACAAATTAAAGTTCCCGGAGGAAAAGAATTGATAGACTCTCTCTTTTTATTAGAAAAAATTGGAGTTAGTGAAAAAATGATTGTGGCTGATTTAGGCTGTGGTCGTCGCGGATATTTCACTTTACAGGCAGCCAAATTAATTGGCCCTGATGGTTTAGTTTATGCTATTGATGTGGTTAAATCTGCTTTAGAAAATGTTAAAAGTATGGCTAATTTATTTGGCATTCCCAACATTAAAACTATTTGGGCTAATTTAGAAGTTGCCCAATCAACAAAAATTCCCAATGATTCTATTGATTTGGCCATGATTAATAATGTTCTTTTTCAGACAAAAAGAGATGATTTGATTATTAAAGAGGCGGTTCGAATTTTAAAAAAGAATGGAAAACTTTTAATTACTGATTGGAAAAAAATTAAAGCGCCTTTTGGTCCGCCGATTCAAGATAGAATTGGAGCCGAACAGGTAAAAATAGATGCTCAAAAATGTGGGCTAACTTTAAAGGAAGAAATCAAAGCCGGCCCTTATCATTATGCTTTAATTTTTGTTAAAATTTAATCTCTTGCTTTTTTTAAATAACCTTGTATAATATATTTACACTAGCTTAACATCCTTGAGCTAGTTTAATTTATAATTAATTATTCATTTATATAAACAACAATATAATTTAATTTTATGAACCCCGTTAGAAGTCTATTATTGATGTGATTTCTGCTTGGGGAATTAACTAAAAATTTATGAACAAAACTTCTAACGGGGTGAATACTATTTTATCGGCAATTGAAGAAATTTGCCAAGAAAAAAAACTCTCTAAAGAACAAGTTTTAGAGGCCATTGAGCAAGCCTTGGCTTCGGCTTATCGTAAAGATTTTGGTAATAAATTACAAAATCTTAAAGTTATATTTGAACCAGAAAGTGGTAAAATGAAAGTTTTTGATGAAAAAACAGTCGTTGAAGATTTTATTGAAGAAGAAGAAAAAGAAGCAAAAACCGAAGAATTAGAAGACAAAAAACGATTTAATCCTAAAACAGAAATTCAAATTTCTGAGGCTAAAAAAATAAAAAAGAAAACAAAAATTGGCAACATTATTAAACAAGAACTGGAAATTCCAGCTGAATTTGGGCGTATTGCTGCTCAAACAGCCAAACAAGTAATTATTCAACGTTTAAGAGAAGCCGAAAGAGAAAGTATTTATGAAAAGTATAAAGAACAAGAAGGAACAATTGTTACTGGGACTGTCCAAAGACAAGAAAGACAATCTATTTTAATTGATTTAAAAGATGCCACTGCTATTCTTCCCTTAAATGAACAAATTCGTGAGGAACGATATCATTCTGATCAAAAAATTAAGTTTTATATACTCTCTGTTAATAAAATAAATAAAGGCCCTGAAATTATTCTCTCTCGTCGTCATCCAAAAATATTAAAAGAATTATTCAAATTAGAAATTCCAGAAATTGCTAATAATACCGTGGAAATAAAAGTCATTGCTCGAGAAGCAGGCAGTAGATCAAAAGTGGCTGTTTGGACCAAAGAAGAATCCATTGATCCAATTGGCGCTTGCATTGGACAAAGAGGAGTGAGAATTCAGACTATTATTAACGAAATTGGAGGAGAAAAAATAGATATTATTGAGTATGATGAAGATCCTGAAAAATTTATTATGAATTCACTTTCTCCGGCCAAAGTTGTCTCTTTAAAGTTAAATAAAAAAGATAACTCTGCTTTGGTTAAAGTAAAAAAGGGTCAATTATCTCTTGCCATTGGTCGAAACGGGCAAAATGTTAGATTAGCCGCCAAGCTTAGTGGATGGAGAATTGATGTTCGAGAACAAACCGAAGAAGACGAAACAAAAGAAATTGAGGAAGAAACGGAAAAGAAAAAAACTTCCGCCAAAGACGGATCCGCCTCGGGCGGAGGAACTAAAAAGAAAGAAGTAAAAACAAAAAAGGTTAAAAAAAAGAAAAAAGTAAAAATAAAAAAAGTCAGCAAAAAGAAAGCTGGAACTAAAAAGAAAGAAGTAAAAACAAAAAAGGTTAAAAAAAAGAAAAAAACTTCCGCCAAAGGCGGATCCGCCTCGGGCGGAGAAACTAAAAAGAAAGAAGTAAAAACAAAAAAGGATAACAAAAACGAGAAATAGAAAATTATTATGTGGATTTTTAAAATTAAAAATAATTTATATTAAAAAATATGGAAATAAAAACAAACAAATTGCCTAAAAATTTAATTGAAATTACTCTTGAACTATCTGTAAAAGAAATGCGACCATTTTACGATGAAGCAATTAAACATTTGTCTGAAGGGATGCAAGTTCCTGGTTTTCGAGCCGGCAAGGCTCCGACTCATATGATTAAAGAACAAATTGGCCTGACAAAAATATTAGAACATGCGGCTGAACACGCGATTAATTCCAAATATCCTGAAATTATTAAAAAAAATAATCTTAACCCAGCTGGACCACCTCAGGTTCAAATTCAAAAACTCGCTTCTGATAATCCTTTTATTGTCAAACTAACTATTTCTTTAATACCTGGAATTAAACTTGGTAATTACAAAATAATCAAAGTCAAAAGAAATAAAATTGAAGTAAAAGAAGAAAAAATAAATCAAGCCATTGAACAGCTTAGGTCAATGCGTGGTCAAGAAATATTAGTTAATCGGGCTTGTAAAAAAAATGATAAAGTTCAAATTGATTTAAATCTTTTTGTTGATAAGGTTCCATTAGAAGACGGTCAAATAAAAAACTTTTCAGTTGTTATAGGAAATGATCAATATTTACCTGGCTTATCAGATAATTTAACTGGCTTAAAAAAAGATGAAGAAAAAGATTTTTCCTTTACTTATCCAACTAACCATTATGACAAAAGACTGGCTGGAAAAAAGGTTGATTTTAAAATAAAAGTTAAAGATGTTTATCAAATTGATTTACCTGAATTAGATGATAAATTTGCTCAATCAATGGGTCCTTTAAAAACATTTAAAGATTTAAAAAATAAAATTAAAGAAAATATTCTGGCGGAACAAAAAGACAAAGAGGAACAGAGAGTTGAAATAGAAATATTAAAACAATTGGTTAAAAGCTCAACCTTTGAAGATATTCCTGAAATTTTAATTGAGCATGAATTAGATAAAATGATGGCTGAATTAAAAGGCAATATTGAAAGACCGGATGATCCAACTTCTCCTAAATTTGACGATTATTTAAAATCAATAAAAAAAACAGAGGAACAATTAAGAAAAGAATTTATTCCTAAATCTGAAGAAAGAATTAAAACCGCTTTAGCTATTCGAGAAATAGCTGTTAAAGAAAACATTAAAGTAAATAAAGAAAATATTAAGGAAGAAACTGAACAAATGAAAAAAACTTATTTAGGACAAGAACAAATAATTAAAAATCTTGAATCTGAATCAGGCCAAATGTACATTGCTAATCTTTTAACTAATCGTCTGGTTGTTAAATTTCTTAAAAATAAAAGTAAATGAACCCCGTTAGAAGTCTATTGTTGATATGGCTTCTATTCAGGGTATTAAACTAAAAATTTATGAAAACTTCTAACGGGGTGAAAATAGCTATCTTTTCAGATTCGCATGATAATCTTCCTAACTTAAAAAAAGCTTTAAATTTTTGCGAAAAAAATAAAATTACTACTATTATCCATTGTGGTGACCTTTGTCAATTAACTGGTTTAATTGAAATTTGGCCTAAAAAATTGGACGCTAGCATTCATTTTGTCTATGGTAATGCTGACTATATTGATGATATAAATCAACATGCAAAAACCTTTAAAATCTTTAAAATATATGGACAAACTGGTATCATTACTTTAGAAAACAAAAAAATAGCTTTTACTCATTATTTAACAAAAGCTAAAAAATTAGGAGAAACCCAAAAATATGATTATGTTTTCTATGGACATGACCACCGGCCATGGGAACAAATAATGGGAAAAACAAGACTGGTTAATCCTGGAAACCTCGCTGGTACCTTTTATAAAGCGACTTTTGCTATTTTAGATCTTGAAAAAAACAAGTTAGAGCTTATAATATTAGAAGAATATAAACCCCGCACCTTTTAGCTTTGTTTTTCTAAACCCCGCACCATAACAATGATAATGCTTCGTATTTGAAAAATGCATCACTGTTTGGTGTGGGGTAAAATATAACCCAGCCATCCTATAAATAAAACACCTCTACTTGAAATGAAAACAAAAATTGATGTTAGTTAACGAAAAACTGTTATATTTTAAAGCTAAAAGGTGCGGGGTAAAAATGCGGGCGTCGTATAGTGGCTATTATGCGACCTTGCCAAGGTCGAGACGGCAGTTCGATTCTGCTCGCCCGCTCCACACTCTCTTAAAGACTTAAGTGATAGAATGGTAGACATTTTTAATACCTAGTTGACAGCGTTTACCATAATGATATACTAAAATTTATGAGAAAACGGTCATGGACAATTCAACAACTTGAAAATGCTGTTAAAAAATCCTTTAGCTACAGGCAAGTTTTAGCTAAATTAAATTTACGAGAAGCAGGCGGAAATTATGAACAAATTAAAAAATACATAAAAGAATACAGATTAAATGCCAAACATTTTAAGGGTCGCGGTTGGAATTTGGGCATGCGAGGTATTGGCAAACCCCTTATTCCCATTGAAAAAATTTTAGTTAAAAACAGCTTTTTTCAAAGTTTTAAATTAAAAAAAAGACTCTTCGCTGCGGGTCTAAAACCAAAACATTGCGAATTGTGCGGTTGGAAAGAACGTACAAAAAACGGTTATTTACCGTTAGAGCTAGATCATATTAATAGTGATCGACATGATAATCGATTAGAAAATTTGAGAATCCTATGTCCGAATTGTCATAGTTTGACAGACGGCTATAGAGGTAGAAAAAAAACTAAATAACATTTTGCCCAGGTGGTGGAACTGCTATACACGAAGGACTTAAAATCCTTTGAGCGCAAGCTTATGCGGGTTGGAATCCCGCCCTGGGCACCAATCGTTTCGCTCAAAATCAAAAATAAAACATCAAAAATAAAAAGCCGAAGTGGCGGAATTGGTATACGCGCATGGTTTAGGACCATGTGGGAGTAATCCCTTGTGGGTTCGAGTCCCACCTTCGGCATTAAATATTTTCTAAAAATAAGAATTTGCTCGCTTTACTTGCAAAACCTTGAAATTAAATATTATTATATATAAATTAAGGTAATTTAATTATAAAAAAACAGCAATATATTTTTATAATATCACTGTTTTTTTTCTTTTATTTATGTTTCTTTTTGTAATCTTCAATCGCTGCTTTTAAAGCTTGCTCGGCCAATACAGTACAATGATATTTATGTTTAGGCATTTCTCCTAACAATTCTCTAATTTTTTTATTAGACATTTTTAAAGCCTCGTCAATAGATTTTTCTTTAACCAGCTCTGTCAAAACAGACGTAGAAGCAATTGCTACCGCACAACCATAAGTTTGGAATTTAATATCTTTAATTATATTATCTTTTACTTTTAAATAAATTTCCATAATATCACCGCACATAGCATTACCAACTTTACCCGTAGCGTCTGATTTATCTATTTTCCCTACATTGCGCGGATGAAAAAAATGTTCCATTATTTCGCTATTTTCATCAAAACATCCCATAGTAATTATATTAAATTAATATTATTAATTATTTGACCTTTAAAGAGGAAATTCCCCTTAAACGATTAACCGTCATGATTAATCTTTTTAAAACATAATCTAAGTCACTTTTCTTTGTCCATCTTCCTAATGAAAAACGCAGAGAAGCATGAGCTGTCTCAGGTTTTAAATGCATAGCCATTAAAACATGTGAGGGCTCTAAAGTGGCAGAAGAACAAGCTGACCCAGTAGAACAATAAATGCCAAAAGCATCTAGTTCAATTAACATTGATTCTCCTTCAATTCCTTCAATGCTAATATTAACATTGTTGGGCAATCTCATTTTTGAATGTCCATTTAAAAAAGAACTTTTAATGTTGTCTAAAATTTTTTTAATTAAATAATCTCTTAAAATAATTAAACGTTTATTTTCTTTTTCCATTTCTTGGTCAGCTAATTCTACGGCTTTAGCAAAACCAATAATTCCTGAAATATTTTCTGTTGAGGCTCTTCTTCCTTTTTCGTGTTCTCCTCCATGAATTAATGATTCTATTTTAATTCCTTTTTTTATATATAACATCCCAACTCCCTTGGGGCCATAAAGTTTATGAGCCGAAGCAGAAAGAAAATCAACATTTAAATCATTTACGTTAACTGGTATATGTCCAAAAGTTTGAACCGCATCAGTGTGAAAATATATAGGCAAAAAATCTTTATTTTTGTCTCTTTTTTCTTTTTCTGTTTTAATAATTTGACCTATCTCCTTAATCGGTTGGATTGTTCCTATTTCATTGTTGGCGTGCATAATTGAAACCAAGACAGTCTCATCTTTAATTGCCTGTTGTAATTTAATTACATTAACCATCCCATATTTGTCAACTGGCAAATATGTTACTTCTGCTCCTTGTTTTTCTAAAAATTGACAAGAACGTAAGACGGCGTGATGTTCTATTTTAGAGGTTATAATATGAAGATGCTGGTGATTTAGTTTATAAAAAACGCCTTTAAGGGCTAAATTATCTGCTTCACTTCCTCCTGACGTAAAAACAATTTCTTCTGGTTCTGCCTTAATAATATGAGCAACTGTCTTGCGTGCCTGCTCCATCGCTTTTTTTGCTATTTGTCCAGGCTCATGCAAACTTGAAGCATTCCCTGGTAATTTGTAAAAATAGGGCAACATGGCCTTAATAACTCTCGGATCTGTTGGTGTTGTTGCTGCGTAATCAAGATACAATTTTTTCATATAATTAGATTATTTTAATCTTTGCTTATATTTAAATAATTAACTTCTTTAGTTTTAAAATGATACTCTGTTTATTGATAAATGTCAATTAAAATTTTCGGCAACTTTTTGTCTTAATGTAGAATATAATATAGATGAGACATATTAGGTTTTTTAATTAATACTCCTATTTTACAATATTTTGATAACCTAAAAATGTAACCTATGTATCTCCTCTTTTGTAGATTGATTTCTTTTCTCTCTTTTATAAAAGAACAAAAGTATAATAAAAATAATTAATAAAATAATAGCACTAATGATAAAATAGGGAGCTAACTTGTTAAAATCCCGCAACTCTGCGCTACTGGCTAGTATTTGATAATCTAATAATTCTACTTCTTCTGTCTTTTGATTTTGAATGACTTGAATGTCTTGATTAGAACGAGGTAAAACCCATAACTCATCATTACTTTGACTCAGAATTCCTATTATTTCAATCTGATCTCCCTCTTTAATTCTTGACTTATCAATCAAAGTATATTGTTTAATATAAACTACTATTTCTCCTGTATTATCATCCACAAATATTCTCTGGCCCGTTCTTTCAATCACCTGCCCTTTTATTTTAATCAAATTCCCAACTAAATGAGAATCAATATTACTAACAGTTGTTAGTTGAGGATTAATTGTTAATTTATGATTTAATATTTTAATATCTTCCTGAGTTTTAGTTTTAATTCTTTTTTCTCCTCGCGACTGAGAAATAATGCCTTTAATTAAAACTTCATCGCCAATTACTAATTCAGGAAAATCCTTGTAATAAGAATAAATTTGAATTCCGTTAATATAAAAATTTTGTTTTCCTAAAACTCCAGGTTTAACAATAACTACCCCTTGTGTTTGAACAGCCGTATCTACTGACAAATCTTTGACTTTATTTGGCTCAACTTTAATAAAATTGTCAGCTAAAACTGGATATGCAAAAAAAAATAAAAGAAGAATAAACGAAATAACCGTTGTTTGTTTTTTAATACACATCTGAAACTTTTATTTTTGGATTATATTTAGATATAATAAGATAATCAACCCACATCCAACTGGTAGAGGCAATGTCTAAACCCCTTAAATAAATACTTCCTTTTTGGTTTAAACCCGTACCTCCAGCTATCCAATCTTGTCCATTTTCGTTTACAAAAAGCGCTTCATGATTATTATCAGCCGCTTTGATTTCAAAAGTGCCCCATTTATCGTAAAAACTCTGTTTCATAAGAGATCTGAAGAATGGATTTCCTTCTTCATTGCTCCCAAAAATCACTCCTTTATAAATATAGGTATTTTTGTGATTCAAACCAAAACGCCAATAATTATTATCATCTTGATATCGATAATCAATAAAAGCTTGTCTTGCCATATTTGTAGAATAAGTAGGATAACCAGGATAAATCCCCGTTTCTTTTTCTAAAAACATTTTAGTTTTGATGTAAACATCTTTCATTTCTAATTTCTTTCCGGAATTCTTATCCAATGGGCTAATATAAGCATTTTCACTAAGCTTAATTCTTTTTCTTTTTGTATCCCAACTAACCCCGTTATGGTTATATTCCTCAGCGCGATCAGTCGAAAAATCATCAAACCAAACGAAAACATCTTCGCCTTTACCAATATAAGTAGCTGAAGGATTGTTATAATACATATAAATAATTTTTTGCCTATTACCCGAAATTGTTCCTGGAATTTTAGGTACTTTTACCCAAAAAATAGCTGAAATAGAATTCCCCTCAGTATCTACTTCATAGGATTCATTCCAATATTTCAAAATGGTTTTTTTGTCAGAATCAGTAAAACGGATATCTGAAAAATCTTTTTTTGCTCCATCCACATCTGAATAATCAAATTTTATTTCGATTGCATAATCAATCACATCATTAGTACTAGTAGAATTACCAATTGTATTGCTAATCTTAATTTTTTTTCTTTCCCCCCAATCAAGAAAATCAGTATATAAATCACGTGGCTGACCACCCTTGGCTATATATCCTTCTAACTTATCAGTTACAATCGTTGGTTCTGGCAAAGTACTTTGACCAATCATTAAATAATCAATCCAGACCCAACTAGTAGAAGAAACGTCTAAAGCTCTTAAATAAATTTTTCCTTTTTCAGCTAAATAATGACTGGTAACATTCCAAGAAACTGGATCAATATTTTCGCCATTAAAATCAACTTGATGATTGGTTTTATAAGCGCGCACTTCATAAACACCCCATTTATCAAAATAATCAGACATTGTCCCATCTCGTTTTAAAATATTAGTCGCTTGTTTGTCAACGTCTTTTGTATAAATATTTTTGTCAAAACGAAGGCCTTTATAAGGACTGGATTTATCATTTATTCCAAATTTTAAATAGTCGTCGTCGTCAAAATTATCAGTAGAAACAGTATTATTATCAGAATGCCGATAATCAATAAAGGCCTGATAAGCCATATCTTGAGGATAAACAGGATAACCTGGATAACGGCCTGTTTCTTTTTCTAAATACATTTTAGTTTTGATATAAAAATTTTTTATTTCTAAATTCTCTCCTGAATTCTTGTCTAACGGGCTGATATAAGCATTTTCACTAAGCTTAATTCTTTTTCTTTTTGTATCCCAACTAACCCCGTTATGGTTATATTCTTCAACGCGATTAGTTGAAAAATCATCAAACCAGATAAAAACATTTTCACCGCAACCCTCGTTTTTATTACAATCACCATAAACTATATCATCTTCATTAAGACTATTATTCTTATAATATTGAAAAATCAGAACTTCTGAATAAGCGGGAATTTCTGGAACTTTTATCCAAAAAACAGCTGGACTATTTTCTGTATATTCTTCTTCGCGATAATAAGGGAGTAATGTTTTGCCGTCAGAAGAAGTAAAACGAACATCTGAAAAATCAGATTGCATTTCTGATTGATGTGCAATGTTAATCTTAATTTGATAATCAGTTAAATTATTGGCGTTTTGTTTATTATCAATAACTAAAATTTTTCTATTATCCCAATCATTTAACCAAAGCCCATAAACGCCTTGAGGATTAGGATTTTCTTGAACAAAAAAATCATCTGCGTTATCATCTGTGTCTTGATTTTCTATTCTTTGTAATGATTGATTTTCGGCTGGGGCTACCAAAACAACATCATCGCTATTTTCATCTTCTTTAACATAAGAAATATCTCCCCAGGCCACTGCGTCAATATATTGTTCTTGTAATATTTCGCTTGATTTGCCGCTTGGATCTGATGAATAAATAACTACTGAACCAGCTGTATTTGACAATTGATTAGATAAATAAACCTGCCAATTAGCTCGTGGTTCAGCAAGTCCTTGTAAACCAATTAAATAATAACCTTTTGATTGAATAACCGCCTCATCTGGAAATTGTTTTAAGCGTTGAGGATTAGTTCTATTGGGAGTCTTATCCGTACTGCCATCCCAATCTTGGCCTGAAGAATAATAAGAAAAATACCAATTATCTAAAGCAATATCATCCTTGGTTGGATTATATAATTCAACAAATTCCTTGTCCCCTGATATTTGAATTTCACTAATTACTAATGATGGCAACTTAATATATTCTTTTTCGCTAACAATAACTGTTCTAATTATTTGTTCTGCTGAATTGCCAGCTGTGTCTGAAACATTGTAAGTTATAACATAAGTTCCTAAAACATTGGTATCAACCGTATCGCCTCCAGTAATAATATTTGCCGTAATATCTCCATCAACATCATCTGATGCTGTCGTGCTAGCATCAGTATAAGAAGAATTAACCTCTATTGTAATCGGGTTATCGCCTAATAATGTAATAATTGGAGCAGTTGTATCCGGCTCAGTAATAACATTGATTTGGCCAGGAGTCAGACTTGTGGTTAAAGAAAAGTCATTCTGATCAGAATCAGTATCCTGACCATTAACAACTCTAGCCACTGAATTAGGATCATCTGCTTGCGGTGCATTATCACTGGCG
>Ga0075125_10001528_pt1 | contig 11204 bp, 7 predicted proteins | sample AntAceMetag02UKN_FD_69810 | JGI IMG/M metagenome (GOLD analysis project Ga0075125, IMG submission 69810) | Saline lake microbial communities from Ace Lake, Antarctica - Antarctic Ace Lake Metagenome 02UKN | ecosystem: Environmental > Aquatic > Non-marine Saline and Alkaline > Saline | place... | reverse complement strand
GTTCGGCTGTTTTGTCTTGATAATAGTGAATTCCCTGAATAAGAGAACTAGCACAGTTTCCAATTCCTATAATTCCTATTTTGATTTTTTTCATAATCGTTTTTCTGATTAAATTAATTAATACTTACCTTTTCTCGGTTTAATTTATATTATTTATAGCTCTATAAATGAATTAAAAAAGAAAATACAATTTTCTTTTTTAAAAACCTTAAAAAGTTTCAAGGTTCTAGCAAAACCAGATCCTTATATTTTTCTTTGTTTTTTTACTTCTTTATAAAATTCTAATATGTCATTAACTTCTATTTTAACTCGTCCACTGAATTTTATTCCGCATTCTGTTCCTGATTTTACTTCTTCAACATCCTTTTTACTGATTTGTAATTGAGTTAATTTTCCTTCTCCTATTAATTCTGGTTCTTTTTTTTCTCCATTAATGATTTCTGATTTCCAAACCCGGACAATAGTATCCTTAACAATTTTACCCTCAAGGACTCTTCCTCCTAAGATAGTTTCTTTATTGGTTTGTTGGAAAACCTTGATTACCTCAAGTTTTCCTATTTTTTCTTCAGATATTTCTGGAGATAACAATTTATTCATTTCTTCTTTAATGTCTTCGGTCAAATCATAAATGACCTGATAATGATTTACTCTTAAGTTTAGTTCATAGGCTAATTGTTTAGCCGCCTTGTTAATCTGGGTTCCAAAACTAATTAGCCATGCTTGAGCGGCTTTGGCTAAATCAACGTCTGCTTCAGTTAAATCTCCTAATCCTTTTTTTAATATTTTTATCTTTATTTCTGGATGGTCTAATTTTTTAAGGTCATGGGCAATGGCCTCTAGAGAACCAACCACGTCAGTCCTTAGTATAATATTTATATACTTTATTGATTTTTCTGATTTTTCTTTTTCTTGGGAATAATTAATGGCAAATTTTTCTCGTTCAAATATTGGAGTTTGAACCATTTTCTTGATTCTTTTTTTAAATTCATGACTATCTTTAATTGTTTCTAATAATTCTCCTACTTGAGGAAGATTTTTTAACCCAAAAATCTGAACAGGCAAGCTTGCTTCAACAACATCAACTAAATTTCCCAATTGGTCCTTGATAGAACGTAAATGACCATAAGTTTGGCCAATAATGATGTTATCACCTTTTTTAAGGGTTCCTTGATAAATAATTACACTCGCTACTGGGCCTAAGCCAGAATCTAAATGAGATTCTATTACCACTCCTAAAACGTCTGCTTTTGGGTTGGTAAGTAATTTATCTTTTTCCATTTCAGAGACTATATTTATTGTTTCTAATAAATCTTCAATTCCTTCTTTTGTTTTAGCTGAAACTGGAACACAAATAACTTTACCTCCCCAGTCTTCCGGAGTTAGATTAATCTTAGACAAATCTTTTTTTACTTTTTCTACGTCAGCGTCGGGTCTATCAATCTTATTAATGGCGACAATAAAAGGTATATTTTGTTGTTGAATAACCTTTATTGATTCCACGGTTTGAGGTAAAACCCCGTCATCAGCCGCTATAACTAGAATAGCAATATCGGCTAATTCTCCTCCTCTGGCTCGCATGCTTTGAAAAGCTTCATGCCCTGGGGTGTCAATAAAAGTAATTAAATGATTGTTCTTTTTAACTTGATAAGCCCCAATATGTTGGGTAATCCCTCCTTTTTCATGTTCAACAATTTTACTTTGTCTAATCACATCAAGAATAGAACTTTTTCCATGGTCAACATGGCCCATGACCACAACAATGGGCGGTCTTGGCTTTAAATTTTTCTTTTTTTCTTGTTTTAAAACTTCTTCTAATTTACTTTTAAGAGGCTGAGTTAAATCTTCTTGTTCTTCTTCTCCTCTAGTCGTTTTTACTCCTAAATTTTCAGCAATAATCGCAGCAATTTCATAATCTAAGCTTTCATTAATACTGGCTAAAATACCGTTTTTTATTAATTCATTCATTACTTTAGAAACAGACATGGATAGTTTTTCAGCAAAACGATAAACTTGAATTGTTGGGGGTAAAGTAATTATTTTCTGTGTTTCCGTCTTTTTTTCTTTTTCGTTTGTTAATGATATTTTTTCCTTGATTTTAGCCAATGCTTTTTCTTTTTCAATTTTTTCTTGCCAAATTTTAATTACTTTCTCTGCTTGTTTATCAGGAATCTGAATGGCCCTTGGGCCAATATGAAAACCTAGCTTTGGCAAATTTTGCTTAAGCTCATTAGGAGTAACTTTTAATCTTCTAGCCAATTCAGTAATGTTCATTTTTTTTTAATTAATATTTTTAATATCTTCTTCTTTTGTTTCTTCTATTTCTTCTATTTCTTTGCCTATTAGCCAAACTTCTGGCCAAGGGCGATAATAACTTTTCCAAACATCTTCTCTTACCACGCCATTGGAAAAAGTAATAATGTTTTTAAATTCGGCACTGGCTCCAGCGTGGGCTGATTCAATTTTTTTCTTTTCCCCAGGAAGCAATTCTGTGGTCTCCACGTATTGAATCGGGCCAGGGGACGTAATATTGGATAATTCTGGTTTTGTTGTTTCAACAATACGTCCATCTAAAGTCCCGTAAAATTTAAATATTAATTCATTTCCTTTAATTTCTGTTTGTAGAAGTAAATGATGATTGGTGTCATTGATAAGCTTCAAATCTGGCCAAGGGTTATAAATTGTTGCGTCTGTCCCAGCTGGTTCATAATATGAAACGCGATATGAATGCGGCCTTCTTTCTGTAATAGGTAAACCAGTATTAAGAGCTAACCGAAACATTGTTGTTCCTATCTGACAAAGACCTCCGCCATATTCTGGAATTGTTCTATTTCCTTTAATAACTAATTCTGGTAAAAAACCTTCTTCTTTGTTTATTTTTCCCAAAGCTTGAACTAATGAAAATTCTTGGTCTGGTTTAATTAAAATTCCATGTAATTTTTCCGCTCCGATCTTAATATTATATCTTCTGTTTTTAGGGCTTCCCGCAAAATTAGAATTTCCCTCTCCTATTAATTCTTTAATTCCAAAATTGTCTATGTCTTTTGGCAATGAAACAGGTTCTGTTTTCTCTATTTTTAAATCTACTTGTTTCTCATTGTTTAAAATCCTTTGAGCAATAATTATTGCGTTTTCTTCAATATTTAAGACAAGGCCTGGTTGACCAACTTGAAATTCAATCACTCGTTCATCTTCTATTTCAAACTGAGGTTTGATTGGATCAATGTCTATTTCTTTAGCAATTTCTTGTAAATATTCTTGAATCTTTTGTTGGTTAAAGCCTAAAATAACTTTATTAAATCCTCCTTTTTTAAATTCAAACCATTCTGCAACTTTAATATCTGATAAAACCCATTCCTTGTTTTTATATATTAAAGTATAAGGAGCTGATTCAAATAAATCTTTGGCCTGAATAAAAGCTTTTTCAGAATCCTTGGCTTTTATTAAGGGTTCTTCAAAAATAGTTGTAATTTTAATCTCTTTGTTCTCAAAGTTTTTTAATTCTTCCTTCAACTGTTCAATAGATTTATCATAATCTAGGGTAAATCCCTTTGATTCTTGTTCTAAAACTAATTCCTTAATAAAAATTGATAAATGAGCATTTTGAGCCGGTTTTTCCAATTCTTTAAAGTTTTCCTCTAAGACTTGTCTAAATTCAGCCTGATTTATTTCAAAAACTAAATCAATAATCTGGTCTTTTGTTAAGCTTAAAATTGTTTTTTTAATTCTTTGATAAAAGTTGAGTCCTCGACCGACTTGAAAAGCATTTTCCAAGGTTTTATTAACTTCAAAAGTAATTAAATGACGGCTAAGGTCTGGGTCAGTTAAAGCAATTTGGGTAGGTTGAATAACAACCCTTTTTTCTCCCATTTCTGTCTGAGCTGAAAAAGAAAATCCTTGTTTTTTAATCTTTTCAACTAAAATATCCATTAATGCTTTTACTTCTTTGACTTCTAATCCGGTTAGTTTTAAATTATTTGCGCAATAAACTCGGGGGTAAACACTTAAGGCATAAATTTTTTGGAAAAGAAAGAAAGCTCCGCTAATAATGATTAGAATAATTAGTAAATAAAAAATGCCTCTTTTTTTATGTTTTATTTTTTTAATATCCCTCTTCTTTTTTCTCATTTTTCTATTCTTCTATCTTTACTTGTCTATTTTCTTCTTCTGCCTTTGGCAAAGAAATAATTAACATTCCGTTTTTAAAATTAGCCTTAACCTGGTCAGGTTTTATTTGAAAAGGCAAAACAAGGGTTCTGGAAAATTTACCCCAGAAACATTCTTGATAATAATATCGTTTATTTTCTTCATTTTTAGACTTTTTTCTTTCACCTCTAATAACAATTAAATCTGGTTCAATAGTAATATCAATATCCTGAGCTTTTACTCCGGCAATAGTTGATTCAATAATTAAATCTTCCTCTCTTTCATAGATGTCAACAACTAATTGTCCCTGGCTTGTATCTGCCATCCATTCTTCTGTTCCAGCTTGTTCTTTTTCTCGAGGTAATGAAGGTTTTTTTGCTTTTTTCTCAATCTTTTCTTTATAAATAACTGTTACTTCTTGCCCTTTTTTTCCTAAAGTTTCTGCATCTAATTTTAATATTTTTTCCCAAAAATTTTTCGTCATAATTATTTTCTTAAATAGGCCGCTGCTTTTTCCGGGGCCAATGAATTAACAATAATTCCTGAACCAAGTTCCACTCCTCCCCAAACAGCATCTCTTGGCTGAATTTTTAAATAAAAATGTTGGTTTTTATTTGAAATAACTTGATGAAGAAAAAGGTTATAACTAAGACCAAGTTGGTAAATTTTCTTTAAAACTTTTTTAAGAACTTTTGCAAAAACAACTGTTTCTTGTTCAGAAAGGTGAGTAATGTTATCAATGTGTCTTCTGGGGAATATCCAGGTTTCATAATGATAGGCTGAAGCATAAGGAGCAAAAGCAACTACATGCTTGTCAGCGTAAATTCGTCTTGAGCTTTTTTCTTCTTTTTTAATAATATCACAATAAGGGCAGCATTTATGTTTTCTTTGGTACTGACTCATGGCCATGAATTCTTCTGATAGATCAGGCGGTAAAATTTTTGAGGCAAAAACTTGACAATGAGCATGGGACAAAGAAGCTCCGGCTTTGCCTCCTTCATTTTTAAAAATTAAGATATAGTCTATTTTTGAATTTTTAGATAAAATTTCTGTCCGGTCTTTAAAAACTTCTAATAGATTGACTCCGTGCTTAAGGCTTAATTGAGAAAATTCTTTTCCATGTTCTGGGGTTTCAATAATAACTTCGTGTTGACCATAGGCCTTTGGATTATTAAGAGTAACAATTGGATATTTATTTTTTATCACCATGGCAGACCAAGGCTCACTTTTTTTAAAACCAGGATAAGATTTAATAATCAATTTTTTTTCAATGCCGTTGGGACAAAAAGGACAAATTTTTTCTTTTGAAAAGGTTGTTTTAGCTTTAACTCCTCGTGGGCGTTTAGCCCGACCAGGGGTGATAATGACATATTTGTCTAAAAAATAGTCTTTACGAATTTCAGTTAACATAAATTTATTTAATGTTAAATATTACTTTACCTGCATGGTGGCGACGTTAACTCCTCCATAAAAATGGCGGGCATAGGCATAAAATTGAGATAAATGATTACCTAAAGAATCAAAAATTTCTACTATTGGTCCAGCTGTTGGTCCAGCCGCTGAGATAATCTCAACTTGCTGGTCTCCATCAAAGTCAGCCACGGCCACACTTGTTCCATGATAAAAATCTTTAGAATAGGCTAAAAATTGGCGTCTAAGCAAAAGGAATTCTGCATTAAATACTCTGATATAAGAAGAAGCACCTGAGGCAACTCCAACAATAATTTCATCTTTATTATCAGCGTCAGTATCTCCTACGGCCACGTTAACTCCTCCTAAAAAGTTTTTATTAAAAGCGAAAAAGTGAAATTTAAAATTACCCTGGCCATCAAAAACTCTGACGTGAGGTCCACCACCTGGCCCAGCTCCAGTAATAATTTCATCAATACCATCGCCATCAACATCACCAGTGGCGACGTTTGCCCCTCCTAAAAATTGAGGAGGATAAACAATAAAACTATGTTGTAAATTGCCAGCTAAATCAAAAACTTTAATTTCTGATTCTACCCCTTTACCCGGTCCAGTGATAATTTCATCAATGCCATCGCCGTCAACATCACCAACCGCGATACTAACTCCTCCTCTAAAATTCTTATCATAAGCAAAGAAACCGCCTTTTGGTTTGCCAAATAAATCAAATATTCTGACGTGAGGACCGCCGCTTGGCCCAGCTCCAGTAATAATTTCATCAATGCCATCGCCGTCAACATCACCGCCAGCTACTTTAACTCCTCCACGGAAATATTCATTATAGGCAAAAAATCCACTGATAGGGGAACCAACTGAATCAAATACTCTGACGTGAGGGCCTCCTCCTTTTCCAGCTCCAGTAATAATATAGTGATTTTGAGGAACTCCTCCTAATTGGTTATAAGCTTTTTCAACTGATTTATAAATATTAACTCGTCCTCTTCCTAGTCCTTTGGCAAAATCAGGATTAATTGAATCAATGTCATCTGCCTGGTCTAAAATAAAATCTTGGACTTGTTTGTGACTAAACAAAGGATTAATAGACCAAACTAAAGCGGCTAATCCAGATATAATTGGAGCTGAAATTGAGGTACCTGACCAATAACCGCCATAATATTCTTTAAAATCATAATTAGGATTATAAACCAATGTCCCATAGATTCTTGTTCCAGGAGCGGAAATATCAACGCAGTTTGACCCATAATCTGAAAAAAGAGCTTTGTGGTCAACATTGTCTACAGCCGCCACCCCAATGATAAAATTCTCTTCATCTTCATCAAGACAGATAGGGTAATTGGGTTTTTCATTTAAATTAACTGGCTCGTCAGTAGTTTCATTTCCAGCTGCTGCCACAATAACAACCCCTCTTCGCCAAGCCTGTTTAAGTGCTTCAGCTAAAAAATAACTTTTATTTGTCCCAACAAAACTTAAATTTATAATTTTGGCTCCATTATTAACAGCATAATTAACCGCTTGAATAACATTTTCAATACTCCCTGTTCCTTCGCTATTAAGGACGCGTAAAGGCATTATTTTACTGTTCCAAGCTACTCCAACCACTCCTTCCATGTTGTTACCAACTGCAGCGGCAATACCTGAAACCAAGGTCCCGTGATGAATTCCTCCTTCTGTATATTCTTCATTAAATTTTGGCTTTGGATTAGGAACTCTTTGAATAAAATCCCAGCCATTAAAGTCATCAATATAACCGTTATGGTCATTGTCAATGCCATCTCCCTTTATTTCGTCTGAATTAGCCCAAATATTAGCCTTTAAATCAGGATGGTCAATATCTACCCCCGTGTCTAAAATAGCAATGATAATATCTTTACTCCCGCCCTTTGCTAAATCCCAGGCCTGAGGGGCTTTTATTTTATCTAAATACCATTGTTCATGATAATATGGGTCACTTGGTAAATAACTAGCTTTTAATAAATAGTTCGGCTCAGCCCATTCAATCTCGGGAATTTTTAAAACAATTTCTTTCCAATCTTTTAAATCAAAATCAATGTCTTTAATCTTATAAATTTTTGAATTGTCTTTTAATTTTATTAATAGTTCTCCATTGACAAAATTTTCTTTTGTTATTTTAGCCTGAGTTTTTTGAGAGAAAAATAAAAAACAAAGCGTCCCTGAAAACAAGGTAATGGCTAAAATAATAATTATTAAAATATTTTTTTGTTTTAAAAACATCAGTCTATTTTTTTTAATCACTCCCGACTAAAGGAACAAAACTAAACCCAGGAAATTTTTCTTGATGGTATTTATTTTTTCCTGTTTTTTCAATTAAAACAATATCTTGAAAATTAATTCCTTGGGGAATAATTAATTTTCCTCCAATGGTTAATTGTTTTAACAAGCTTGTGGGAATCTTATTCGCCGCTGCGGCCACGTGAATTCGATCAAAAGGAGCTTGATCTGGCAATCCTTTAATGCCGTCTCCCATAATAAAAGTAGCCCTATTTGATCTAATAAAATTATACTTAGAAACATTATTTTCTCCAAAATCTTTTAACTCTTGAATTCTTTCTATGGCAAAAACTTTTCCTTTTTCCCCCACAATTTCAGCTAAAAGAGCCGTGGTCCATCCAGAACCGGACCCAATATCTAATATTTTCTGGCCCTCTTTAACGTCTAACAATTCTAGCATAAAAGCCACGGTTAATGGCTGGGAGATTGTCTGTCCATGTCCAATTGATAAAGGAACATTTTCTCCAGAGTTTGACTGCATTTCTAATAAAACAAAATCTTTGCGTTTAATTTTTTTAAAGGCCTGAATAATTTCTTTTGTTTTCAAATAACCTTGATCAATAAGTTGTTGAATTAATTCTGCCATATGTTTGTATTTACAAAAACTTTAAATTAAAGTAGATGAGCTGACCTTGTCTTCTTTTTTCTTAAATCTCATTAATTTCACCCCTTGAGTTGAACGACTCATAGTGGGAACACTCTTTAATGGTAAACGAATAATTTGGCCAAGATGAGAAATTAATAATAAATCACCTTTAACAAAACTAGGTAAATTTTGTTGATTAATAATTCTGGCGCTAATAATCTTGCCTGTTTTTTCTGATATTTTTGCGGTTTTTACTCCTGAGCCGCCTCGATGTTGAAAACGATAATCTTTAATCCCAGTCATTTTTCCAAATCCGTTTTCTGTTATTACTAATAATTTATCTTCTGAAGTTTTGGTTTGAGTTGTTTTATAAACAATCCCCATTCCCACAATCACATCGTCTGTTTTAAGTCTCATTCCCCTTACCCCAGAGGCTGTTCTTCCCATGGCTCTGATATCCATTTCTTTAAACTTAATTGCTTTTCCTTTGGTAGAAATTAATACTATTTCGTTTTTACCAGTACTTGGTTTAACCCATTGCAAAGTATCGTCTTCTTTTAATTTAAGGGCAATTAAGCCAGAATGTCTTACATTTGAAAAATCAGTAATTTTTACTTTCTTAATCACTGCTTTTTTAGTCACCATGACTAAATATTTATAACTTTCTAAATCTGAAACTGGCAAAAGTACTGATACTTTTTCATTTGAAGCCATTTCTAAAAAGTTAACCAATGCCTGACCCCGGGCTGTTCTTTGGGTTTGAGGAACATCATAAGCTTTAATTTGGAAAACCTTGCCTCGAGTAGTAAAAAGCAAAAGATCTGAATGAGTAGTAGTGGTCACCAAATGCTGCACCCCGTCTTTTTCTTTTATCTCCAATCCAGTTACTCCTTTTCCTCCTCTGGCTTGAGTTTTAAAGCTTTCAGGGGCTAATCTTTTAATATATCCATCTTGAGTAATAATTATTACTGTAGGTTCATTAGGAATTAAATCTTCTTCTTTAAATTTCTCAATTTCATGAGAAATTACCTTTGTCCTACGAGCGTCCCCATATTTTTCTTTTAATTCATTAAGTTCTTTTTTAATAATCTTTAAAATCATTTTTGGCTTGGCTAAAATTTCCTCTAATTCTTTTATTTTTTCTAACTTCTCTTTTAATTCGTCTTTTATTTTTGCTCTTTCTAAACCAGCCAGTTGATGAAGGCGCATTTCTAAAATAGCCATAGTCTGGATATCAGTTAAATGATATTTTTTTATTAAATTCTTTTTGGCAATTTCTCGATCTTTAGATTGTTTAATAATTTTAATAATCGCATCAATGTAATCAAGGGCAATTTGCAATCCTTTTAAAATGTGAACTCTATCTTTAGTTTTTAATAATCTATATTCTATTCTCTTGCGAATAACAATCTTGCGATGATTAATATGCTCTTCTAACATTCCTTTTAATCCTGAAATTCTGGGCTGAATTCCTTTAAAAAGTGAAACCATGTTAACGTGAAAAGTTTGTTGTAAGTCTGTTAACTTAAAAAGCCGGTTTAATGTTTTTTGTGGGAAAGCAGCTTTTTTAAGTTCAATAACAATTCTTACTCCATCTTTGTCAGATTCATCGCGAATATCTTTAATCCCGTCAAACTTCTTATTTTTAACAAATCCAGCTATTTTTTGAAGAAGAGTGGCCTTGTTAACCTGATAAGGCAGTTCATTAATAATAATATCAAATTGATTTAATTTTTTCTCAACAATTTCTGTCTTGGCCCTCATCACAATCGGACCCTTGCCAAGGGCGTAAACTTGTTTAATTTGATGAGAATCAAATATAAAACCACCAGTGGGAAAATCAGGCCCTTTTATAAAATGAAAAAGGTCGTCTATTTCTGCTTTGGGATTATCAATTAAATGATTAATGACATCGCAAACTTCGTTTAAATTATGAGGGGGAATATTAGTCGCCATTCCAACAGCAATTCCCATTGCTCCGTTAAGTAACAAGCAAGGCAGTTTTGCTGGTAAAACAGTTGGTTCCTGAGTCGTTCCGTCATAATTAGGAATAAATTCAACTGTTTGTTGATCAATATCAGTTAAAATTTCCTCAGCAATTGGAGAAAGGCGAGCTTCAGTATATCTTTGAGCCGCGGCTGAATCTCCGTCTAAAGGGTTTCCAAAATTACCCTGGCCATCAACTAATGGATAGCGTAATGAAAGGTCTTGAGCCATGCGAACCATAGAGTCATAAACAGCCGTATCTCCGTGGGGATGGTATCTAGCTAAAACAGTCCCGACTATAGCAGCTGATTTTCTATATTTTGTGTTTGGTTTTAGTCCCATCTCATACATGGTATAAAGAATGCGTCGATGAACTGGCTTAAGTCCATCACGGACATCTGGTAAAGCCCTGGCCACAATGACACTCATAGCATAATCCAAATAAGATCGGCTCATTTCCTGCTTAAGGTCAGTTGGTTCAGTTTTATCATGAGTTAAAGTAACTTCTTCTTTTTCTATTTTTATTTTTTTGAATTTATTCTGTTGTGTTTTCTTGAGATTTTTTTTCATATTCTAAAACTTTTTCTTTTAAACGAAGTGTTTCTTCATTATTTAATATTTTAGGCGTGTCTTCTAATAATTTAGGAATATCTTTTTCTTTTATTTTTTTCATTCCTTCGGTCATATCTTTTAAAGAATCTTTTACTTCATCGAAAGCGTTTTTCAAAAGAACTTGTAAGCTGTCTTCCTCTCCTTCTTTATCTAATAA
>Ga0075125_10001525_pt1 | contig 11228 bp, 11 predicted proteins | sample AntAceMetag02UKN_FD_69810 | JGI IMG/M metagenome (GOLD analysis project Ga0075125, IMG submission 69810) | Saline lake microbial communities from Ace Lake, Antarctica - Antarctic Ace Lake Metagenome 02UKN | ecosystem: Environmental > Aquatic > Non-marine Saline and Alkaline > Saline | place... | reverse complement strand
ATTTTGAATAGTAAAAGTGTATTTTGAATCAAATGTTTGAGGAGAATTCTTTACTAAAACCCTGTTTCTATTAATAAACAAATCTTCTGAAGTTTCCAAAATTCCTTTTGAAGCTTTAATTTCTAAATTAGCTTCAAGAGGAGAATTAATCTTTAGTAATTTTACAAAAGATCCTTTATTTTCTTTTGTTCCTACAGGAAAAATTGCTTTTCCTTCATAATAATTTAATTTCTCTCCATCTTTATTTTCCAAGGTTCTAATTAAATTCTTGATTTCTTTTGTAGGATCATAAGTTCCTTCAACAACAGCTACCCTATCTGTTTCTATCCAAGAACTCATATCTGAAGACCATTTCCAAGTTTTATTTTCATAAGAATATTTAAAATAAATCTCACTAAAGCCTTTCTCATTAAGAGATAATTTTTGGGAAACAATAAAAATTTCAGAAGAATCTTCATCAAGAGAATCTAAATAAATTGTCTTTCCTTGTTCTAAATAAAAAGTTTTTTGTTCACCTTTTGAACTTCTAACAAGCAATTCCACCCCATAATCTTTATAACTCATCTCATAAATAGTTACTAAAGAAATTTCTTTTATTTGTCCATTAATTAAAACCTCTTCAATTTTACTCCCGATCTCTGCAAGTCCAGTTATTTTTTTACATTCATCAAGATTTTCTGCTTTAGGAAATCTATTTGAAAATTCAAGACAAAGCCTTTTCACTTCAGTACTCTGGTCTAAATATTTAGAAAGTTGAATATTTGAAATAAGTGCTTGTTTATCAAGAGTCTCTGATTCATTTTCAGGAGATGTAAAACCCGCAAAATTTCCTAAAACAATATCAAAACTTTCTTGTGCAAAACCATAATAATCTAAAACTTGCTCAGAATCAATTCCCACATCAAAACCATCACTAAATCCTAAAAGAGTTATTTTACTGCCTTTAAAATCTAATTCTTCTTTAAAGTCAACAGACTCATGCCTATCTCCTTGATAAATCCATTCTATTGTTTTTGAAACTCTACTATATATATTGGAAAAAGCCTCTCCAATATAATCTCCAATATTAGATCCTTCTTCAAGTTCATATCCTTCTGCTAAACTTGCTTCAGCAGTCATTTCATCATTACTAAGTGTTTCAGCACAAGTTCCAAAAGCATAATCACAAGGTTTAGATAATAAATAAATTCTTAAATTTTCTTCTTTAAGTTCTCCATTTTTCATTTTAGCATATCCAAGATAAACTTTTTCTGATTCCCCATTAGAATAAATAGCATCCCCCATAGAAACATGTACTATTTTATCATCAACCTTTAATTTAATCTTAGGGACAATATTTAATCCAAAAGAATCTCCTCCCATAAATCCTCCTTGATCTTCTCGACAATATATCTTTAATTTTTTATTAATTCCATTTTTTTCTATACTATCACCTTTAATATAACATTTATCATCTAAAAATTTCTCTCCTTCTTTAAGTTCAATATATTCTGAATTTATTTTTAATAAAGCTCTTGTGCTTGCATATTCAACATCTTCTAATTTTAAAGATAATCCTGCAAGGCATTGAAATCCTGGTAAAAACATCATTTCAGAAGATTTTCCTTTTTGCAATCTAATAGTATTAAGTTTTCTTTTCTCATTTGTATTTCCTTCAAAAGATGTTCTATAAACATCTGAATAAATAGTTATAGTTGCAGAATCTTCTTGAATATCTTCTGCTCTTAAATATCCTCTACCATCCCAAAAACTATATCTAACCATTTTATCTTGCCATTCATCTTCACTCATTATAGGAAGATAAAAACTACTTCTTTTTATTCCAAATGCATTTTTAAAATCATATCTTATACTTGCTGTTAAATTTCCTTCAACAAACTCAGGCATTGCACTTTCATTTGGTTGATTTTTTAACATCACAACCATATATCCTATATTATCATAAACTGCATTTTCAGCAAGATTTTCATTAGAACTTAATGCTGCTTTCGTAGGATAAAATCCAACATTAGATCTAACTCCAGGGGAAATTTGTCGTGCTCTAAAACTCATTGAACGAATAACTTCCACATCCATAAGCGGATTTATTTTTACTGCTTTTAATGGGCAAAAAACAGGAACATCTTGTTCTTCTAATAAATCGCTTCTTACAACAGCAGGTGTACATCCTGCAGGATCTACTTGGATTATAAAATCTTGTCCTTCTCTACACATATTTGGATTAAAATTTTCATAAGAATTTGTTGCAAAAGAACTTTGAATTCCTCCATAAAGATATTTTGAATTAGAAGAACGATAAGTTGCAGATGCAAAAGAAAATAATAAAATAGCAACTAATAAAAATGCAAAAACAAAAATTAATCTCTTTTTATTCATCTTAAACTTACTCCAATTGATTTTGATTCAAATGAAAAATAACTATTTTGCAATTCTTCTATTGATGTTGGAACAGATAAAGCTCCTACATCTAAAATAACCTTTTCAGAATTTTGCAATTCATTTTCTGAGAAGTAATTTGTTCCAATTCCTCCTCCTGCTAAAACAGTTGAAATAATTTGTTTGGGAACAGTTATCTCAAAACATTCTTTTTTAGTTGCACCTAAAATCCCTCCTACACCCGAAGAAGGAATTTCTACACATTGCTCTTTTGTTGTGCTTGCAAAATTCAAAGAAGAATCTTTAAAAATTTGAACTTGGACTCCATAACTTCCTTCACTCAAAAAGATTTTATTATTTCCCTCATAGGAAATTACTTGACTAGAACCTTCAGACAAAAAACTCACAATTGCATCTCCAGAATAAGGTCTTCCTTCAACATAAATAAAAACTTCTTTTTCAAATTCTTTTTCTAAAAAAACACTAAAAGAACCTTCATTTACACTAGAATAAAGAGTCTTTGAATCTTTAAATCCTAAACTTTGCACATCTAAAAAACCATTAATACATTGAGGTATATCTGCAAGTAAAATCCCTTCTTGAGAAGTTTTCCCTAAATCACATCTCTTTCCAAAACATTCATAAAAAATATCTGCCTCAACAGGATTTGAATTATAATCTCCTACAAACATCTCTACAGTAGATAATTTATCTTTACAAACATCATAGGGTTCTTCTGCATAAGAAATATCTGCTTTCAACCCTTCCCGAGGAAGATTCCCTCTAATAATTACTGCCATTGGAAATTGAAAAATCTCGTCCCCTTCATAAACTTGAATTAAAACAGGGTATGCTAAATTATACACATAATGATAGGTTACATAACAAAATCCTAAAACTCCCAATCCCGGCTGATTTCCAACAGGTTCTGCTACTAAAGAAGAACCTTCATTGGGAGCAACTTCAAAAATTGAAGGCCAACCTTTAGAATAAATAAATCTAACATCACTATTTAATTCATTATCAACCACAAAATAATCTTTTTTATCTCCAGAACTCTTTAAAGCAAGGGTATTAACTTCAATTGCCTCTTTTAGTTCACTAAAAACTTCTTCTGCATTCCAAACCATTGGAGAACATTGAATCTCAACACCATCTACAGGAGCATATAATCTCAAATCATCAATTCCATATCTTTCTAAAAAGAATGTTTGTTGTTCTTGTTCATAAATTTCAAGAGCATCATTATACAAAGAACCTAATTTAGAATTAATTTCAATACTATGATCTCTTACAACAAAAGAATCTTCTCCTTTAGAAACAGATAAATCCATATCCAACTCAAGCATTATTTTATTATTTTCAATATTTACTGTTGCATCTGCAAATCCTTTTTCAAAATCATAATCTTGACCATAAAATTCTTCAAAAGCACATCCTTGAAGATTTTCTTCAACATAATTTTCCAATTGTGTTTCCATCTCAGCAATAGAAGGAACATTTTCTCTAGGCAAGTTATTTCCAGAAACATAAAACCAATAAGGAATTTCATTTCCTACAAAATTTAAATGTGAAGAAAAGGGCATATATTCTGAACCTGGTTCAAAATCAATATCTTCTAAATTACCGCCATTTAATCCTAAAAGAGTAATTCCCGTTAAAGCATTTTCTTCTAAACAAAACAAAAAGCTATTTTCTATTGGTTCTACAAAAGCAGGAATTTGTTGTTTTTGAACATCTCCTCTAAATACAAAGAACAAAACCACCATAGCCACAATTACAATTGCAATTATAATAAATATTGTAACTTGTGCCTTTTTCCCTCTCTTAAATAACATATAAAAATTATGAAAAATACATATATAAATATTTGTTTAGAATAATATTCTCTTCACAAATTGTTAAAGAAATAATTTTTAATATGCCTTTTTAGTAGTCAAAAATTTAATCCCAGCAAAGATTAATAAAATACCCCCAACAAAAGTAATCCAGACATCTCCTTTTACAAAAGTTTCTGGAATATTAATAAAACTTAATTGTCCATTTAAAAAATACAAACCAAATAAAGCATAAATTATAAAAATCACAAAGGAAACACTTTTTTTCATAAAGTAACTTATAAAAGAACATATTTAAATATTTCTAAAATATTTTAAAAGAGGTTATCAATCAACCTTAAGTACAAATTTAAAGGAGGGGTTATTGTAAGGGAAACCTTGGTGCTCCCAAAAGTTGAATGTTAAGAAAATCATGGGTTATCTTACAAGGTCCTGTAGTCTAATGGCTAAGACGTTTCCTTGACTTGGAAGAAATTGCAGTTCGATTCTGCGCAGGACCATTCTTTAAAACCTATCTCCTGCTATTTTTTCCCCCTTTAACTTGTCCCCAATTATCTTCAATTAATTTAAAATCAAATTCTTGAAAATTTTTATTTGATAATTTGCATAAATCTAAAAATAATTGATAGGGAATGCTTCTTCTCTCAGAATAATAATTTTTTAAATTAGAATATGAAACTTCTAAAAGCCTATTCTGAAGCTCTTTTAGCGACGGACAAGCTAAATCCTCTAAAATTTGTTTTAAAAAAGTTCTTTGATTTATTTTTAAAAATACAATCCGCATAATATAACTGTGACACCAACCTATAAAAAACTTTATAAACTAAATACTCGCCATAAAAATATGAAGATTCCAAAAACAACAAATAGATATTGCCCATATTGTAAAAAGAAAACAGAGCAAAAAATCAAATTAATTAGTACTGGAGGTAAAAGAGGTACTCTAAAACGAGGAGGTATTGCTCGAGCAAAATTAAGGGGATTAGGTATTGGCATTGGTAACAAAGGAAAATGGGGTTCTAAGCCAGCTGTGACTAAATTTAAAAGAAAATCTAAAACAACTAAAAAAACAAATATAATGTATACTTGTAAAGATTGCGGAAAGTCTAAATATCAAAAGAAAGGTATAAGAGCAGGAAAACAACAACAAAATTAAAATGGCAATTGCAAAAAGAAAAAAAAGATTTTACAATATTGAAATTCCTTTAATTGGAAAAACAACACAATTACAAGCCTATGAACCCAAAGATCTTAAAGATAGGCACATAAAATATGATTTAACTAGAATGTTAAAAGGAAAAAGCATTATTTTAACATCAAAGGTGGTTCTTAAAGACGATTCTCCAATTGTTTTATCTAAATCAATTAAGATTATGCCTTTCTTTCTAAAAAGACTTGCAAGAAAAGGAACTAGTTATGTTGAAGATTCTTTTTTAACAGATTGTAAAAATGCACAAATAAGAATAAAACCTTTTTTAATCACAAGAAAAAAAGTTTCACGAAAAGTTAGAAGAGCTTTAAGAAATATGGCAAAAAAAGAATTACAAGAATATGCAAAAACAAAAGATACAGAAGAATTATTTGACGATGTTTTAAAGAATAAATTACAAAAACCTTTGAGTTTAAAGTTAAAAAAGATTTATCCTTTATCTGTTTGCGAAATTAGAGTTCTAAAAGTTGAAAAATTCAATGATGAAGAAGAATCTAAAAAAGAATAATCTTCAAAAACAAAACTAATTAAAATTTTTCTATAATTTCCCAATTTCTTTTAACATAAAATTCTTCATTCTTTGACCTTCTTTTTTTGAATAAGTGGCAACATTTCCATAAAAGAAATAATCTCCTTCTAATTTCTGAACAATTGTCGCAGAAATAAGATCTCCCATGTTTAATTTTGCAGGAAAATCTATTGTTTTAATAATATAAGATTTATTATCCAAAACATTTTCAATTGTATAATTCTTCTTATTTTTTGATATTTTCTTTATTTCAAATAATGATTGAATATGGGCCAGAAGATTTCCAATCATAGATATTTCCTTTTTAGAAAATAATTTATCTAAGTCTCTTCTTGAAAAAACAAATTCCATTGGGGTTTTTCCGTTAGGAAGTCTGTATTCAAGCAAAAACCATGCTTGAAATGCTCTATTAAAATCTATTTCAGATTGCATAATTTCAATCTCTTTTTTATTTTCTTCTTGAAATTTTTCAAAAGCTTTTTCTTCTTCATCTGGAAAAGAAATATCTGCAAGAATGGAAATTTTTTCAATTAAAGTTACTTTACAAAGTTTTGCTTCCAGAATATCCTCTTCTTCAAAATCTATATCTTCACTATAATCTTCATCCCATTCAAAATTCATAATTCTCTGCCCCATTTCAACAGGAGTTTTTCCAGTATCTCCCTGCTTCCTTACATTATTATACCAATGATGAAATTCTTCTTGTTGTTTCCTATCTTCTTCATCTGTCTGGGGTTTAGATTTATCTTTAAAAAATTCCTTCCAGGCTAATTCAAACTCTTTCATAGAAGTTTTAACTTCTTTTAGTTGTTCTTTTTTATATCCTGCTTTCTCAGAATCAATTAAATAATTCCTCTGTTGTGGTCCATCATCCCAATCTTCTCTAAATTCAGAAAGCAAATCAAATATCTCATCAAAAGTTTTAACATTTTTGTAACCTTCTTTAAATATTTTTAATGCCTTTTCTTTATTTTTCAAAATAATGTTTCTAAGAACAAAAGAGGGAATAAATTTATCAGTCTCTGCAATAACTTTATAGAAAAAATCCCAATAATCTGGAACTTTTTTATAATCTCCTGCAAAAAATTCTTTTAAATGCCCATAAAAAGGAACAATAACAATTCCATGAATAGAATCTACAATCAAACCAAATTTTTTCATATCTTTAGAAAATTTATCTTTTAATTTAAATGGTTTTAACTTTATAGGATCATTCCCCTGTTCTTTCCATAATTGCTCAGAGGTTTTATTTTTTTCAGGAACTATCCATTCTTCATTTCTCCATTTAAAAAATAGATTAAACTTTTTCTCAAGTTCTTCAACTGTTTCAAAAATAACTTCATAATCTCCAAAAAATTGCTTAAAACTATCTACTGTTTCTTTTTGTACTTCTAAAAGTTTTTTCTTATCTTGGATAGTATATTTTTCAAGTTCTTTAATCTTTTTCATTTTTATTTAACATTTCCTATAATTTCCCAATGCCCGCTTTTATCTGAACCAACTCTTCTTAATAATCCTTTTTGTTTGAGCTTTTCAATATCTCTTTTAATGGTTTTTTTATTAACTTGTAGAATATTTGCAAGCTCTATTACAGTGACCCTTTTATTATTTTTGATATTTACAAGAATGGAACTCAATCTTTTTACAGGGACATTTACAGGGACATTTACAGGGACATTTTCTGCCACCTTCCTCATAAATGTTGTAATAAATATATCTGAAACCTCTTTAAAATCAGCAGTTGGCTCTTTTGACAAAATTAAATCTATGCCTCTTCCCCATTTTTCTACAAAATGAACTTCATGAAACATGTTAGCAATCATCTCATTTCTTCTCTTTGAAATCTTTTCCTTTTTAATTTGTTCAATAGTTAATCCGCCATATAAATCGCCTGGACTTCTAATTTCTAATCTATCTTTAAAGACAGCAATGTTAACAGAATCATCCTCATAGTAATTTCTATGACAAAAGGCATTAATAACAGCCTCTCTAAAAGCATCTTTATCAATTTCGGGCACATCAATTCTCTTCATTCCTTCTAACCTCATTCCAATATGAATATTTTTCAAAATATATTTTTCTGCTTTTTCTATTAAATAAAATACATTACCTTCAAATTCTTGTCTATCAACAATCATTGAAGTGCCGGGGGTAGCAAAAACAGCACATCTTAGCTTTACATTTGGAAAAAATTGTTGGGGATTTTTACCAAATAGGATCACAGCAGTTTTAAGCAATTTCCCATTTTTAATCAACCCTAACTTATTTAGAGAATTTTCAATAGAATGATGCTCTTTTTTAGCTTCACTCAAAAACCACTTAAGCCTCTTAACATCAATATCTTTTAATGTTGCATTCTTACAAATTTCCTTATCCCACTTCAACTTATGTCTATTTTTCTCTAAAATAATTCTTTCAACTTCCTTAGCAGAAATTAATTTGTCCTCATCCGCAACACGCATATAAGCTCTACCATAAGCATAATATGGAACATTGTTTCCTTCAAATTCTATTAAGATACATTTCTTACCCTCAATTTTTCTTTCATGAATCTTTGGAAAGATTTTGGGCTCAATTTTTGAAGATATTTGTTGAGAAATATCTCTTAATGTTTTTTCATTAATGCTTTGTCCCAGAACATCACCATTTGATTTTATTCCAAAAATGATTTCTCCTTTTTGATGTTTATTTAGGATGCTGGCTATTGAAATAATTCCCTCTTTTAATTCAGAGGTAGATTTTTTAAATTCTAGCGTTTCAGACTCTTTTTTACTTGTGCCCTTTAAGTTATCCATACTAAAATTAAGTTTTAATAATTTTTAAGTTTATGTGGCTGAATTTTTGTTAATTTTATCCTTTAATTACCAAATATCTCTACAACCAAACAAGTTATAGAAATCTAGATCACAATTTTAAAACTAAAACTACTACTAAGAATTATCATATTAGATTATTTTATTTCCTATTTTCAGTTTGTTTATACAATCTTAGGGTCTTAGTGAACATTTGTGTTTCTTTCATGCTTTATAGGAGATTATCAGAAAAGCTAATAATTACAGCTAAACTTTTTGCAGTTGTTCTTTACAAAGTAACTTGTGAAAATCCTCCAACATAATGGTTCTTTTTATTAAATTATAAAATGGTTCTAGTTAGAACTTTCTTATTTCTACAAATTAACAACTTAAAATAAAATTTTTTAAAAATTTTTTAAAAATCAGTGAAAACTAAAGATAAAATATTATAAATATAGCTTATCTACCTATCAAATCAATTTACTTTTCTATCTACTAAAATCTTAAAAAAGCTTTTAAACCAAGAATTTATATTATATTCATGCCTACGTAGCTCAGTGTTAGAGCAGCTCACTTGTAATGAGCAGGTCGCCGGTTAGAATCCGGTCGTAGGCTTTTTATTTTTTAAATTTATTTAAACCAAAAAACATTAAAAAAGTTATGAATATTAAATCAAAAGACTTCCTAAAGCGAATAGAATTAGGTGAAAAAAAATCAGAAAAATTATATCTTATGAGTTTAACTTTGGGGGTTGTATCTATACTCTTAGCTTTACAAAAATCCTTAGTCCAAATAGCAAAAACATATGGAATTCTAATAGCACTAATTTCATTAATTTCATTGATGATAACTCTTAAAGAAGAAAATTTCTACAAAAAAATTGGAGAATATAATAAAGATATTAAATTAAAAATAATTATAAACTCTTCTATAGATTTTCTAATATTGTTATTTGGAATTCTCCTTTTATTTTTTCCTAAATTCTTCTAAATCACTTCAACTTAACTGCAGTTCCAAAAGCAAGCATCTCTGAAGCACCCTGCATTATCATAGAAGTCATAAATCTAACATTAATTACAGCATCTGCTTTCAAATCAATTGCATTATTAATCATTCTATTATAAGCTTCATCTCGAGCATTATTTGCCATTTCAGTATAAGTTTTAATTTCTCCACCAACTAAATTTCTCAAACCTGCACCAATATCTCTTCCAATATTTCTTGATCTAACCGTGCTTCCTCTAACAACCCCTAATATCTCCACTACTTTTTTATTAGGAACATTTTCTGTTGTTGTAATTAAAATTTCTTTTTTTACCATATTATTTTACCTCCTACTTGATTTTATTTGTTCAATTTTATCTTCTCTTCTATTAAAAATAATAAAAAGACCAACAATTAAAATAGCGCCCCCATAATACAATAAAAATTTTGCTTCTCCTTTAACAACTAATCCTACTATTGCCAATCCAATTCCAAAAACTGAAATTATAAGCCCCCATAAAATTCTATTAATCATATTCTAAAAAAGCTCTAAGAATTAATAAAGTTAACTAACTATCCAACAATTCAACTTTACCATCTGCTTTCAAAATATTAACAACTTCTTTTGAAATATTCGCTATATCTCCTCGTGCAAAGGGACCCATTTTATTTCCAGATAAATCTACAAATTCTTCAACATTTTCTAAAAAAACAACTGCTTCATTTTGAATTTCAATTTCTTTTTTACTTCCATTTAAAAGATTATTTAATTCTTTATCTGCTCTTTCAAGACTATCAACTAATTTTTCAAACAAAGTTTTCTCAACTAAAAACATATTATTAAAATCTTGTTTAGAAATTCCTGTTTCAGAGGCAATTAAAACTAAATTAAGTATTTTCTTTCTTCTTCTTCTCAATAATTCTTGAAAAAGAGTCATTGCATTTTCTAATTGTTTTTTTGTTTTCATTAACACATCTGAAAAAACATCATTATTTTTAGAAGCAGCTTGCTTTTTCTCTTTTACGTATTTTGCGACATCTTTTACAAAACTTTTAGGAATAGGTTGCAAATTCTCAGAATATCTTTCCCTATTTGCAGCATCATAAATATCTTTATAGGTAATCATAGAATCCAAAAACGATTCAGGGTTTTAATAAATTTATGTCTTAGAAAACTACCTATTAAATTTAACTTTTTTCAAAAACTCTTTTCCAACAATTCTTCCAAGTTTTCCCTTTCTACACTCTTTTTCATTAAATTTCCTTTCTTTTGGAACACCAAAATCATATAATAAAACCGGAACAGGATCTGCAGAATGATTTCTTAGTTTACAAGGTGTAGAATGGTCTCCTGTAACAACAATTTTAATTTTTTTTGCAGGAGCAAATCCCCTTAAAAAACTAAACAAAGTTTTATCAATATATTCCAACATTTGTTTTTTTTCAAAAGGCTTATTATCATGTCCAGGTGAATCTGTTTCTTTAATGTGAATATACAC
>Ga0075125_10001524_pt1 | contig 11232 bp, 20 predicted proteins | sample AntAceMetag02UKN_FD_69810 | JGI IMG/M metagenome (GOLD analysis project Ga0075125, IMG submission 69810) | Saline lake microbial communities from Ace Lake, Antarctica - Antarctic Ace Lake Metagenome 02UKN | ecosystem: Environmental > Aquatic > Non-marine Saline and Alkaline > Saline | place... | reverse complement strand
AACTCAGATACTTCAAGACTGTATATGGGAGCAACAGCTGATGCTAGTACATACTTTGATGGTACGGACTGGTGGTTTGTTTCTCCAACAGAATCTAAGAAAGCTAGTGATATAGGTAGTGGAAGTGGAGCAGGAGGTTGGGTAGGAACAGCAACATCTAACCTAGATATGGCAGGGTATGAGATTATATCAAGTACAGGAACAATAGGTTTTAATGATGAGCATTTAATCACTTCGGGTGGACTAACTTTATCAGGTGATAATGTTGCAATCACTTTTGATGCTTCTCAAGATGCTAGTATTTACTTTGATTCTAATGAAGATGATTTAGTCTTAGATTCTAGCACGTCATTAATAATCAATGCTGATGAAGTAACAATAAATGGAAAAGCAGGCGACGACCCAACAATGTCATTAGGTGAAGCAGATATATATTTCGACGGAACAGACGCTTGGATAATAATTTCAGGCACATCAACCTTTAAACTAAATAAGTAAGGAGAGATATGAGAAAGATAATATTTACAATTTGTTTTTGTTTAATAACCTCTTTGGCTTTTAGTGCTGAACTCCTTGTTACTATGAGGACAGATTCTAACTATGGCGATATTATAGTTGTTAAGCCTGATGGTTGGAAGTGGGGCAAGAGCGAACAGCCACCTCAATATGTTGTTTTTAAACTTCCTGGTATCTCTGAAAAAGATGCAAAGAAGTATGAAGAATCATTAGTTGATGAAAATGGTGAGATGGTTAAGTCAAGGAAATATTCTATTGATACTCTTGAAGTTGATTATGCCAAAATTAAAGTCAAAGGTGTTAAAGAAATTCACTTAGATAAGATTGTAGAATTTAAAGAAAAGAAGATTAAGGACAAGACTAAATGAGAAAACTTTTTATATTCTTAGTTATGATGTTTATTTGTGTAAATGCTAATTCTGCACAGTTTCTATATAAAGATGTATGTCTTAATGGTCAGGGTGATGCAGGTGGTAATTGTGATTATACAACACTAGAATCTTGTATGAACGCAAACGAACAAGACCTTACTGGAGATGGTTGGTTTGATGTAGAGATTAAAGGTGCTTGGTCAGGTAATGATACGACTAATGTAATCGTACACAATTACACAACAACTGCTGACGATTACATAAATATATTTACAAATGGTAATGCAAGACATGACGGAACTGCTAGTAAAAGTGGTGCTTACAAATTGAAAGTAACTGGTAGGGGTATATACTTTCCTGGTGGTGTCGCTGCTCCATATATCACTATAGACGGTCTAGTTATTGATATAACATCAAATGGTAATTATCAGCATTGTATAACAGCTGAACATATATTAAACTCAGCTTTTACTATGAATATTAAAAATAACGTATTGATGTACTCTGGCGGAACTGGAAATGGTACTTCAGGATTTTCAAACTGTACTGGAAGTACGCTGACGGGGGAAGTTTTTAACATTTATAACAATATTGTTTATGGGTTTGATTCAGCTAATTATACTGGTATGTATTTAGAAGAAACAGTAAACCTATTTAATAATACAGCTTATGGTTGCTATAACGGTTTTTGGGCTGGTGATAGCACGATAGTTGCAAAAAATAATATTTCATACAATAATTCAAATGCTGATTTTTTGGGAACTTTTTCATCTTCATCAACACACAATGCTTCTTCAGATACAACTGCACCTGAATTCAATACTTGGTATGATAGCATTTCTTTAACTTTTGCAGATGCAGCAAATGGAGATTTCCATTTAGTTGCAGGTGATACAGATGCAATAGATAAAGGCACAGATTTGAGTGGTATATTTACGACAGATATTGATGGAGATACAAGAACTGATCCTTGGGATATAGGAGCAGATGAATATGTTAGCTCAGTATCCCCAATAATCAAACTCAAAGGTGATATGAGGTTTAAAGGTGACGTGAGGTTTTTTAATTAATGGAACTACTCAACAGCATACCAATAGGTAAACTAGGAGCAACTAAGGAGAGCAGCTAATGGCAGAAAAGAACGGTAGAAATAAAACAATACTTTATTTAATAAGCATCATAGTCGGAATAGTTATTTTTACCGCAATGCCTACAATGGCAAGCTATATTATTACAAATGATAAATCTAGCAGACAGAGAGATTCGGATATTAAAGATTGCATATCAAAAAATCAAGTTGAAATATTGCAGAGGTTGACTAGAATTGAGACGAAAATAGAAAAAGATTAAAAAAGGGGGTGTCTTATGTTCACCAGCGAAGATTACTTAATGCTTCCCGAAGAAATCCGGCATGAAATGAAATCAATTGGATGCCTGGTAAACACATTGCTTAAACAGGAAAGGAAATCAAAGAATCAAACGCTTATAAGGAAAACGTTTCAGCGATGTTTAGATGTAATAGATAAACTGTCAAACAAGAAACTGGAGATATTTAAAGATGAAAAGAATGATGATTGTAGCAATGATGGTATTACTGAGCGGATGTTCAACGGTGGCAACACAGACTAAAGATGGAAGAACTCTTAAAATAAAAGGGTCCGGGAGCGCTAAGTTCGAGAATGGCGCAGAGATCGAGGGTAAAACCTGGTTACCGGATTTTAACTGGATAAGATAATGTTTAACTGGCGAAAAATACCGCACCCTTCTTATGGAAACTACGGGGGAGCTTATAATAAATGTGAAGGGCCTAGCTGTCCACTGCCTATTGATTGGATGGACGAGGCTTTTCAGGAGCATGATAACGATTTAGGTGACAAGGATCCTTTAGCCGACCATGAACTAGCTATTAAATTAAGAGAAGGAAATCCCAGCGAACTAAAGGGTTTTTATGCTAAAATATATTTAAAGATGTGTAAGTTAATATTCAGAAGAAAAAGGAGGAAGAAATGAGAAAATTAATCAGTGTTCTATTGGCAGTTCTTTTTGTTTGTGCGCTGTCCGGGCTTGCTGTCGCAGGCAAAATCTCTCAGGATGGAACCGGTCAAGGGCAGGTGGTTGATCTTAATTTTGTAGGGTCTACGGTCACTACAGATGGTAACGAAGCTACGATCACAACTAACGCTTTAGTTGATGATGCGGCTTTGACTTTTGGTACGGGTGACGATGCTTCTATTTATTTTGATTCCGGTCTTGATAATCTAGTTCTTACAACTGCGCAGACTTTTGAGTATCATAATAACTGTGTTATCTTACAGTCACCGGACGCTAGTTTTTCACAATGCTGTACTAGCGACTCTGATACTTTTACCTGTCTTGGATTATAAATCGTCAACCGTACTCGTTCTTTGTAATAATAGCTCTTGCCTACGTCCATACTCAGCGATGAGAAGGGCGTCAGCAATAGCGTGTGTGATAGTAAGGCCTGGGAATAACTCCTGGGCCTTTCTTTTTGTCACATTCTTATCACCTTTAGATCTACAACCGAGGTATGTTTGCCACTTGAGCGGTTGAACGTGCGTCACTCGGTACTTAACCGCATAACAGGCCATTAGTAACATCCCATAGTTCTGACCAAACGTGAAGGTTGATTTTACACCCTGTTTAGGCATGGAATGTACTTTTTCAATATAACATTTAATAGCCACATTTTCTGAGGTTTTGGGAAAGCACTCATAAATATCTATGGGGGTTTTATTTTTGAAAACTTCCATTGACGAAACAACACCGTCCATCCTTAGTAGCGCACATCCTCCCGAAACTCCCGGGTCAATCCCGATAATATATTCCATGCTTTTCTCCTCTTAGGCTGTACGCCTTTTTTCTTTCTGTGTTTAGTTTTCTTTTGTTTGGTCATGGTCTGTGCCCCAGTGCATCTTCTTGTCCGTGGCCGTAACCATGTAAAAATGCAGTTTTATAATGGAACTCAATCCTGTCCATCACTTCATCTAGCGTTTTGTGCGTCTCTAATAGTTCCTGGATATACTTCCAGTGGGCGTCTGCTAATGTTTTCGATTGGTCTTTGGCCTTTGGGTTTACTTTTTTCATTTTGCGCCTCTTGTTTTACGAATTTCATAAAAGATTTAAAAGGTCCGGGTATTGTTTCTACTTTAGCAAACGCCCGAGCCTCTCTCCTAAGTTTCTTTATTCTTTTTTGATTCATTTTCTTTACTCTTCTTTCGGATCATGTTCTTCTGATCTTCGTTTAAGTTAAGTTTATTGATTGGTATCTTGATCTCAGTTACTTCTGGTGCTGATTGATCAAAATCTTCCAACTCAATCTCGCCCTTCTCATTAAAGTCCACATTGGAATCTTTGCGCATACTAAAACCACAACCTTTACGTGGGCATACTGCTGCGAAGAAACCATCCATGTACCGTATGAACCATTTGAGAGGTGTTCCGCAGTTAGCGCAAGGGATTTCCTTATCTGTATCACGCCACTTATTAAACGCCGGGTCAAACTCATACGTTCCTATGTTACAATGCCGACAGAAAAAAGCTGTCGTGATGTGACCTTGATACTGTACTCTCCTTCGCTTAAACTTCTCGTCGCATAAAGGACAGTATACATTTTTCTCTACTTCTGCTCCTATTATATGTACCATTATCTCTCCTCACAGAATTTTTTCTTAAACTTCATTAGTGCCTCATAAAATAAGCATCCCTCAGCGTTAGGTTTATCATAGGTGAAGGACAAAGGATCTATCCTATTACCTTTATCATCTTCTATCGCTACCCCGTAAAGGTTTAGATCCTCTATATGTTTTCTCCAACGCGGTTCGTGCATCTTCATTTCTGCCTCTACTGTCATAGCAAAAATAGAAACAAACCCGTCTTGTTCGTGACAGTTTTCATCTACAATTAAACCGCAGTATTTCATCTCTCCTCCACACCGGCTTGAACCATTGTTCCATGCCAAGGATGTTCTGTTTGTAAATGCAGATACGCACCACGCGTTACTGCTAATGCGAGATGATCCGCGATAAGATGCTTATGCTCTTGAACGATAGTGCCGTTCTTAAACCTGATGATCACTTCTATTTCTACTTTAGCTTCTTTAGCCATTATTCCCTATCCTTTCTTATAAAAACACCTATTACAGATGTGGTCTTTCTTACAATACCCTTGATCATTAGGTGGATGTAATAGAATAGCAGCTGACTGTATAATGCTTTTACCACATATATTACATTTTATCTTTAATCCAGATTCTTCTTTACATACAAAGGATTCTAGTATCAAATCCTTAGCTCGTTTTAACTTGTCTATCTCTCTTGATTTATCCTCTAGGTAATAATTGCAACACGGGTCTTGTACAAATAAATTATAAAGTATTGCATCCAACTCAGTTTTCTGTGCCTTAACACCCATTATTTCCTACCCTCCTCTGTTAAATAAAGATATCCATCTATCCGACCTTCAACCACTAGACCTGCCCCTTTTAATTGTCTTCGTGCGATAGAACCTACTGGAACCCAATCCTCATCAAATTCGTTAATATGTACTGGACGCCCTACATTTTTTATATATTCGGTGTACTTTTTTAGGTGTCCTTTAGTATTATCCTGGCTCATTTTCTGTATCGCTCCGTGACAAACCCTTCTGCATTGATAGGGCATCCAGCAGCCCAATCTGGGAGATTACACATTATTTCTATCATTATCTCTAGGTCTTTCCGTTGCCCAAACATCTCTGGAACTTCACAAATAATTTCATCATGCACCGAAAGCACAACAGGAAACTCTTCTTTCTCCAGCTCCAACATAGCCCACGCCATAAGATCACGCGCTGTTGCCTGGACGATGTTCTCAACCAACTTCCCACCATAGGTGTAGGTTTTCTTAAAGTTCTGCGTTTGACTGTCCAGGGTATAATAAAAAATATTATTATCTTCATCTATTCCTGGCATGAAGTAATACAAAGGTCTGCCTGAAGGAAGGAAAATACGCAAAAACATTTTATCGCGGTTGAATTTCATATCATCTAAGATAAACCCTTTACCCGTTTGAAGAACATTCCGGACCGCTTGTTCTGCGTGACGCCAAAACGCCGGTACTTTTTTATACGTGCCACGGTAAGATTTGATACATTTCTCTGCAAGATCAGGATCCACATTCAATCCGTACCCTTGGCAGGTGATGTGAAACTTGTTAGCACCCATACCAAATCCACTCCCCAAAATTATCTGCTTACCTAACTGCCTGTCTGGAGTTTTGTAATCTACAACCTTGGCCATCTCTACATAAATGTCGCGGCCTTCTCTAAAAGCAGACAAACCCTTCTGCTCTTTAGCCAACCACATCAAAACCCTTGCCTCGATCGCTGAATAATCAGCAACAAGTAAAGTTTTGCCCTTTTCAGCCACTATCATCCCTCGGATGCACTCCGTTAGGGCAACCATGGGGTTCTCATAGAGAAAGTCAAATTCCTCGACGGTGTTTTTCTTGATAATCTTGATCGCGGTGTTAGTATCGACTGTTCCTCTACTTCTTGGGAGGTTATGCAACTGTAAAGATTTACTGGTCCATCTTCCGGTACTCGCACCGTGATAAATAAGATAACTGCGGAACCTGCCGTCATCACTTGTGCCTGCCAGAGCTTTATCGTATTTAGAAACGCTACTTTTACTGTACTTCAACCGCAGGTCCATCACTTCTCTTGCTAAAGGATCATCGCAAGTAAGCAGCGCTTCCGTGATCGAGTCTTTGTTAAGTGACTCTAATTCTAACCCTCGGTTGTTAAGGAACTTTTTGATGCGCTGCACTTGACCTAAAGAGTAAAGAGTTTTGTTTGATAGCTCAACCAACCTCGCATTGTACTTGATCTTCAACGCGTCAGCGATGATCATAGCTTTCTCTGCCAACTCAGTATCAATACAAAGCCCTCTGACATTGATCTTCTCTGTCAAGTGATAAAGCTCTTGCTCTTTATCATTAAGTTTTGGTAAAATATGATATATTTCTCGTTCTACTTTAACGTCCGTTTTACAGTAGTCTAAAAAATCTCTTCTGTCCTGTGGTTCGCCAGCAAAGAAAGTGCCATCTTTGCGAGGTTTACATAATTTGTTTATTAAAAATTTTCCGTTCATATCTTTTTTGAACTTTAGGTGTAGGGCTTTTGCGCATTTTTCAAGGCTGGCGGGCAGACCACACATACCCGCTTGAGCCATCGTGTCTATGAACCTTGGAGGTTTACCCCAGAAGCGATCCCAGACCATGTATTCAAACAACGCATTATGAGCGCAGAATACATAACCTTGCTTAATGAGATCCACAAACGCGTCCGGCATAAAACCACTGTAATCACCCCTGACGGGACCATCATCTACTGCCCAGGCGGTACATAAGATCCGCGTGGACGGATCGTAACAGTAACGACCCGCCCCCGCTTTAAAAATGTCCACTCTCGAGCGTGTCTCGAAGTCTATATGGACTATTTTATTCATTATAGATCGTCCGTATCTTTGATCTCGTAATCATCGAAATCGTCGTCAGCTTTGACTCTCGATAAGAATGGTTCACCGTCTTTGATCTTCTGAAGGTTACGTACACCAACCGAAACCCCAGCCTTACCCTTAAACGTCCATGAGTAACAGTTCACAACAGCTCTAGCCCAGCAACCAGGATAGAACTCGCTAGGATCAGTGATCTCAGCACGCGCTTGATCTACTACACCCGGCGCATACTTTCCACACTTACCATTAATATACATCTTACCTTGATACTCTTCCCTGTCGGAATCATCGCCGTCAAGGATAGGTAACATAAGTTTTGATGGTCTTCCTTTACTCCACTTCTCTGTGATCGTTTCTTTTATCAGCCTCTCCAAAACTGTAAAATCCACGTCGTCATCAAACAACATACCTAACCCATATTTACCGTCCTCGTTTGGTTGAAAAACGTGCGGGAATGTGACTCTAAATGCTGGTGTTAAGATATTTCCATCTGCCTTCTTTATGAACTTTTCCATAATTACAACTCCTTTGCAAAATCGTCTTTTGCTTTTACAAATTCAACGGCTTTTGATTTATTATCGTCTTTCACGATTTTATATCCTGTCTCTGGTCGAAAACAAAACTCATCGACTTTACCTTTACCAACTAACTTCTCTACTTGAGCAGGACTTTTGAGTTTTTTAGTGTAAAGATCTTCACCGTATCTTGCCTCGAAAGCATTGATCACGTTATCTTCACTCGTGTACTTTCGGTTGCCTAATCCGGTAACAACTTTATACCCAGGGATCTTCTCACCCTGTAACATCATGTCTTTAGCGTATGTCTTTACTTTAGACATCCACTCGGAGATAAAACCAGACCACTCAATTACCTTGCGTATTTGAGCTACGTCCATCTCTCCAACTATAGGTAGGGTTTCTCCAAAATCGCGGCGTGCTACTTCTTTGATTTTTTCTTTTACTGCAGGACATATGGCCATCGCCGGACAATAGGTTTTCTTACACCAAACACCAGCAACGCACTTAGCTTTTTTAGATAGGGCTGCTACGACTCGCTTGTCAAGCTCTTCCCTAAACTCTTCTATCTGCGCTGCGGTTAGTGTATGTGATGTAATATGCCCTTGCTCTCCGGCTCGCGGTTGATAGATGATCATCTCGATCTCTTCGGCGTCATACTGCAAGTAAAGACCTAAAGCATAATACATCATCTGCTTGTTCTCGTAAGCGTCTACCTTGTTTATGCCGTATTTGTAATCTCCTATGATGATCTTCTTAAAAGGAATGACAATGCCAACGTCAGTAGTACCAAAAAGTACCGCGTTTACTTCAATGAGTTCTATTCTTTTCTCGACTAGAAGTAAACTACTTGGCGTCATCATATCCCGGAAGAATTGAGCATACTCTTTTGCATACTCGATCATCTCATCTGTTACTGGGATACAAAAACCATCAACCTCTTCCACTTCCTTGATTCTGAATTTTTTACCTTCAAGGAATTTTGCTGCGTATTCGTGAGCCGCTGTACCCTCTGCCATAAACTTGTTAGGTTTAGTTGGGTACTTGGCCGTCATCATAACAGAACCAGGACAGTTCCACCATCGCTCACAAGATGACGCGCCCAGCCTCGAGTGTTGTAGTTTTTTCGTCTTTATCGGTTTCTTTGCCATTACAGATCGTCTCCCTCTGCATCAGCGTTGTCTCTAGGGTCAAGATCTTCATTAATGATCTTGTCAAACAGATCCATACATTTAACCATAGACTTCTGGTTTCCTTCAAGCGATGCTAATTTAGGTCCACCACAACGAGCAATAGCAGCTCTACAAAGCCCCATACCTTCGCCTTCTGGTTTAGCTTCACAAACATCTGACGCACGATCTTTTAACATATCAAGCGTTATTTCTTTTACTTTTGTTTCCTTCTTTACTTCTTTTGCTCTTGACGCTTTCTTTGGTTCTTTTAACTCTTTAGTCAACTCTGCTACTGAACCATGCTCTAACACTTCGATTCTTTTTTCCAACTCTTCAATTCTTTCTTCTAAATACATATTGCTCTCCTTATTCCCGAGCTCTGCTCGGTACTCGTGTTCTTGGGTTATTATTTTTTTGTGTACTCCTTCTTTCCACTCCATTGTCTCCATCATTTTCTCTTCAATCGTGTTCTTGATGATCATAATGTTGACGTTTATTACATCCTTCTGGCCAATTCTTTCAAGGCGGCCAATACACTGTTCAATATCGGTGGGCGACCACGAAGGCTCAATAAATAAACACGTTGAGCACACTTGTTGTAGTCCATCGATTCCCTCACCTGCTGCTTGGATCTGGCCATAGAATATCTTTACCTCCTTCCTGTCTTGGAATATGTTTACCATCCCTTGTTTCATAATACTCGAGCAGGATCCATCTACGCACACACTCTGAATATTATGAAGTTTGTTTTTCAACTCTGCTGCGACTTTCTTATGGTGGTAGAAAACAACGATCTTATCTACCTCTTCCAGGGCATCCCGGATGAAATCAGCAGCATCATCGATCTTATACTGAGCCATCGCGTGACGTAATCTAGCTATCTCTCCTAATTGAAAGTTAGCAGGATCGTCATCTCCGGCTTGTTCCATTGTCTCATCTTCTATCTCTTTGATCTTTGCTCGGACTTCTTTGGTGCAATCAATCTCTATCAGGTTCATTATGCGGTCCGGAAGCTCAGTTAAAACTTCTCTTTTCTCCCGGCGTAACATAAAACCTTTTAGTTTTTTATTTAGTTCTTGCTCGTGAGACGCTCCAGAGACATCCAGACCAAAGTTTCCCATAAAAGCCCCACAGAACCTAAATGCGAATTTTACATATTTGGTGTGAGGAATAATGGTCTCAGGAGCGCACGAGGCTAACATTGGGTAAAGGTCAATCGGTCTATTCTTGATCGGTGTTCCGGTAAGAAACCACATTCTATCCGCTTTAACACGCAGCCCTTTCTTAGATAAAACCTTTTTGGTACGTTTAGCTTGGGTGTTTTTGAGGCGATGCGCCTCGTCGCAGATGATGTACTTCCAATGAAATTTCATTAACTGCTTAAATATAGGATCTTTGATGATAAGATCGTAATTGATGATGTGGACGGAGATTCCTTGATCGTTAGCGATTGATTCTTTTGAAGAATTAATGACGTTTGATTTAATACTCTTCCACATCATTAATTGTTTTTGCCAATGGTATTTAACTGAAGCTGGACATATGATCAGGATGTTCTGGTTACCTTCTAAGGCACTGATCGCTTGAGCGGTCTTACCTAACCCCATATCATCGGCCAGTAATGCAAATCTTCTCTCTTTTAAAAACTGTACTCCGGTTTCTTGGTATTTTCTGAGTTTCATGTTTCCTTGTATTTTGTCGTTTCTAATTTGTCTTTTCCTCGTTCTGCATCGAGATCCATTTTACGTTCACAATCGTCTAGGTATTTATTGCTGGTCTTGTCGAGGCTATCAAAAAATAGCATCGTCATAGTGACGAGAAATATCACCCAGCATATTAAAGCGCCTTCCATTGTCATTCTTCTCTCCTTCTTTCAAGTAAGATTATAATATAACCACACAGTACGCCAAACCAAAGAACGCAGATCATAAACCAAAATACAACGTCAAATGCTGTTACTGCCATCTCTACGAATAGTTCTGCATCATTCATAACCCTCTCCCTTTCATCTCTTGTTTAAGTTCCTCATTTACCATCTTTTAATTGTCTTGCCAATATTATAATGAACATCAAAAGTAAAACAATTACTACCTGATAAGCTAATATTGTCATTAAACACCCTTTCCTTTCATTTCACTTTTAAG
>Ga0075125_10001522_pt1 | contig 11237 bp, 19 predicted proteins | sample AntAceMetag02UKN_FD_69810 | JGI IMG/M metagenome (GOLD analysis project Ga0075125, IMG submission 69810) | Saline lake microbial communities from Ace Lake, Antarctica - Antarctic Ace Lake Metagenome 02UKN | ecosystem: Environmental > Aquatic > Non-marine Saline and Alkaline > Saline | place... | reverse complement strand
TGGACCAGTTAATAAGTACGTAGTCTTACCTACCATAGATTCATTCTTTAGAAAAGTAGATATGTCTGACTCACTAACACTTGGTTCTACTACACCAATTCAAGAACTTGCACCTAAAAACTATCTAACTCAGGTAGAAACTTATGGTAATCAAGGAGAGTTGAAAATTTCATGGCATCAAAAAATAGCGGCATTAGCACATGCTGAAAATATAGAAAATAGAATAATACTAGCTAAGAGCGGTATTAATGAAACAGTTCTATCACAGATGTCTAAGAATCTTACAGACAATGATATTAAAATACTAAATACTATTCGTGGACATCTTAATAAAACTACTCCTGGAATAATTCAACCAGCCTATAGGGACATACATGGAGATCATATTAATCTACCAGTTTCTCCAGTGGGAGATTTAAACAGAGAGCAATACCAAAAGTATTTAGCTTCCATACCTAAGAACCCAAAGTTATCAGGGTATGGCTTTCCAAGAATGTATGAAAATAATCAAGGACAGCCTGTATTACAAAATAGAATGACTCAGCTATTAGAGGAGATTAATTCGACTCATGTAAACCCAAGACAACAAACAGGATTTCTAGAACAAAGAAAAAAAGCTCAAGGAATTTCTCTTAAATTAGATCTTGACCTATTTGAAGGAATTAAAAAACATAATGATTTAGTAGCTAGATTTGGTAGTATGGGTAAGACTTTATCTGAAGTTGGTGGAATACTTAATAAAGTTGAGAATATACACAAAAAAGAATTTGGTGATGCTAATGTAACAACTATGAGAAACTGGATCTCTGATCTACTTATAGGTGCTCCAGCTACTCCTGGTACATTTAGTAAAATGATAGATGCTCAGAGAATGGCAACCTACACAGCTACCCTTACACAAACACCAACTAAAGTAGCTTTAATGCAAACAGCATCTGTTGGTCCAGCTATAGAGATAGTTGGCCTTAATAATTATCAAGATGCAGTTGAAGATTTCTTATCCAACCCAAAACAAATGATGGAAGATGTTAATAAAGTCAGTCCTCTTATGCGAACTAGATTTGCACATTATACACAAGCTGATATTGAAAATGCCACTAAGTTAGCCAAGAATACTAATATAGCTAAACTCACTAAAGGAGCCAAAGCCTATAATAAATTTATGTCTATCCCAACTGGAACAATGGATAAAATGGTTGCTTACCCTACTTGGTTAGCAGGTAGAGCTAAGTGGCTTAAAATTCATCCAGGAGATACCCAAGGTGCGAATAAAATGGGTGATATTGCAGCTATGACTACTCAACCAATGACGCAAGAAGCTTTTAGGCCAGAGATCACTAGAAGAGATCCTATGGGTAAAAATATGATGCTTTATAATTCAGGTAGATTACAACATGGAAATCTAATAACAAAAGCATGGGCTAATTATAAAAACAAGAATATTGGTAGAGGAGAGTTTGTTAAGAAAATGTATTATTATCTCTTTCTCCCTGCACTTACTACTGGACTAGCAGTACAATCCTATACAGCACCAGAAAGACGTCCAAAGACTCCTCAAGAGGCTGGAGCTTTCTATGCTAAATCTGTTGTGAACATTCTACCAGGTGTCACTAGTTTTATAGGTGCAATGGAATACAATAAAGGGCAGATGACTTTACCTGCACTTGGTAACATATCTCTAGCTGGTAAATACATACTAAAAACTATGAACTCTAAGTCTAATATAGAGCAATTAGCTAATGGAATACAAGCTGCTTTAGCTGTACCAGGATTAAATGCACAACAAGTTAAGAACGCTGCTGCTTTCGCTAAGTCTGCTATTGAACAAGATCCTCAATATAAGAGAATGATTATGAGTGAATATCAAGCTGGTAATCAAACTCTTGAACAAGAAATACGATCAATGACTAGAGCCCTTGAGAAATCTTTTGAAAAAGGGATTCCAACAAAGAAAGATTTTCTAAGAGACGAAATAGATGAAATGTTAAGGTAGGAGGATTAGTATGAATGAGCCAAAGCAGATATGTATACACAAGTCAGGATGGAAGGACTGGAAAACAGAGACTCCCTGGGAAGGTGTAGATGATATACGTAAGTACCACGTTAACGTCCATAAATGGAGTGACATTGGATACCACTACGTTATACTAAAAGATGGAACAGTCCAGACTGGTAGGCCAGAAGAGATACAACCAGCTTCAGCAACTGGTCACAATACTGATGTAATAGCAATATGTGTCATTGGGGAATTCACTAGAGAAGAACCTACAGACGAACAGATTAATACATTAAAGATTCTCTTATTAAAGATCTGTAAACAATACAACATTGACACTGATATGCATCATATCTTTACACATGCTGATTATAGAGATCCTCCTGGAAATCGATACTGTCCAGGTAAGTTCTTACATAGAAGAATACCAGAAATATCAAACTGGGTACGTGAGGCAATAAAAAAAGGAATTAACTAATGGTTAAAAAAATAAAATTTGAGACTAAAAGACTGGGCTATCTCATTACAGTAAACTCTCTTTTATGGGTGAATATTGTAATAGGATACTACTTTAAGTCTGGTAATATAGAAGCTGTAACAAGCATTGTGAAATACTTAGGAATCTTAGGGGTATGTCTTTTACTTGGACGTAAGTTTGTAGGAGAACTAATTGTTAAGATTGTCAACCTTGTCGCTGCTAAGAAATAGTATAGGGGCATAAAGCCCCTAACACTATGCTATGAGCTGCTTCTTATAGTGGCTACGGCCCTCTACTGTATCAGTATCGAAATCTTCTAGTGGAGCAGCAGAGATTACTTTAAGTATTCTCTCTAGCCTATCCACTTCCTGTATAGCATTTTCTAGCTTTTCACTCATCAGTTCCAAAGTTTTTAACTTGGCATTGATTTTTTTCTTAGCTCTCTCTTCTTGTACTTCAATAGTTAATTCATCTAGTGTTTTTTCTTTCATGTTTCACCTCCTTAAATATTGGTTTTCTCTCCCATATCATTAGATAGAATGGACTCATCTGCCATAAAAGAACTATACCTATTATCATTAAACCTAAGACATCCATAATGTCTATTAAAGCCATCTTTACAGGGTGGTTTTTCTTCATGTCATCCAGCCATACATCATAGCCAGAAGCAAATTCTTTTGATACCCTAGGCCAGTCTTTAATTTTAGAGTTCATCACTTAGGTCTAATCCATTATTCTCAACCTTTCCGCACCTAACACATTTTCTTGGGTATTCTTGGCTCATGCTCTTTGAATATATGTGGTTCCCCTCAGCACAATCTTGCCGTGCAAATAAATCGTAAAACTCTTTACTGCTAGCCATTGCTACATCTCTTTCTAGCTTTTCTTCTTTGTTCATTTCTTCCTCCTTACAACTCATGATATTCAAACCAATCTGGATCAAAGACTAAGACTCTTTGGCCCCCTTTACGTTCTGGTCCAGTGACTACAGGATCAACTTTAAACTGTTTCTGTAACAGTCTATTATAAGCCTTATAGTTCTTTTTCCTCAATAGAAATTCTAATTTATCCCAAATGTTCATTCCTGTGCTTCCTTCGTAGCAATGTCAACTTCTGCTATTCTTTTAAATGACACATTCTCTTTGTGTAATCTATATATACCAAGGACTTTCTTAGTCCATGTAAATCTACAACCAGCCTTCTCTAAATCAATAATAAATGGATAGTCTATCCCAACCTTGAGGTGTTCTCTATATAGAACTTTCTTAGCCATTTCTGTGGTGATGGACATAAAACCATGTGGTATTCTTTGTTTATCTTTATTCATACCCTTGTAGTATGGTACAACTTCTGCCATTCCTGCTGAAGAACCATCTATTAATAGTCCTTGCTGAATGTCACTGATACTTTCATGACTCCTCAAATAAGCCCCATACACAGCATCATATTTGCCCTGTGAGAGCTTTTTATAACTGAGTTCAGCCCTATAGTCGGTATACACATCATCGGCACTTGAGATGCAGATAACAGGGGCCTTAACCTTCTTTAACCCATAATTCCAAGCGACACTAATACCAGCATTACTAGGAAGAGTATAATAGCGAAATCGATCATCAATGCTACTATAGTGCATAAGAATATCACTGGTATGATCAGTAGATCCGTCGTCAACATATATCACCTCTATATCTTTCATATTTTGATGTAACATACTCTCTATAGCTTCTGCTATATAGGTCTGTCCATTATAGACTGTTGCTAAGAAACAAACTTTAGGCTTTTTCATTCTTATTTGCTTTCTGTTTAGCTTCATAGTCCCTAAATGCTTTTAGTTTCTTATTCACAGCACGTTTCCTCTGAGCTATCAGTTTAGCAAACTTGGCTTTAAAGACATCTGGATGAAGTTCTTTCTTCCAATGTGCTCTACATTCCCTAATCTCTTTCTGAGTCTTAGGTTTCTTTTGACATTTACGAATGACATCTATTAATTCTGACTTCCTTCTAGATGCTGTTCTACCTGATACTCTACCTGATCCTACCCATAATGTACCAAATAACGGAGCAGTTGTTATAGTATCTCTACCCATCATCTGAAACTCTATTGGCCCTATTGGCAGACCATCAAACATTGTAAACCTTAATAAGACATTAGCTTTCTTAGCTACATCTTCAATAGGAACCCAAGGTAACACTTCAAGATTCTTTAATCCTATAGGGGCATCTGGTTTCTTACCAAAGAATAGGAAATTAATATCAGGCATTGCTTTCACCAAATCTAACATTAATTGCACATTATACTTAATGTAGTGCATCTCTTCATATCCAGGAACATAGACAGCTACAGTGAACTTCTTAGGTTTCTCTTTAATGACTTTATACTTATCTACATCCTGTGGTAATGGTAGTTTAGAGACTTTCAATTTCATCTCAGTTAGGATCTCTTGAGTTACGTTATACTCAGATAGTTGTAGATCCATATACTCATTCAATGCAGTTACAGCATTATGGTTATGCTCCCATGAAGTACCCATCATTTGAGCTACATCTGTACCAATCCAATGAATGACTCTGATACATTCCTTTTTAGCTTTAGCAAAGATAGCATTATGAGCACTCTGATTAGAGAGATAATATCCTAATAGATAGATCACATCATAGTCATGTTCATTATTGAATAGTAACTGTGGTGGTAGGAAGTCAGCATCCATATACTTAGCTGTTCTTAAAGCATGGAATGGAGCACCTACAGATGTTACAACAATCTTCCTAGGTTTGATACCATGAATCTTTCTTATTTGTTGATTCAAAGCTATCCAGTTCTTACTGAAGTAATCACTTAATCCACCAGCTTTAGGTAGTTCTCCCATATAGCATACATCTGGAATCTTCTGTGCAGGAGCGTGTTTAGTTACAGCTAATGACCAAGCCCAATCTTGTAAGGCTTTCACTTCAGGATACCAAGGTTCAAAATATTTAGACCTACAGGGCATAGCACCATCAATCAGATTGTGACACTCATGCTCGTATCTATCATATTCTGCTACATGACCTCTGTGACCTTTATACTCACCATTCTCCATATAGTCTATGTCTGAATAGATAATAGAGGCTTCGGGATATTTATCAAATGCATCTTTCCAGATCTGTAATCCACCTGGTTTTAAACAAGTGTCAGAAGATAGGAACGAATAGAACTCACCAGTAGCTTCTCCAGCTCCAGCATTTCTGGCTATTGCTGCATTAGCTTCTTCAGTTTCTACAACCTTTACTTTATACTTTGATATGAGATCTGTTATTTTCTGTCTTTCAGGACCATTGGCACAAACTATAATCTCATAGTTCTTGTAGTCTTGATCCAATACAGAATCTATTGTAGCTTCAATCTCAGTCTTACCATCCTTACGGGTAAAGATCTTGTGTGCTGGAATGATTATACTAAACTTACCTTTATCCATTATTTCTTCCTCCTATATTTCTTATTAACTTCCTTAATTATCTCTATATATTCTTGAGCACCATTCACTAGATTATAGTCTCTACTAATCTCTAGATAAGCGTTGTTACCTAGATCCTTTCTGTAACCTGGCTGTGCTATCAAGGCTTCAATATGAGTAGTCCACTCTTCTTGAGTATGTGCTATCAATCCAGTAACACCAGACTTAATACACTTATATGGTTCTACATTGGAGGCAATGGTCGGTACTTTCAAAGCAGATGCTTCTAACCACCTTAGATTACTCTTACCTCTATTAAATAAAGTATCCCTCAAAGGAGCTAACTCAATATCAAATCCTTGTTTAGCTTTATATGCTGGATACTTATTAATTGGAATCCACTTCTTAATATGCTTAACACGTTCTAGTTTAGTAAGTTTATCAGGTATCTCTCCCCCTATGAATGTGAATCTAACTTTCTTATACTTATTATGAATATAAGTAATAGGCTTAATCAGTAATTCCAGATCCTTATTGTGTGCTGATCCACCTTCCCATCCTATATTTAGATATGATTTATGTATATTGTTCTTTAGCTTATCCCAAATATCTAAGTCTACCCTATTCTTAACTATATATATATTTTCATTAAAAGGTAGATAGAGTTTCTTTAATTGCTTAGTAGATACAATGATAGCATCACTAGTCTCTAATTGATTCTTTATACACTTAATAGTATCTGAGTTAGGGTCAAATAGCTGGTGATTAGGATTAGAGGAATCTACACTCAAGGCATAGTCATCTATCTCTGTGATCACTGGAGTTTTAAAATAATGTATCATATCTATGAAAGCTAATCCCCAAGTGCTTGTAAAGAGCTGAAAGATAAAAGGACTTACTTTCTTCTTCTTGCAGAGAAAACGATAGTGATTCTCCTTCTCTAATCTGTTAGCAGGATTGGCTATCTCCTCCTCTAACTTATTAACACAGGCATTTAGTTTCTCTGGATTATACTCATTGTGCCAGCAACTAGCCAAACCTAATTGTTTCATCTTACCTACAAAGCACATCATTCTATAGTATGCAGATGTCTGTGTTTGTGTATAACCAAAGTATACTCTATTCTTCTTAGCTCTCATTAAAAACCCTCCAAGATTCTATCACCTTTACCAATTTGTACTATGTTAGACAAGACATTTGCTAACACTGAGTCATTCTCAAAGTCAGGGAACATATAGTTCAAGAGCATATGTGCATTTTCAACAACACAATGGCCCCCAATGAAATTTTCCCCCATAGGGGAATAAATAGGTCTTTTATATTTACTTAATCCAACAGTCTCTAAACCTCTATTGTATGTTTTCTCCCAATCAGTATAGACCTCTTCAAAGTCCAATTCATATTTATCACAGACCATTTCCTGTAGTCTCAAGAACATCAGGTTCAATCCATATCTGGTAGTGGAAAGGATCTTAGCCAACTCTGTAGTCTCAGGCTTATCAAAAGCTGTAGTTTTGATACCAGCCTCTTCTAGAAATAGTCTAGCCAGTGTCCTACCCGCTAGATTCATATAGCCAACATACTTAGTATAGGCAATGATCCCCTTTTGCATCTCAGGATGCTTACCTCTTACAGGAGAGTGTACTACATTGATAGGATGAAAGGTATCTTTGCACTTATCAATCATAGCTGAGATCTCTCTCGTAGTTCCAGGTTCTACAGTTGAGTGAATGATCACTAAAGAAGGTTCTAACTCTGTAGCATACTTAGATACTATCTGCACAAATCTTGGTATATTACCAGGGATACAGATGTTTAATACATCTATCTCATCTTTAGGTAGATCCGTACTCTCTTTGATATCCCATATGATAGTATCATGAGTCGATGCAAGGATCTTATAAAGACCTTTACCTATCTCACCAGATCCAATTATTAAGTTTCTCATATCATTCTCCTTGCTGGATTACCTATCCAAGTCTCACCTGCTGGAATATCCTTTGTTAGTGTAGAGCCAGCTCCAAGAGTACTATTTGAACCAATGCGTACTCCACAACGAATAGTACTGCCAGCACCAATATTTGCACCAGCTTCAACAATGGTTCTTTCAAATTTACCATACTCAGTGCTGCTAGGATATCGATCGTTAGTAAAGCAAACACAAGGCCCGATAAAAACACTATCATATATCTCAACTCCTTTTGGTATAAAAACCATAGCTTGTATCTTACAATTCTGTCCTATAATGACATCCTTACCTATCTCTACGAAAGCACCTATGGTAGTGCCATTGCCAATCTTAGCTCCAGGTAGAATATTTGTTAATTCTGGTTTCCATATCTTTACCATCTTTTCAACCATTCTAGTGGGTTTAGCCACAGATTTAATTTATATACTAATGTTCTAAATATGCAAGTCCAATCTTTTCCTAGAAATCCAGATCCACTATTGTACATATATCTAAGCTTCCAGGCATTAATTCTAGTGACTCTACAATTATATGAACAGAAATCTTCACCTTTAAAAGACCATATCCAGAATGTATTCCATTTCAAGGGTTTACTACATTTCATATTCTGACATCGAAAGCTTAATCCTTTATCCTGAAACCTAAAGTGGATCATCTTAAACTCCAGACAATTCCAAAGTCTTGTGTAAAGATAACCTTTCTACCATTGATATCTCTTTTCTCTAAGTGTAAGTGAGGTCTGCAACTACTTAGTCCAGTCCATCCTACCATACCAATAACAGCACCTTGCTTAATGTAATCTCCTCTTCTGACATTATAGCTATGTAGATGAGCATACAACCAAGTGTTACCCTCAGAATCCTCAATCATTATATAGTTACCATAGCACTCTTTACCCTTACTTGGTCTGTAGTACTCATAGTTTTGATCAACTACAATACCACCTCTACAAGCTCTAATCTTAGTTCCAACTACTGCTGGAATGTCTAAAGCTCTGTGAGCACCATAGCTTCTCTGTTGCCAGTACCAACCAGTAAGCCTAGTTACACCATCTATAGGTAACGTAGGTAACTCAGGAACTTTAGCTCCAGTGAGTAATAGTGTCAATAATAATAGTAGTATTAATTTTTTCATAATCTTATATTAAACCCGAATGTAAATTCCCCATCAGTTCCAATATAGAAGTCGACATTAGGGTCGAGTGAGTATCCAATACCCACAAGAGGGCCAACTGTACTAAAACCTCCATTAAAATTGAAATTACCCAAATGGTAAAACTCATAACAATAGCCCACAAGAGCAATCGGGGAATGATATGCGACAAACACTTTATGCTTTGACAGTGGTCTGTTAATTCTTGGTAAAATAACTTCGGCATTGATTGTATCTCCTTTTTTATAATCTCTATCTAATCTAAATGTTCCAATGGTGATGGGTTTAATATCACCTCTTTTGTTTATTGTCTTAATCTTTAGTTTCTTATGCTTAAAAGTAACAACCTCAGAGTTAATAATGACAGGCTCTTTGGCTATCTTTTTCTTGTTAAAGTAGTAAAACAGTGGTCCAACTACTAGTAACAATACCAGCACAACCCCTATGATTTTATTTCTTTTTGACATCTTTCTCTCCTAACATTTTGGTCATATATGCTAATCCTATTGCTACCGCATCCACTGCATCCTCATCATCTCTCTTTAAAATCTTACCTTCCTTTTCTGATAGTACCTTAATAACAGCGTTCTTAATTCTTTGTTTCTCCTTAGTCTTTCTAACTTTAGGCTTCTCTCCAGGTATCTTAGGTGTTCTACCTACCCCTGTTAGTAATTTCTTAACTGATAGTGGTGCTATTGTTTCTATGTCAAAGAAGTAGTCTAGTACACCAAGTGTCTTGAGATGCATGATGTTGGCCTTACCTTGGTAGAAACTGGTCTCAACGACCACTAGGTCATTCTTTTTAATGAAAGCCCTTAGATAGTGAACTAGAGCGTTCATGTTCTCTCTCCAAGGAATATTCTGTACTACAAAGACTCCATTGTATGCAAGTTTATCATGCTGAAATACCGCTACGCCAGTATTTGAAGTCTTTAATCCAGGATCTATAGCTATTAATGACATATATACCTCATAAATACTGCTCTAACAGTAATAGTTAGGATCATTCTTCTAGCCCTAAATCTGATCTGTCTAAGTTATATCCAGCAGCAGATAGTACCCCATAGAACTCTTCTAATAATTCAGGCCAACTAGCTTCCATCAAGTCTGGTCGATCTACACTATAAGTACCAGATTCATTTTCAAGTGTTATTTTCATTATTTCCTCCTATTTAATTACATATGGTATTATAACAAAAACAATAATATTAGCTGCTGCATAAAATAATCCTACCATACCATTCCAGAAGGATATCTTAGATGGACAAAAGAAAGTCAAGACTGCTGCTATTGCTAAACAAACAGCTTGAACAATATATAATATAGTTTTAATACTATTTATCATAAAAATTAGTATTCTCACTTAAAAATTGATAAAAAGTATTTTCTAAAATAGTCACTAGTAATTCCTCATTATCCTTAACTAATTCTCTAGCTCCACCTTCAACTATCAATGCATGTAAAATCTCATGTGCTAACACTGAATCCTGCTTAGATTTTTTCATATTGACATCTACATTAATTTGTAGCTGACTTTCTATAGTAGTACCATAGTTATCACTCAGAGCTCCAAGATCTGCCATATGTACTGTATAGACATGGGGTCCTACTTTAATTTTTCTTTTCATAGTTTTTCCTGATAAAGTCACAAGCTTCCTCTAGGCTATTACAATTTTTAGTAACTTCAAAATGATTTGACTTACCTTCAACATCAAATGGGTGATAACTATCTTCTACTCGCTGTCTAATAATTTGTACAATAGGCACTTGTTTAGTTCTTTCATGGTTAAGACCTTTAATAATACCAATCTCTTGGGCAGTACCATAACCAAATACTAGCTTACCATTTCTATGTAAACCACGTTTATAACTATCTGCTAGAACAATATCAGAGGCAGATAAAGCTTTTAAGTCTATCTCTTGCTGTTCAGAAACTGTTCCTTGATGTTCCTCTGGAACCCAAACTTCAAAGCCATCCCCTAGCAATTTTCTAGCTTCAAATGCTCTCTGACCAGACTCTTCTGGTATCTGTAATCCCTCCATTGGATGTGCAAAATATACTCGCTTCATAACAACCACCTTACTTGAATGGACACCATTTCCGTACTGGACAATAGTCATCACATCTTATATCTTTACCTGGTCTTAATACAATAGAGACCTTACCTTTACCTTTTCCTACTTCTTGAAACTTTCTCTCTTCTGCTT
>Ga0075125_10001520_pt1 | contig 11244 bp, 9 predicted proteins | sample AntAceMetag02UKN_FD_69810 | JGI IMG/M metagenome (GOLD analysis project Ga0075125, IMG submission 69810) | Saline lake microbial communities from Ace Lake, Antarctica - Antarctic Ace Lake Metagenome 02UKN | ecosystem: Environmental > Aquatic > Non-marine Saline and Alkaline > Saline | place... | reverse complement strand
TGGGTAGAAAAAAAAGACACAACCGCGCTGGTTGACCAGATTTTTGCGCGAGAAGATTACAGGCTTAAATACGGAAACGAGTACGCCCATAAATGGGGTTGGACTGGAGAGACGGTTGGTAGGGAAATGGAAAATGTTGGCTTCTCAACAGCCACTGTTGCGAAATGTACGGCTTGTGGCGGCGATGGAGGCAAAATACATTTAAGACCATTCCGCGATTTCAGAGTAGAGGGAACCAAATGAACAAGCCAGTGGTTTATACCGCAGTCTTTGGCGGGTTCGAGAAGAAAGTTCCCCGACCAATCATTATAAGCGATGCGGAATATATGTGTTTTTCTGACGGCTGCGTTTTAGATGAGCCTTGGAGGTTGAAAAAGACGGAGAGTTCTGAGCCGACTTCAAGGCGAGACAATAGAAAGCATAAAATACTTTCTCACATATCCATTCCAGAAGCGGAATATACAATATACGTGGATGGGAATTTTGAAATAAGGGTATCTGTTGAGGAAATGCTGGGCTGGCTTGGCGGCAACGACATTGCGCTTTTGAAGCATCCGTGGAGGGGTTCTTTGTACGACGAGGCGGTGACTTGCAAGAAACTATGGCCTCAAGAGCCGATAGACGAGCAAGTCAGGCAATATCAAGAAGAAGGCTGTCCAAAAGAACGGCAATTGCTGGCGGGGTGCGTTATTGTAAGAAGACACACCGATCAGATAAAGGAGTTGAACGAATTGTGGTGGGAGCAGCTTAATAAATTCAGTTGCCGAGATCAAATAAGCCTGCCGTATGCGTTGTGGAAAACGGGCGTTAAATGTTCTTATATCCCTTTGTCATGGCAGGAATATGCTAACGAAAAATTCAAATATCTTTCACACGGCTCATTGAGTTAGAGAGGAGTGGTTATGTTGAAACTTAATCTTGGATGTGGGAAAAGTCGTCCGGCAGGATATGTAAATATAGACAAATCTCCCACGGTAAACCCTGACGTAGAGGTTGATCTTGAAGAAGGACGTTTACCCTACGAAGATAATTCCGTAGACGAAATAATAGCGATTCATTTTTTAGAGCATGTCCGCAACATCATTCCGCTAATGAACGAATGTTATCGCGTGTTAAAGTCTGGCGCAAAAATGAGAATAGTGGTTCCGCAAAACGAAGGCACATGGTGTGATCCGACTCATGTTAGAGCGTTTAATAAGCTAAGTTGGAGGTATTTTTGCGGCTATCCATTGAGCGACACGTATGGGATAACATGCCGATTCCGTGAAGCCTCGCAGAATTTTGCAGGCAATTGCGATGGCGGAGCCTTAACCGTAGTGTTGGAAAAACAAGCATGAAAAAACTACTCATAGCGATACCGGCATACGGGCAGAGCGAATATCTCAACGAAACACTGAAAACGCTTGCGGAGAATAACGCCGAAAGCATAGAGGAGTTCGTTGAGACGACGGTGCTGGTGATAGACGACGGCACGCCAGAAGGACTCGCGGTTGACGTGCCGCATAAAAGCGAACGATGGCATCAGGCTTTGATACGCCTCAAAGACAACGGCGGAGTTACGAAGGCGTGGAATCTTGCGATTGAGTTCGGCATGAGAAAACTGGATGCCGACTATGTGATGATATGCAATAGCGATGTTCACTTCGGGCCGAATGTTTTGAAAGCGTGTATGCAGGCCATAGACGTTGATGGGCATTACGCCGTATTTCCGCAGACGTATGCCCACAAAGATCAAAACGGCAACGCTCGATACGGAGGGGCGTTGCCGCAGGACTTCGACAAGGCATCTACGGGGGCGGCGAGCAATTTGTTAAACGTAGTTGTGACAGGTGGCGTGGCGGGATGGTGTTTTATGCTGTCGAAAGAATGCTTAGATAAGGTAGGCTGGTTCGACCCACGGTTTGTTTTATGGTATGGGGACACGGATTATTTGAATCGACTCTCGGTAGCAGGAAAGTTGCCTGGAGAAGTGCGGAACTGCTTGATACATCATTACGAATCCCGCACTATTGTGAGCATGGACGGTGGATTTGGTTGCAACGGATGGATTGGCAAGGACAAGGAACTGTTTTCTCGGAAATACCCTAAAACATGAACACAGACATTAAAGCGAGAGAAGAATTCGCCCTAAAAACGATAGTGGATACGACAGGAGTGCACGCTTTTTTCGTGTCAGAGGGCGTTGTTTTCAATAGCGAAGAACGGATGAATCAAGACGGTTGGATAATTGGTCGATGTCCGTTTCACGGCGAAGAAGAAGTCTCGATAAGCGTTAATTTGCATACAGGGGCGTGGAATTGCCATGCGGGATGTGGGAAGGGCGGGTTCTTGCAATTCATCGCCAAGCGCAGAGGCTACTCAAACAACATCAACGGCGCGAGACAAGCACTTGACGATGTATGCAAAAACCTTGGTATCAAAGACACCGACAAAGAACCCCCTCTTAAAAATGTTTCGGAATCTGCAATCGAAAAGTGGGTTGCGAAGATGACGGATGCTCGGTGCGGAGATTTGAAGATTTCGCACGGGCTTCGGAAGAACACGCTTCTGCGCTACAAGGTAGGGTGGATGCCTCCGAAGGGATCCGATGCCTTGAACGGGCTGGTTGTGATACCTATTTTTCGAGAGAGCGGAGAGGCTGAGTGCTTGCGCCTGATTGACTCGAACGGCAAAAAAGAATTCGTGGATGGATCGGGAAGCCCTGCGGGATATATTTACGGCATCGACGAGTTAAAGAAATACGAGTGGCAAAACGTAATAATCTGTGCGGACGAATTAGACCGAATGTTGTTTCAGCAAGAGATTGACCGACCAAATGCGGGCGCGATTTCGTGGTGGCATAACAGCGGAGACTTCAAGCATCAGTGGGCCGAGCATCTTAACGGCTTAAATGTCATTTTAATTTACTCCAACAAGTCCGAGCGCAACGTAATTGCCAAACACCTTTTGCCGCACTTAGACGAAAAAGTCTTGTCCGGCGATATCCCATCTTTGAAAATAATCGAACTACCCCTGCACGAAGGCGAAAAAGGCGCAGCGGGATACTTTCGGACACACAGCAATAAGGATTTTTGGCGCAGGGTTGACGCGGCAGATGTTTACGGCCCCACAACGAAGCTAGAGCGCAGGCCAATGGCGAAGGCGTTGGATAGCATAGCGCAAATCGACGATCCCAACATGGCCGACAAGCGCGTGAAGGTGCGCATAACGGCGACGGGCGAGACTACGGCCACGTTCCATTCGGTTGTGAAGTTTCACATTTCAGATTGCGCGAAGCGGCATTTACCGCAGAACCGATGCGATTTGTGTGAGGGCAAGAGCTACGAGGTAGATTTGGGCGATTCGCTACATCTTGAAGCGTGGGGTAGCAGTGAAACTGATGTGAAGAAACTCTGTTTGCGTGCGGTTTGTCGGCGTAGCACCAGAAGGGACAACCCGATAGTAGAGATAGACTCTAAGGCGACGTTGCAGGAGGTCACCTGCCAGAACTCGACAGGGCGAATGATAATGGGCAGGGAGGGCGCTGGCAAGAACACAGATGTTATCACCAAAAGAATATACGTGCACATCCCGCCAGGTGGAGACTTGCGAATTCAGCCATGCGATTATATTGCAACGGGGTGGGTGAGAACACACCCAAAGAATTCCGCAACGACGATGCTGGTAGAAAAACTCGAACGCAAAAAAGAAGAATACGAAGAATTCAATTACAAAGAACATCACGGAGAGATGAAGGCATTGCAGTCCTTGGGCGTTCAAGGCATTCTTGAAGAACTCTCTAAGCACATAACGCATTTACACGACGTGCCAGAACTTCACATGGCGATAATGCTGGTCTTATGCTCCCCGCTTGATCTTGATTTTAACGGCGAGCGAATAAGAGGTTGGATGAATGCTGGTGTTGTTGGCGACACGGGAACGGGCAAGACTGAATCTTATGACAAGATTTGCTCGTGGCTTGGCATAGGCGACGTGTTTAACGCCCTGAGCGGACGCAGGACAGGACTTACCTTTGCCGTGGTGACGCAGGGCAGGAGCAACACATGGCGATTGAGGTGGGGAAGGTATCCACAGAATACCCGCAAGGTATTGTTTGTAGAGGAGATTCAGGAAATGCCCGTGAACGAGTTGAAGTCGCTTGCAAATGCGATGGACAGTGGGTGGCTCCAGATCGACTATGTTGCGAGCGGTGGATACGAAAGCAAGACGAGATTTATGTTTTGCGCCAATCCGCCTGGTGGCAAAGCACTCGGCGAATATGATTACGGATGCAGAGCGTTGAAGTCGCTTTTTTTACCGATGTTTATACGCAGGATGGATTTTTGCATGTTTGCAGGCGCAAGCGAAAACCGACAGTACAATCGGGTTGTTAAGGACAATGCCGAATCGCCTCAAATAACACGCGACATGATAAAATCGTTGATTTATTATGCGTGGACGTTGCCGCCGGAAAGAATAAAATTTGACGAGAAAGCCGTTAAAGAGATATTAGAACGATCTGATCTCTTAACAGATACTTTTGGCGACTCGGAGGAAATACCTTTGATTTGTCCGTCGGATATTCGCAAGACGCTGGCAAGAATATCAGCTACGATGGCTATATTGAACATGTCTTCTCTCGATGAATTCGAGACGGTGACAATATTGCCCGAACACGTAGTGCAAGCGACTGTCTTTTTAGAGAGAATATACGGGATGCCGGAATGCGGTCTTGCTGAGTTTGTCAAAAATTCACGGCGGCGCAGGAGGCTGGGTGATTACGAAATAATCAGTGCTGAGTTTAAGAAGCGGCTTTTGACCAAAGGGATATTTGACACAGACAATCCCAGCGTAAGGGTGTTAAGAGCAGTGTCTTTGAGCGACGGGTCTTCAAGAAGCGACATATCGAATATCAGCGGCAAGAAGGCAGCGTGGGTTGAGGAGTTTGTTTCTTTTTTATCATATCATCACATTGTAGTCGTGAAGGGTGGAAAATACTTTTTGACCCCGAAGGGAATAAGGGTCATTGAGTTGTTTACCGAGAACAATCCCGAAGCGGAGGCTGTAATGTATTCAAGTGGGGCACAAGAAACAGGAGGAACAACATGACACGGAAGCGAGGACAAAGAATAAGATTGGAATGGAAGGACGACCCTACGGATCCCTCTGCATCGGCAACAAAAGATGTGAGAGAGATGAATATGGGAATAATGATAGACTTGATTCCATTCATTGCCACAATGCTGGTTGATGGCGGGAACGTCATTAAAGACAACGGCGGCACGGAAGGCGAGACGGTTATCGTATTCGACAGGAATGAATACATTCTTAATGAAAAGGCATACGAAATAGCATTGTCAGTTGCCGAGCAGATAAGAAAAAAAATAATACCGGATCGCGGAATATCTTTTCCCCTAAAGACATCTGACATAATTACAATAATCCACAACGCCAAGGCCATAACCAGGATCGAACTCAATATCTCGCCGTCCTTGACAAAGATACTGTCGCTCGAAAGCGGCTCGCAGGGTTGTGATTTTTACAGAGTTCATCAGATTGCGGGCACAATCAATGCACAAAAACAAGACACGCCCTTGCTCATCGAAACCAGTAAGGTATTTTCGCTGCCGGTTGGAGAAAGGTATGACGTTATTGTGACTTCGAGACTAAGCAACCCTGATGTCATTAAGAGACTCCAGCGACTTCAAAAACAAGGGGTTATTGTCATCTATGAAATCGACGATCTCATGGACGAGATACCAAGGTGGTCTCCCGCATGGCATAGTGGGCTTGCCGCCGAGAATGAAAATAGAAAATACATGATGAAGATGGCCGATGCGATTTTCGTCACTACGCCCGAACTGAAAGAATCTTACGGATACAACGACAAAACCTACATATTGCCCAATGCCATTGAGCCGGCAAGATGGGGGCCGCAAAAGGGGTACGAAAACCCAGGCGCACATATTTTGTGGATGGGTTCGGACACGCATGAAAACGATCTCAAGCCAATAGTGCCGACGCTGAGAAAGTTGATAGATAAATATCGGAAGAATATTCGGATTACGTTTATGGGCTATCGTCCGCTGGGGTTTTTGCAGACGTATTCAGGCAGGGCTGGTAAAAAGTTCGAGGCCATTGAGCGATCAATTGCAGACGTAGTGCATTTTGTAGAAGGCGTGCCGATGTCAGCGTATCCGAACGTCCTTGCTGATATTGGAGCAACGATTGGGATTGCGCCTTTGATGTCAATCCCGTTCAACGAGCGCGGCAAGAGCGAAATAAAGCTCGTAGAGATGATGGGTGGGCTGGGATTACCTGTTGTCGCCAGCGACGTGTCTCCATATCGCAGGACGATACGGCATCAGGAAACAGGATTCCTTGCCAAGACTCCGGGAGAATTCGAGACCTATTTATCACGGCTTATTGAAAGTAGCGACACTCGTCAAAGAATTGGCGCGAACGGGCAAAGAGACATCCTTTCGAGATATTCGATAGATGCCGTTAGGAATCAGTACGAGATGGCGTTTATGGACGTGATAGCGAAAAAGGGAACGATACGCCCCGAAGCAAACGAAGCCGTGGCCGCGAGGATTGCTGTATTAAATGCGGGGGGACGGTAATGGCATCAAGTAATAAAGACCTGTGTAGTGAATGCGGACGGCCCAGTATTGGAGGATATTCCGATGTCAAGAATCGGTTATGCGCGGGTTGTGATCCGCAGAAAAAGAAAAAGAAGGCTCCTTCGCAATCAGATGAAGTAGAATTTATCTGCGGTATACCCCAAGAGAATTTACAGCCGTGGGAAATAAAATACCTTGAAGACGAGAAGGGTAAATACAAACAAAATCTCGTCAGCGACAAGGCAATCGCACTTGTCGAAGAAGTCGTGATCTGCTCGCTTCAATTACGCAGGAACATGATAGAGCAGGAACAATGCGGGATAGGGTCGAGAGACTTAAAGACGCGAAAATTGCTTGCAGAAGAACGCGATACGATATTCAATCGGCAGGCAAAGGCGTTAGACGCAATGGGGGCATTGCCTAAGCAAGACAAGGGCGAGAGCGTTGCGGAGCAAGCATTGACGGTGATATTGAATAAGTATCGAAAAGAAAAGAGAATAAGAGAAAGAGCCACAGATGGTGTCTTGGGCGGTTTTTCCGCAGAAGCCAAGCAGCTTGCAGAACAGATGGGGAGAGACATTAAGGATTTTGATGTGCCAATTGAGCGGATTACTGATCCGAGCGAAACTGACGAATTGCTGGAGCAATTAGGCGAAGAGGAAGACGATGGCGATTGACATAAAACTAACGACCATGATGGTTGAGGACTTCATCCAAGACCCAGTCCTTGCGGTGAAGGTTATATTCGACATTGACTTAATGCCGCATCAAGAATTGCGCCTTATGGGGATGTGGCGGTTCCGTCGATTCATTGATTCGTCTGGGTTTGGAACGGGCAAGACAACCACCCTAGCCCTTTGCGCTGCGTTGAGGCACATATTATTAGAAGAACGGTCACAGCTGATAATATCGAGAACTTTCGAGCAAGGCAAAACTCTTTACGAATATTTTGACAAATGGATATCAACCAGTCCGATATTCCGTTCGCAGATCGCCCTCAATAAACAGAATCAGCCATCGTCTTCTCATGGCCAAGGCGCGCACATTCTCAGGGCTAAAAACGGCAACATTATTCGAGTTATCCCACCCAACTTTAACCAGGATGCGGATCGAGCAAAATCCGAAGATGCCACTGATGGATATTTTGATGAGTGGACGGCGTATCCCGATTACAAGGCATTGTATAAAACACTCATTGGTAGAGTAAGAAGGCCCGTTTCCAAGCACTACCAAACATCTAGTCCGATATTTGGCCCTCACTGGTGTTTTACGGGAACGCCGCAATTTAAGTGGCATGAGTCTTACGAGATGGTTGAAAGATTTTCATACAACATTTCCAAAGCCCATGCTGAAAAGAAGCGCCCGCAACATGAGTTGCAATCGTGGAATTGGACGCACTATCAAAAAACAGGGCGATTCCAGAGGTTTTACGAAACTCTTATGGCCACGGTTGAGGAAATGGAAGAAGCCAATGCGCCATCGGTTGTTGAGCAGGAAATTCTAGGGCATTGGATAGACGACTCCTTCGGCTGGTACAGCGCAAAAGAGATAGAGGGAAGTCGAGACGGCGGGCTTAAAATACAAACTCAATCGGTGGCCGCATGAGTAATAACGAAGACGTATACATCCTAGGCATTGACGTGGCGCGTGGTGGAGAGCGGCGAGACTCAACTAATGGCGATGATAGCGCAATGACAACCTTTCACTTGAAGGGGTTGTCGAAATGCCGCATGGTAAACGCCTATCGCGTCAATGGCGCTGAGGCCAGGCAAATATCTGGCAAGATTCACGATCTTGACAAGAAGTTTAATTACTCCCTTATAGTTTGCGATCATGATGCTTTTGCGCTGGCTATCAAAGACGAACTCGCAAGGACTACGCAGCATATCGGCGACCGGACATTTGATGTTACGCCGATTACCACATTCGAGCCTTCGGATATGGGTATTGGCAATTCCAAGCTCGTGTTATTTAGCCGTGGTGATTTTTTAATAAAGCAGATTTGCGGGCGGCTTTCCAGCGAAAGCATGTTGACAAACAAGGCTCACCAGTTGTTGCGGGCGGCTTTCCAGCAGGGCGAAATCACGTTGCCCCCGCCGTGGCCACGTTGGGACGAGGCTGGTGTGAGTAAATTCGACGTGCGCGGGATGAGAAGGTGGCTGATGGAAAAAGGCGACAACCTCAATGAAACCGACCGCGCTTGGGCAGAATGCGATGTTGTTATTGCGCAGTTATTGCAGGTTGACAGAGTTAAGGGGCCAGACGGCCTACCAAAAATACTTGGCACTGGCGGCATGTTTCAGTTTAACTCCAAAGAAAAGAAAGACAGCGCGTACTCATGCGTTTACAGTTATTTTGGTTGTTGGTTGTGGAAGCAGTTGCAGGATAGCGATATGCGCTCAGAGGATCGCCCTAGCGTGTTTTCTGCGGAGCCGATTTAATGCTACATGGCGAAAGGATATTGATATTTGGCGGCAGCGGAATGCTTGGGCAAGCAGTTACTAGAACGCTTGCGCCTTATGCAGCAAGGATGCAGTCGCTTAATTCACATCGCGGGCGCATCACCGACGTAGGGCATCCTTCCCGCATAGCAATGGGATTTGCCCCGACGTGGGTTGTGAACTGCGCGGCATATACTGATGTTGACGGTTGCGAACGTGATCCTAAAAAAGCGTTCGACGTAAACGGTCTTGGTGCGGGCACGGTTGCTCTTGCGGCAAGGGCGAACGATTCAAAGTTGATACACATATCAACAGATTATGTTTTTCCTGGTGATGGCGACACGCCTATCGTGGAATCCGAAAAGCCCCTTCCTGTTAATGTTTACGGGGAATCGAAACTAAATGGTGAAAAGCGCGTAATGGGGATATTGCCAACAGCCTGCATATTGCGTGTTGGGTGGCTTTACGGCAGAGACAAGAAGACATACATTGACGAGCAAATAAGACGTGCGGGTAGCGGAGAGCCATTGCTGCCATCTTTTACAGATCAATACGGTGTTCCGACAGACACAGACTTTGTTGCAAGGGCTGTTTTGAAAGCACTCCTCTTTAATTTAAGCGGGGTATTTCACGTTGCGCTAGACGGCTATTGCTCTCGGTGGGAGCAATCGGCTTTTGTTGCAAAGGCGTTTGGGCGCGAAGATATGCCGCCAGCCACACGCACAGAGACTGCCAATTTGTCAGCCAAAAGACCTAGATTCACAGCGCTGGATTCTTCATCGTTTCGCAGGATTACGTCAATTATCATGCCGTCATGGGAAGAAAAACTAAGCCAGCATATCCAGAGATATCGTAATAGCAAATCCCTATAACAGTTCCCTCAAAACACTCCCCTAAAAAAAATAAAAAAAACTTCTTGCCTTTATATAAAACGTGTGTATACTTTCGTTGACAGCCTACGAAGTAGGCACTATATCTTTGCCGCGTACACCAGTGGCGACAAAGTAGGCGGAAGTTATGGCGAAAAAAGCAAAGGCTTCAAAGCCCAAAAAGACGGCCAAGTGCCGGAGTACCGAGCATTCCGACGATACTTTCATGAGAGAAGAACTCGCCTCTTTGATGATGAGTGCCCGCGATCTTTTGCAAAAAGGCCGTGGCGAACTTGACGCAATTCTCAATTCAGTATACCCCTCCACCCTCAAAGGACAGCTCAAAAAAGCCCAGACAATGCGACGTGAAAATGATTTCGCTCGCAAGGTTTGTGATATTTCATCTCGTTTTTTCTCCGCTGGCATGAAAATAGGGATTAAAAGCAGTAAGTCCAAAACCGCAGAACGGGGAGAGGCAATACGCGAATTCCGATTTAAGCATAATCTCAATAGAGTTACAAAGGAGATGTGCAAGGATTGGAAAAGCGCAGAAAATTTCATCCTTACATGGAAGGTCGGGAAGTTCGAGGGAATAGACTATGTGGCAAACATAGATCCCGCATCGGTTGAATACTCGAATGTATTGGGGCACGAAGTATTAAGGGTGGCAATAGACCCGCAAGTTAAAAAACGTGTTAATGAAGCCCAGCGTGGCGGCAAGAAGGCGTTGGAGCAACTGGCGCGTGAGTTGCCTGCCAAGTACATTAAGGCGGCAAATCGCGGGTCGGGGTTCGTGGAGTTAAGCCACGAAGATGGCGAATACTGGTACGTAGCATCCAACACCCGACCGCTCACAGGACTTGCTTATCCGAGCATGGCAACTGTTTTCCGCGATTTGGAATTGCGGAACATGATTATATCCGGCGACCTCGCCTTAAACTTCTTCCTCAAGAGGGCGATACAGTTGGTGCAGCATGGCGAAAGCATCGACAGCGGGCCTCTGGCTGGAAGCACAAAGAATTACACATCTCCAAAACAGATTGCAAATATCAAAAAGCTGTTTACCGACACAGTGGCCGAGTGTATGCGGATATTTGCTGACCACACATTGCAAATAAAATACATTGTCCCTCCTGCCGAAGCGTTTGACCCTATAAAATATCAGGAAGTTGAAAAACGTCTTATTGCGTGGGGCGGGATTTGCGGTGCGTTGCTGACGGGTGAGGGCAACTACGCCGCAGCGCACTTAGGCGTAAGGGCGTTCATTGCAGAGGGCGTAGACACTCGCTCAGAGATCACACGCGCATTCCAGATGATGTTTAGGGATTCGAG
>Ga0075125_10001519_pt1 | contig 11246 bp, 17 predicted proteins | sample AntAceMetag02UKN_FD_69810 | JGI IMG/M metagenome (GOLD analysis project Ga0075125, IMG submission 69810) | Saline lake microbial communities from Ace Lake, Antarctica - Antarctic Ace Lake Metagenome 02UKN | ecosystem: Environmental > Aquatic > Non-marine Saline and Alkaline > Saline | place... | reverse complement strand
AAGGTGTATTATCATCGTTAGAAAATAAGAGTGAAATAATTAGCAAACTAATAAAGGCATTGGAATTGCAAAAGGATACCATGGTGCTGATGGATAAGCGTTTGAAGCAACATGACGCTGCTATTTTAAGCAATGCATTCACGTTGTCAACCATAACCAAGTCGAATAATTAGGAGGAGAATAATGGATACAGAAACAGGAAAGATTCATATGGATTTAGACGCTGATGATTTAAGGAGAATGCGTGATCAAGTGGCACCAGTATCAATAGGGGATATGACAGAAAAGCAGAAGGAAGAGAAGCAGGTAAGCCGGTATGATACAACGTCTAAATTGGGAAAGCTTTTTACAGAATGCCGGAGAATAGGTTGGTCAGGGTTATCAAATAATCAGAGAAGGAATCTGAAGCAGAAGCTGGGGTTGAAATAATGAGAGATAAAGAAAATATGCGGAAAAGATTGAACAAGGTGATACGGAAGATAAGAAAGGTGTACAAGTGTAGTTATAGGGAAGCAATAAAGATATATTTGGAGGGGCCAAATAATGAAGAGTCAGCCAGAGGATTGAAATGAGGAAAAACAAGAAAAGGAAAAATGATTTTATAGTGAAGAGAAGTTTCATTGAAGCACTTGATTCGCTGTGTGATTTGTACGGTATGATATTACAAGTAAAACCAAACAGAACTATTTATATAGAGCCCATCAAAGTAAAGAAATTAACAGGAAAATCTACCAAATAATAAGTATTTTTTCCCCTATTACTAAAAATAATAACTAGTAGTATACTTATCTTATGGGCAGACCGAAAGTATATAAAGCAGAATTACATCCAATTATGGCTAAGTCGTTGTATAGTATAGGTTTAACTGATGCTGAGGTGGCTGTGGAGTTTGGGGTTGCTGTATCTACTGTTTTAAAATGGGCGAATGTTTACCCTGAATTCAAGCGTGTGCGAAAAATCAGTAGGGCACTCCCGGATGCACGGGTGGTTCAGACATTGTTCAAGAAAGCTGTGGGATATGAGTATGCTGAGACCACATTAGAGCCAGAACACGTGCCTTTGGCTATTGATTCCAAAACCGGTAAGATTGTTAGACCGAAGGGAAAGCCGAAGAATGCCAGAATGGTGGTCACAAAGATTGTAAAGAAGCAACTGCCACCGGATACAATAGCGATGATATTCTGGATGAAAAATAGAATGCCAGAATATTGGAAAGATCGGCACCACTTGGAATCGGATGGTAAGGCCATTGCTACATTAGTTGTGCCCACTGATGATCAGATTAGAATGATGATAATAGAAGCACAAAGTTCAGGGGGGAATGGCAAGGATGGGAGCAATGGTAGTCATATTATTAAAGATGCTACTGGTACTGGCTAATATGACCGTACCAATAACCACACCTGCAATAAAGCCTGTATTAAATACACCACTTGAGTACAAAGTCGATCTTGCCTATATTTTAAGACATAAAGTTAACCAACCCTTTCTTCCTCTTTTTGTAGATAAGAATAGATACAATGTAATAAAGGGCGGAGCTTCCTCAGGCAAATCATATAGTGAGGCTGAGAAGGTTATATACAAGATGCTCACAGAGCCGGGGCATAAGTATTTGGTAGTAAGGAAGGTGGCCAAGACCATTCGACATTCTGTGTTTGCTTTATTAAAGGATATAATCAGCGATTGGGGCGTCAGCAGCTTATTCCGTTGGAATGAGGGTGAGCTGTATATGAAAAGCATGGTCTCATATAGGCAGAAGGGAGTGAGCATAAACAATGAGATCATATTTGCCGGCCTGGATGATGTAGAAAAGCTTAAATCAATACATGGAATAACAGACATATGGATTGAAGAGGCTTCAGAGATATCTGAGAAGGATTTTAACCAGTTAGACTTGAGAATTAGGGGCACTTCCTTAAATAAGAAACAGATTGCCATGACCTTCAATCCTATCAGTGCTCTACACTGGATAAAGAGGAGGTTTTTTGATGTTCCTCAGAAGAATACAACAATACACCATAGTACATATAAAGACAATCCATTCCTGGATGACGATACAATTGAGCAACTGAAGAGTATCACTGACCCATACTTCAAAGCTGTATATGTTCATGGGGATTGGGGCGTATTTGGCAATGTTGTATTTACCAATTATGTAGCAGAGGATTTTGAATGGAATGAGGACACCTTGGAAAATGTAAGCAATGGAATGGACTTTGGATATGCCCACGCTTCTTCCATTATCCGGTTAGGCTTTCACGAAGGGGAGCTATATATATTTGATGAGTTGTATGGAAAGGGCTGGACAAATCCAGACTTCATAAGCCAGGCAGAAGAGTACTTTGGCCCAGAGGCTCATGATTGGTTTGTGGCTGCTGACTCGGCGGAGCCAGACAGGATAGTTGAATTCCAAAGGGCTGGCTGGGTACGGTTAAGAGAAGCTAAGAAGGGGCCGGGCAGTGTGCGTTTTGGTATAGACTTTCTCTGTGCCTACCAGATACATGTACATGCTACCAAGTGCCCAAATATGTTAAAGGAATTACAGAGCTTCAAACGCAGAGAAGACAAGGATGGTAATGTTATGGATGCTTTTGTGGAAATAAATGATGACTGTATAGCTGCTGCCCGGTATGCTTCAGAAGATTTATGGGAAGGATATCGGGGGAATGTACCAGAATATGGGTTGAGTGATTTAGGGCTATAGGAGGGGATATGAAATATCAATTGTTCTGGCAGAGTAAAAAGGATGCGTCAGAGGTTGTATTTAAGGAAGAGTTTGAAGCAGAGACAACAGGGCAATACCGGGTAGCATTGGAAGAGGCTATGTATAGAAACCACCCACCGGAAGGGCATGCCTTTATAGTGTGTAAAGAAGGGGTTGATGAAGAACATATGTTAAAACCGACAAAGGTGCGGTGGTTGGATGAAGCTTCAGAGGTTACAGAAGAAGCTTATAACAAATTAGGAGAGCAAAAGGAGGAGGAAGAATAATGGAATTGATGAAGACAGATAAAACAACCCTGTCAGAAGAGGACATACTCAAGTACATTGCAGACTATGAGCTGGAGCAAGTGCCGGAGTTGTTTAAATTGTGGGAGTATTACCGGGGGAAAAATACAACCATATTGGAGCGCAAAGCACCAGATCAGAATACCCCAGATAATAAGGTGCCCATACCATATGGGCGGAAGATTGTTACCACATTTACTGGCTATGCTTATCGGCCAAGATACATTACATACAAGCCGGTAGAATCAGAAGAGGATGTTGAGAAAAGACGGATTGAGAAGGAAGAGGCCAAGATTGTAGAGAAGGAAGCGGCATACAAAAGGTTGCCAGGAGAGCCACTGCCATTACCAGAGGTTAAAGAAAAAGCACCTAAGACAGCAGAAGATATATTTGCTTCTGAGCTTCAGGATATATTTGATCATAATAATGAGCATATTAAAACATCCAGGGCAGGAAGGAACACAGGAATATTTGGTTTGTCATATGAAATATTGTACATAAAGGGTGTTTTGAATAAGGGAGAAGATAAGGCCAAGCTGCCTGTGAAGGCTGAGGTGCGTTTTTTCTCTGTTGATCCTAGGGAAATGATACTGCTGTATAATTATGATTCAGAGCCAGAGAAAGTGGCAGCAATTCGATACTACAAAATAGACAATGATTATTACAAGGTGGAAGTATTTTACCTGGATAAAATATTGCAGTATGACCGGAAGAGAGAAAAAGATGGGTTGGGGGGTTCCAAATGGAAGCTGACGCTGAAGGGTCAATATACAAACTTCTTTGGTGAGATACCGGTAGTGGCTTATTACTTTGGGGATGAGATGAATGGCGTTATTGACCCTGTGGTACCGATGATCGATGCGTATGATGTATTGGTGTCTGATAGCCTTAATGAGTTTGACCGGTTTGCCTATGCTTATCTAATTATGAAGCGGTTTGGTTTGACTGACCCCACAAAGAAGAAGGAGCCAGGAGTGGTGGCCCAGATTCTGAGAGATTTGAAAAAGCGGAGAGTGTTTGAGAATCTACCGAAGGATGCTGAGATTGAGTTTTTGACTAAAGACATACCTGATGAATTCATAACATTTATGACGGGTTTACTCAAAGAAGAGATACATGTACAAAGCCACGTGCCTGACTTTACTTCAGAAAAGTTTGCATCAGGGGTATCTGGAATAGCAGTTCAACGGCTATTGTTTGATTTTGAGAATGTGGTTAGTTCTACTGAGGCTGATTTTGATGTGGGCTTGATGGAGCGTATACGGCTGATAACAATAATTATGGAGAAGAGCAGGGCAGGAGGGGGTTCACCAGATATGATCAATATAAGCCATAAGCGGAATATACCGTTGAACCTGTCGGATTTTGCTAAGACCTCCAAGACCATGAAAGAGGCCGGGTTCAGTTCTTGGCTGTGTGCAGATATAATGCCGGATGATGTTGTGCCTAATGTTGAGGAAGAGTTAGAACGGCAGAAAGAGGAAAGGGAAGAAATGATGCCTGACATAGATCAGTTTAATGAAGAAGATGAAGATGAAGATGAAGAAGAAGATGACAATTTAGAGGGGGAAGAATAATGCCAAATGGAGATGGGACAGGGCCAAATGGAGCGGGGCCAAGAACAGGAAGAGGAAAAGGAACATGTAAGCCGGCGCCAAAGCCAGTACCAAAGCCAAAGCCGAAGAAGGTATAACAATGGCAGCTAAAAAGAAGCCAAAAAAGAAGCGTGACTATAAGAAGGAATACCGGGATTTTCGTGGCAAGCCCAAACAGATAAAGAATAGGGATGCCCGCAATAAGGCCAGAAGTGAAGCAGCTAAAAAGGGGCAGGTCAAGAAGGGAGATGGCAAAGAGGTAGATCACAAGAAGCCATTGAGCAAGGGCGGTAGCAATACCTCAAAGAATACCAGGGTGGTCAGCAGAAAAACAAACAGGAAGAAGGGGGCAAAGTAAATGTTTAATTTGGTTTTGTCAAATAAAGAAGATGATGAATTGTTGGTGAGTATAGAGGATAATGATATCATAGCTAAAGATGATGTGAAAGTGTTACGGAATGATCATGGCTGCATCCATCTGGAATATGATAATATCCGGTTAATTATTAGAACAAAGGAAGAGTAAAATGCCACGTACATTAACAGCATTGGAAGATCAAGCGTATAAAGTACTCATAGCAAAAGAGGCTCAATATGCCAGGGCGGTTCAGCAATCCCTAGTAGATGCTCTTGATACGATGCGGGGCCAAATGGCTGCGATATACGATAAATATGCTGTTAATGGAAAATTATCGCTGGCAGATATGACACGGTATAATCGATATGTGACCATGGAAAAGCAGATGCTGGATACATTGAACCCGGCGTTGCTGAATAATAAGAGAGTACTAAATAGGGTGCCTCCAGGTATGTACAATGCTTCCTTCTTCCATGAAGCTTGGGCAATTGATCAAGCCAATAATGTGCGGCTGGCCTGGGGCATAGTTAACCCAGCAACAGTGATGGAGAATCTTGCTAACAATATGGACAAGATTGCCATTGCCCGGTATGCCCCCAACGCCAGGGCCAATGTGAGAATAGCATTGAATAACGGGTTGCCATTAGGGAAAAGTTATGCCACCATGGCCCGTGACCTTAAGCAAGCCCTAGAGACCACAAATTACAACGCTTTGCGTATAATACGTACCGAAGGACAGACAGCCATAAATGCGGGCCAGGCTGATGCTTATTTGAAAGCCCAGCAGCAAGGAGTGGAAGGTGACACCATTTGGGATTCGACCCTGGATGGTAGAACAAGACCGACACACGCTGATATGGATGGTAAGAAAAAACAGCCTGATGGAATGTATGACGGGCCGGGAGGAGAAAGGACACCATATCCAGCATGGTCAGGATTATCAGCAGCAGAGAGAATACATTGCCGGTGCCGGGAAAGGTTCCAGGTGGAGGGTTATTCACCCCAGTTACGCAGGAGCCGAGAGCAGGGAGTGATACCATATCAGACATATGATAAATGGAAAGCTAACCAGGGGCCAAAGTTTTCTAATGTAAAGAAGATAAAATCATCAGCAGAATTGATGGTCGAGTTTGGTGGCTCATTAACCAGGCTGTCTAATTTAGGCGGTTCTACCGGGGCGTGGATGGCGGAAGGGGTTGACGGAAAGAAATGGGCAGTCAAGCAGTATCTAAATGCTTCCAACCCAGCTGATAGTATAGCTAATGAATATATTGCTTCTCAGATATATCGACAATTAGGGATTGATGTCCCTTTCTCCCGAATAGCTACAATTAACGGACAACCGGCGTTTGTGACTGAAATGATCACTGGTGGAAAAGAATTGGGTACATTTGAGGCCAAGGCATATTTACAGAAGAAGGTCAGGAAGGGCTTTGTGGCTGATTCATTTTTAGCTAATTGGGATGCTGTAGGAATGTCGGCAGATAATATGTTGGTAACTGGAATTGGTAGCAACGCTCATATCCACAGGATAGATTTGGGCGGTTCATTATTATTCCGTGCTCAGGGAACAGCGAAAGGGAGTGCGTTTGGCAGAACAGTAAGTGAGCTGGAAACATTATTGAGTAAGAATCCGATGGGCAGTAAATGGTATGGAACGGTTGCCCCAAAAGATATTGTTGATCAAATAAATGTTTTACAAAAGAATATTGATTTATTACAGATTAAGGTGCTTATAGATTCAACATCATTGGATGAGGCTTTAAAGAAAGAGTTATTTGATACCATTGTCCAACGGGCACAATATCTTGAGGAAGTACGGCTGAAGCTGATAGCTGGGATTAAGGCAGACCAGAAAACAGCCAGGGCTTTAAAGAAAGCACGGAAGGCAAGTGGATCAACCGGGGATTTTTATCCACCCGCACCAGGCATAGATATTCTTACAGATATCAATGGTACCACGCCCAGAAAAATACATACCCCTGAAATAGATAAAGCGTTGGCTAAAATGACCAGCGATGAGCGTGAAGCGATAAGACTGTTTACTGGTAGTTTGAGTAGTGAATTAAATACAGCTATAAGAACAGGGAAGGGCTCACCGCAAATATTAAAACAAGCAAAGGATTTACAGAGTGCTATTAGGAAGCTGCCCAGAACAGATGCCAATATATATAGGAAAATAGGGGGAACACATATTGATGATGCTGATTGGCAGAATTGGATATCTGGTAAATGGGACACTATGGAATGGGACTCATTTTCATCTACAGCTTATGGCTCAGATGTTTGGCAAGGGCAGTATCATATTATTGTAGTAAATAATAATGGCAAGAATATAGATGGTGGACTGATTGCTGGTAAATCTTCCAACCCTGGAGAGAAGGAATACCTTGTAAATAATGGTGCAAAGTTTAGAGTGTTAGGATGGGCAGAGGAGGCTGGCGGTGGTAATAGAAGGACACTGCTTGTGGAGCCGAGAGACCCAACTCTGACTCTTGGGCACCAAATAACCCCACAGGAATATTCATATCAAGATCTGCTGGCTATATTTGAAGGTACTAAGAAGATACCAGGGGTGACTGTAAGGCCAACCGGAGCTGGTTTTCTACCAACGACATCAGCAAAAGTATCAACAGGTGAAATGATAGTTGACGATATTATTTCAAATGCTGCATCTAGTAAAATTATTACTAAATATCATTTAGGTAGTGCTCAAGCAAATAAATTATCAGATGGGACATGGAAGTTATATGGCCCAGAAGGTTGGGTTGCTGATTTTGATGATGTTATAGCTTTAAAACATGCTATGGTAGATGTAGCAAATAATCCTATTAAGAAATCAGCAGCAGTATCAGTAGAATCAAAGATGACTATGTATGGGAAAGAGTTTACACAAACAATTGATCCAGACGGATATGTAACAACATATGAGTTAGGCGATTGGAAAGCGGTAGTCACAAAGGATTCCAGCGGTGATGATGTGTTTAATATATTTAATCCGGATGGTTTAAAAGTGGATGAGTTTTATTCAGCCACCTTTGCGTTACAAAATTTAATTGCCCATGCAACATGATATAATGTGTTATAAAAGGTTATAATATATACAGAGGGAGTAAAGAAATGAGTAAAAGCAAAAATGGAGTACGTATATTCACAGAAAGAGAGGGCTATTCAGAACGGCCAAACAGCCCACCATGTCGTATTTGTGAGCATTTTATTGGAGAGGGTTCTGGTGTTGATGATTTTGATGAGGGTATTATAACCGGTTCTTCATGTAAGGCTTTCCCTGATGGAATACCCAGACTGATATTTATTGGGCATTGGCCTCATAATATTCTTCCATGGACAAAGAAGAAAGGAGAATTGTTGTTTGAGACTGATAGGACAATAACGCTGGATGGGATAAAGTACAAGTTAGAGTGGAAAGGTGAGTTGGGAGAGGTAGTAAAATAATGTGGTTATTTACAAAGGATTATTTCTGTTCCGTTGTTGAGCATATTGATAACAGTGAACATGTATTGGTACGGTTTAGGAGTCGAGTTCACGCAGAGGCTTTCTGTACAAAATATAAGGTCAAGCTTTCTCATATAGCTGAAAATAAGGGTACAGATTATCAGTTCAGATTAAGGCTATTGAAGACTGATTTTGCTGGAGTGGCATTACAGGAAGCGCGCAACATTGACTACCCCAATTTTAAGAATGTGGTAATGGGGAAAAGGGTTAGTGAAGACAAGTACAATAATAATGAGATTGATGCTTTAATGGATGTGTGGGCAGCAATGAGAAGATATCAGGATAGAGAAGCCATCCCACAGGCTTATGCTGATGACTTAGCGGAGTATAGGAGAGCTTATTCAAATGAAAAAGGGTAATGTGTTTTTGATAGTGTTTATTTTTATTGCCGGATTGCTGTATGGGGGGTTTGAGAATACCGAATGGGGTATGTCTCTGGAGCAGGTTGAAAACAGCTTGGATTTAAAGTTCACATATAGTAGTAAATATAGGGATACAGAACAATATGTGTGTGATAGCAAATACACATTTATGGAAATTGAAGGTAAATTGAAGGCTATATTTGATGCTAATGGGGGGTTAGTACAGGTTTATCTGTACATAGAAGATTGGCCCCACGCTTATGTAGTAGGAACATTGTATAGAGAGTACGGGGAGCCTATTATTGGGTTTGGTGGATATCTTATGGGGTGGATTGTTGATGAATCCTTTACTGTAACAGTATATGAGTTTACTTCCCCTCCTGGAGTTAGCATCACATGGGACAAGCCGATTATTCTTCATGGCCGGGAGTGCTTACCATGGAAACAATAGACGATAAAATTAAAGAGATACAGGCACAGGGAATGGTAGTGAATTTGTTAGAAGATAAATTAGAACAAAAGAGAAGTCATCAACGGCAGATCGCAGATGAAGAAACATTTATTTTCAATGAATTATCCAGAGCACAATTTGCTTTGAATGCCCTTCAGAGGGAATTTCAGAGGGAATTGTTGACAGCAATAAAGGAGTAATAAAATGATGTCAACAACCGGAACGTCAATTCAATCTTATTTAGAATGGATTAAGAAGGAGTTGGAGAAGAAGGATTTTGGTGAAGTATCCATCACATTCACAGTCATTCAGGGGCAGGTAAGTGATGTGAAGAAAACCAGTGTAGATAAAGATCATATCCAGATAAAACCCAAGGTGAAATAGGGGTTACTAAATAGTAAAATAGTAGTATACTTATATTAAATAGGCCTGGCTGGAAAACCAGAAGGGCAATTGCAGAAAAATCTTTGTGAGATGGGATTTGGAAGCGATTGCCCTTTTTTATTTGTACAGGTATAGGAGAAGAGATGGACAGAGCAAGGCAAAGAAGGTTAGCAGCACGAAAGCGACGCCAAGAATCCCTGGCTGCGGAATATGCTGAGCCGATAAAGATACAGGAGCCAGTAAAAAAGGCCACTGCATCGAAAACAAAACAAACATCACCGGGGGCTAAAAAGCTCACAGTGAAGGGAGAGAAAAAGAAATGACATTAGACGAAATTAGAGCGTGGTTGAAAGAGAATGAAGCAGCGGAAGAAGTGGTTGCCTTTATGAAAGAGTTGAATCCAGAAGTGCCCATCACTATAGAAGCAGTTGGTGAGTTTTTGGAAACAGAAGAGGGACGGCAATTGGTTCAACCTATGATTGATTCCAGAGTTACAGAAGCGATAAAAACGTACAAGACCGGACATTTTGATAAAGAAGTGCGTGCGGCTGTAGCTGGGGAAATATTAAAGATCAATCCTGCGGAAACACCGGAGCAAAAACAGATTAGGGAATTGCGTGAAGGGCAAGACAAAATGCAGAAGGATATTGAGTCAGAACGTCTAACTGGGCGTATCAAAGAATTGGCATTTAACTTGGGCATTCCTCCTCAGTTTGTTGATGGTATCCCCTTTCCCAGCACTGATGAATTTTCTTTATATGGTAAGCGGTTGAAAGAATACGTGGAAGAAGCGAAAACAACCGCTGTGAATGATATTCTTGCGAAGGGAGCATTCCAACCCGGAGCAGGAGATGGTGCGGGAAATGGTCAAATTAAAAAGGACATATCCAAACTATCATTTGAAGAAGCACTCCAGATGGAAGAAAACAATGAGCTGGATGCTGTGTTAAAACAATAACAATAGGAGAAAAATAATATGGGATTGGAAAACTTTAATCCTGCGATATGGAGCGCCAAGCTGTTTGTACGGCTGAGAAAATCATTGGTTTATGCTGCTCTGGTCAATCAAGACTATGAAGGGGAAATCAGTGAGTTTGGCGATTCTGTTAGGATAAATGAAATATCACCAATTACAATAAGTGATTATACAAAGTACGGGGCGTTGACATGGCAGGCATTAACCTCTGCTCAGAAGATATTGTTAATTGATCAGGCAAAGTCATTTAGCTTTGCGGTTGATGATATCGATGTAGCACAGCAAAAGCCGAAAGTGATGAACGGGGCTATGAGTGAAGCTGCTTATGCGATAAGCAATACTATTGACAGTTTTATTGCTGGTCTGTATGGAGATGCTGGAATCACCAATAGTACTTATTTAGGTACAGCAGCCTCTGGGGTGAGTACCTCTTCAGGGAATGTAATTGAACGGCTTTCATATGTCGCAAGGTATATGGATGAAGCAGACGTGCCCAGAGAGGGAAGATTTGCAGTTGTTCCGCCTTGGTTTCATCAGAAACTGGTGTTGGCTGAGGTCGGTGGAAGCTATTCCACCGACCTCAGCCAACACCAGTTTC
>Ga0075125_10001517_pt1 | contig 11250 bp, 15 predicted proteins | sample AntAceMetag02UKN_FD_69810 | JGI IMG/M metagenome (GOLD analysis project Ga0075125, IMG submission 69810) | Saline lake microbial communities from Ace Lake, Antarctica - Antarctic Ace Lake Metagenome 02UKN | ecosystem: Environmental > Aquatic > Non-marine Saline and Alkaline > Saline | place... | reverse complement strand
GGATGAAAATGAGAATAAGTTGCAACCTTTGCACAATGTTCAACTCCATATTTCTCCATTAAATAACCATAAACTTCTTGCCTTCTATCATCTTGAAAATCCAAATCAATATCTGGAGCATCCTTTCTTATAGGACTCAAAAATCTTGTAAATAATAAGTTATGTTCAATCGGGTCTATGTCTGTAATCTCCAAACAATATGCAACCAAAGATGCTCCTGCTGAGTTATGGACTGTAACATCAGAAAGAGTGTAATTCATAACATTTTCAACTTTTAAATCATATACTTTCCCCTTATATTTTTCAAAATGTATCTTTTCAACTTTTATATCTATGTGGAATAAATCATTCATATTTTCAATATCTTTTAAAAAAAGCATTTTATAATTCCAACCAAGTTTTTTACAATAGCTTTCTCCAATGCTTTTATCTATTGCTATTTTCCCAGAACATTTTTTTGCAATGAATTCAGACTTTGATTCATAAACATAAACATCTCCATTAGAATATTCTGCAATAAAATCTGGATGATAATTAGTTCCATTAGGTCTTGGAATTGCAAACTTGCATCTATCGAAAGAAACAACATCAGCTCTTGTTTCAAGAATATTTAAAAGCTTTAATTCATAACTTGATTGGTAAAATATCCTTTTACCTTGTCTAATAGAATTAAACCAACCTTGCTTAAAACACTTTGCAATCTTTTTGTCCTTGCCACAAGTTGCACATTTTACATTTATTTTTTTATGTCTAAGATTTCTTAATGCACCAAGCAATACTGTATCTTTTTTCAGCTTTCTAGCAGGAACAAATCCATATTTCGTCATAATTAAATGGTCTTTTGTACAGGAGATTTCTTTACCATTTGAAAGTAAAATCTTGCAAACTTCTTCTTCAACATCATATTCAAATTTCTTGGTAACTTTTTGATAAGTTCTATCATGTGTCAAAACTTTATCTCCAACTTTAACATTCTGAATTGCCTTAAATTGTTTCTGCAATGAAACTTTATTTCCTGGGAGGAAACATCCACGACATGGACCTACAATGATATCCTTTTCTTTTGCACTACCAACAAAGTCCCAATTGCAAAGAAAATAATTAATATACTTTTTACCAACCATTCTATCAAATTCATGTTTTAGTCTTGCTAAATATTTTTCATCATGCTCTCTTCCAATCCTTTTCAATCCTTTTAATATCAAAAATTCGAAAAATAATCTATCGTCTGCAAGATTATTCATTTTCTACTCCTATATGATTTGTTAAAATAAAATTACTTTCATCTTTCTTCCATTCTAAAAATTCAGAATATAAATCTGCACTATTCTTTTTTATAAAATCAAAATCAAGCCTTGGCAAAGTATCAGCTTCTTCTCCTGGTTCAATTTTAAAATCGCATTTATCTGCAACTTCATTTGTATTTTTTAAAAGTTCATTTATAACATTAAGCATCCATGGACTTTTTTCTTTTAATCTTTTTTGGATATCAGTATTTTGCATAAAGTAAAAACAGTCATCTGAATATCCTGCTTCTCCATATTTTTTCTTAAAATTTATTGCCTTCACTGCATCATGAATTTTTTTATCTTCTTTCAAAGGATAGTGAACATCATTTGTAAATACTGGTTTAATTTTTTTTGAAATTGAATATCCATAAAGTTTTTCCATTATTTCTTGATTGCTTTCAATTGTATGTGGTTGTATCTCAACGTAAAAATCATCACCAAAAGTATTCTTAAATAAATCAAAATAATAATCTAATTTATCAGAATTTTCTTTTATTAATTTATAAAATAAACCAGAACTACATCCTGAAAGAACAACAAGTCCTTCTGAATTTTTCATTAAATCATCTATATTTAATATTGGTCTATAATAAAAATTTTCTCTTGCTGCAGTATTCTGTAATTTTAAAATATTTTTCCAGCCAATTTCATTCTTTACAAGAACTGTTAAATGGAATCTTTCTTCCTTTTTATCTTTTAAACTCATATAAAATTCACATCCAATTATTGGTTTTATTCCTTTGACCAAACATGCTTTTTGAAATTCCCAAACACCAGCTAAAGTTCCATGGTCGGTTAATGCACATGCTTTGAATCCTTTCCTTTTTAATATCTCAGTCATATAATTTGAAGTTCCATAACCATCCCCAACTGAAAATTCTCCATGCACATGTAAAGGAATGTAATTCTGCATCTCTATCTTTTCTTTATCCTCTGTCTTTTCATAAATTTTTAAAAAATCAGTTAATTTCAAATACTGCTCTGCAAAAATTCTTCTTTTATCATCACTTACAGCAGAATCTGAATCAGACCCAACCATCTTTACTATTCTTGTTCCATCAACAACTTCCTTTTTAACATATCCTAAATAATTATAATTTCCACCTTTTATTTTGCACAAGATATAAATATCTATTCTGTCTTTATTTTTTTGATAATAATCTTCTGAGATAAGCATATCTTCATCAGACAAATAATCCCTTGTATATATTTTTGCAACTTTATCCCCAATCATAAATTCATCTTGTTGATTGATATCATTAAATCTTATTTTTGCATCTTTGCAAAATTTATGAATACCAGACAATATTCCAGATATCATTTCAGTGTGTCCTAAATTTTCTGCTTCTTGCTGATTGATAACAAATTCTTCTTTTAAAATTAAGTCTTCATCAGCTATTTTAAAATTTGATAAATCAATTACATTTGTATCCATTACAACATAATTTCTTGTACCATTTCTATAGATATCTTTTGGTTCCAATGCAATTAAAGTTTTTCTATCTATCCATCCTGGAATCCTAACTCTTTCAGACCCCTTTTTTACCAAAAGGAAATTATCATATTCTTGTGCAACACTCTCGTCTACTATTATATCATCAGAATGGTCAAATGGATGAAAATCTATAAACCATTTTTCATTATTATAAATAAATGATACATCTGAAGTTTTTGTTGCACCGATATTTTCAAAAAACTCCTGCAAAATTTCTTCTGGCTTTTTCCCAACTTCACTTATTTCTTTTTTATATATTTTTTCCATTTATTTCTTTTCCTTTAAAGTTTCGCCATAATATGAACCAGCAATTCTTTCTCTCTTTTCCAACTCAATAAAACACTCATCGCAATATTTTTGCCATCTACTTTTTGCTTTAAATTTCTTTTTACACTTTTCACAAATATTCATTTTTTTTATTTCTCTGCAACAACAACTCTTGTTTTCTCTATAAAATTTAATTTATATTTTTCCTTGATAAGCCACTCATTAAATGCTTTTTTTGCATCACAATTTCTAATCCTTTTTCCTCCTATTTCATAAAAAGGAAAATGCCCATATCCAAATCCTCCAAAACTATTTTGCATTATTATTCTTTTTGCTTTTGTATTTTCCATTAAAACTTTAAAAATATTACATGGATTTTCAAAGTGTTCTAAAAATTCAAAACAAATTAATGTATCTGCTTGTTCATCAACAAGTTCTGCACTTTTTAATATGAAGTTTTTTTCTCCAGATAAAATCTTTTCTGCAACTTTACTTTGGATTCCTTTTAGATTATTATAAAAGAATTCTTTCTTTTTATATTTTCTTTTAAGCATAAATGTTGTCAATCCAACTCCTGCTCCAATATCAATTATCTTTTCGCTATCTTTTAATAAATCATGTTCTATAATAGCTTTTATTCCATCTATTGAAAAATCAAAAAAATCATTAGCAGATGCTAAACAAAAACTTTCCGTATTATAGTTTGCTTTGAAAGTTTTATACCAAATAAGTTTATTTTTATTTGTCTCACTTATAACTTCTAAAGCTTCTACATAGTCTTTTTGTAAAGCATCTGCAATTAATTTAATCCAATATTTTCTTATCATTTTTTGTTATTTTTTTATCTTTCTCTAACATGTAAATCATTATATAGCAATAGTTAGCCATGTCCAGCAAAGTATCTTTAAGAGTATCATCATACTTTTGCTCTTTGCCTGTAACAATGTCTTCCCATACCATATTCTTTAGCCTTGCATATTTTCTATGTATCTGCACAAATTCTGCTTTGATACCAAGTTGTCCTATACTATTAACTCCATACATTGCTGTCTTATCTTTTATTATTTCCAAAGAGTTTCCTAAAAGTTTTTCAATCTCTTTGATGAAATTTTGTTCTTCAGAGTTCATCCTTTAAGCCACCTTGATACATCCATTTTACAAGTCCTAGGAAAATTCTTATATTTTTCACATGGGAAAGGACTGGGACAGCTTTGTGTTTTAAAACAAAGAGGAACCATTGGTTTTGCAAATTCTTTTCCAAGCTTTTTTGCAACTTCACTTTTCATTTGCAAAGCTAATCCTCTAAATTCTTCTTGAGTATTTCCGCAGAATCTAAGTTCAAGCATATGATATAAAGCTCTAAGATTAACAGCCATAGTAATTGGAGAATGGATATTAAGAGGTAATATTCCTCTTGCATCTTCTACAGGACATCCAATATCTATAAGTTTTTTATATCTTTCTTGCAACTCCTTCATCGTTTCATCATATAATTTTTCTGCTATTGGATTTTTCTTTATAGCAGAAGACTTTGTATATTCACCTTTGTCTGCAAATCTATTAACATTTACAATTCTCAGACTTTGAATAGAAAATGCAGCTGTTCTATGTCTTGTTAATTGTTGTTGGAAAGCTCTGCTTCCTCCTTCAATTTTCCATACTGTATTAACAAATTCAAATACGGTCTGGTGAGGTTGTGCCACAAGCATATCCATAAAATCTGCTAGCTCCAATTTTGAAAGTTTTATATCCTTCAAATCAGGAGAAATTTTATTATGCATATTCATGAAGCAATTATAAATAACCTTTTCAGGATTTTTAGTAAAGCTCATCAGAGTTGCTTTTATTGGTTTACATTTTTTATATTTTTGTACCATTATTTTTTACCTCCTTTCATCTTTTTAAGTTTTTCACTTTTTTTATAATAAGAGTCTATAAAGTCTTCAAAATTTATCCCTAAATTAATACCTATGGTAAGCCAATATTTAAAAATGTCTATCCATTCTTCTTTAATCTCCTCAAAATCTAATTTCTTTTCAATTACATGTCTCTTCCAATTTATGTTTTCCAACAGACTGAAAACTTCCCCTATTAAAAGCATCGACTGGTCCTTTACATTGCTCTGTATCAATTCTGAATTTTCTTCCATGTTGTAAAATTTAGAAGAAAAAGATTTTTGATTTGACCAAATTTTTTGCATTATATTCCTATCAGAACTTTTTTTAATAACATCTTGAATTTTTATATCAGGGTCCCATTCTGCATATCTTCCTAGAAAGAAAAAGTCTTTAAAATCATTAGTAATATTTTTTCTAATAAGTCTTGTATCAGTTCTAAAAATCCCATCGAAATTTTTCGTTTCACCTGTTATTTCAGCATAACATATTTTTTTTCTTTTAACAACTTTTCCAAATTCAAATTCTTTTTGCGGAAAATAAACAATAGCATTTTCATAAGGGATATTGGGAATTCCAAAATCTTTTTCTGTTCCTTTTACAATTGTCGTTCCTAAAGTTTCATTTTTTTTATCTGTGATTCCGCAAAGTTTATAAAATACATTTAAATTAATTGTACTTATGCAATTTGAATATCTATAAATATCATTTTCAGTAATGAGCATTTTTTCATTTAAATCTATTTTTTTAACAAAAGATTTATCAATTATTTGCAATCCTATTACAGAATCCAAAGCATCAATTATCTCTGCAAAGTCTACCTCGATTACTTTTAAAACCCCATCTTTAGATTCTGAAAGTTTTGCTTTTTCCTTAAATATTCTATTTTTAAAACAAAGTTTTTTCTCTCCATCTGTTAATTTTTTTTCTAAGATTTCCTTCTTCTCTTGTTCTGTAATTCCAATTTTATATTCATCTCCCTCAAGAGAAACAACACTTATATTTTCATAAATTATTTTAATGTTTCTTTTGCTTATAAAAATAAGGTCTTTCAAAAACATTCTATTATAAGAGTTGTCTTGCAAAAAAATCATTTTATTTAATACAGAATCTTTTGTCATAGTAATATCCTTTCCAATTATTTTATATTCACGATTGTAAAAAGCAAATATTTTTGCTGACAATCCATTTCCTAATATTAATTTTTCCATATTCATTTTTCGCTCTCCATCATTATTCTAAACAGCTTAATTGCATCACCAAAAGTTATTGCATCACTCTCTTCAAGAAAATCATCTCCTGTTTTTATCTTCATTTTTTCTATTATTTTTTCTTTTTCCATTTTTATATTTTAACTAAGTCCTTACCCTTTTTATACTTTTTTATTTTACAGTCTTCTTCTATTTTTTTTGAAGCAACTTCATCTATGTAATCGCATTCTACTTGGTATTGATATTCTGTTGTCATTTTATTTTTGTCATCTTGATTATTGGTGGCGAAGAGAATGGTGACAAACTCTTCGCCTGAGGTATGCTTTTATGAAAAGTGAGGTCCACTTTCTGCACCAACACAATATATCCTCTGTGGTGAGTATAAACCATCCAATCTTAGGTGTAACTGGATGGCAGTTTTTTTAGCGAACCAAGACACTTTGTCTTGTCAAGGCATTTCTTGCCTGAGAACAGCAGGCAGGACTCGAACCTACTTTATTCCTTATCTGCTGTTTAAATAATAAATTAAAGTATTTTAAAAAGTTGTTTTAAATAACAATCCTTAGGAAAACTCTGTCGTCCTTTTCATCTGTTGATGGTTCAACTGTAAGTGATACAGTCTTTCCTTTAAGTTCTGAAAGTTTTTCGACTCCTTTTTTCCTCATGAATTTCCAAAGTGCAGCTTTTGGATGCTTTGAAATAACCCACTCAATTGCACCAGATTCTGAAATCTCTTTCTTAAGATTAAATCTATGCGATACAGATACAGTGTTTTCTCCAAGTTTCAAAAGCTCATCTTTTTCTACTCCATGCTCAATCATCTTTAAATCTTCTGTTGAAATTTCAACAACCTTTTTCATCTCGGTTGAATTTGGATTATATGCTTTTCCTCCATCTGCTTGGGCTTCTCCTGTGTACCAGTCGATTACTTCTTTTATCTCTGGTCTCTTTAGCTTTACCATCTTTCCTTCATAAGCTGTTGGCTCAAATTGGGACTTTGGTTCTCTCTGAGGTATTACATCCAAATCATCTATTACATTTTCTTTTTCTTTGATGTCTTCAGTTTCAATTTTGTTTTCTTCTAAATTAAGTTCTTCTACCATTTTATTTTTTACCTCCCTTTTCATCTCTATAAGTATTTCTTTTTTCAAGACAACTTTGGCATAGTTGCCTTCCCTCTGAATCAAATCCAAATGGAGTCAAACAATCAGATTCAAAAATTCCACATGCTCTGCAAAACTTCCCTGTCTTTCCATTTATTATTTTTTGAATCTTTTCTTTATCAGCTTCATCTGGAAATACCTCATTCATATTTTCTTTCATATTAATTTTTCTCCTAAAACTTTATCTAAATCATTAAACGAAATTAAAATCTGGTCTGTCTTATGTCCACCCATAGTATTTGAATATTCATAAGTTTTCAATTTCCTAATAAAATCTTTAACATAGCAAACAGGTATTCTTTTATTTCCATGCACATCTTTTATTATTTTATCACTTAATGTCATATTAATTTCTCCCCTGCTAGTTTGTTAATCTTTAATAATAGCTCTCCAAAGAGTGATGGAGTATAACATCCTTTTAGTTCTTCTTTCAATTCCTTAATAAATTCTTTAACGTCTTTTATACAATAAACAGTTTCACCAAATTGCATATCTGTTAAATCAAGTCCTTTATCACTTAATGTTTCAATTGTCATACAATTACCTCCAAATCTTTACTTTCACACTCAGGACAATAAGCATATTGTGGTTCATTTACAAAAGTACATCCACAGACATTGCACCTATAAACTCTATCTTTGCCAAGGACTTCTACAACTTCAATGTCGAAAATTGCTTTATCACCATTCAAAAGCTTTCCTGAGATACTTTTGGGGAGGGTTATAGCCTTGCTTCCACCAATAGTTAATATATTCCTCTTTATCTTCATTTTAAAATAACACTCCATGACTAATATCATCACCACTAAGAAAATCAAATGTGTGATTTTTATAATGTGCTTTATAATTATAACATCCTTTGTGATGCTCTTCTTCAACCTCTTCTCCATCCTCTTGTGCTTTCAAAATAAACAATCCTGTTTTTATTTCTTCAAATGGTTTTGATTTCATATTTTCCTTTATCAATTTTTTAATGTCTACTTTATTTACTAATCTTTCACTTAACTCTTCCAATGCATTATCATATTCTTCAATTGCTTCTTCATCTCTTTCATTTAAACTTGCAATAAATGTTCCAGTTCTGTGTGCACCAGGAGTTGCTTCATTCATTATCTTATATTTTTCTCCATCTATTATTAATATCCTACCGATTGCTGGATGACTTTCTTCAATCATAAAAGCTTCTTTTTTATATTTTTTACCATCAATCTTTATTATTTTTTTTTCTTTATTTTTTATTTCCTCTTCCATAATGAAACTAAAACTATATTCTTTAAATACTTTTTGGTTTTATTTAATCTATTTAACTTTAAATATAATTTATCCATATCCAATTGTTTGCTTTATCTTAAAACAAGAATTTTTATTTTATCTTGTTCCCCAACTATTATTCATTAATGTAAAAAGAGAATAGTACATTATCCAATAAAATATAAACAAGTGAAACAATCCCCAAGCAATAGCATATAAAAAATATTTAGGCTTATGAAATAATGTAAAAAGAGAATATAATACAAGTATCAAAACAAGAAATGATGCTACAAATGGTATACTTGATGGAGTCATTATTATTGATATGAATAAAAATACTCTAGAAAATAAACTAAAGAAAGGAAAAAATAAATTTACTACAAGCACATCAAAAAGTGTTTTTTTATATATTTTCTTTCTGTAAGAGTATAATTTAAAACTTTCTACCAACCAAGATTTTTGCCATCTTATTTGCTGTTTTATAAATTGTCCAAATTTTTCTGGAACTTCTGTATAAGCTATTGCATCTTGGACATATTTTACACCATAACCCTCTTTTAAAATTAATGTTGTCAATGTTCTATCTTCTCCATGGAGATATTTTTGACCAAAAAATTTAACATTTAAATATTCATCTAGAACCTTATCTACTATCTCTTTTCTATATGCAGATATTGGACCAGAGCAACACACAACATTACCAAGTCTATCTTGATGAACCTTATCCACTCCAAAACCTTCCCAATACATACCTGTTTGTAATTTTGTTAGCCAATTGCTCTTTACATTTAAAACTTCTACTCTTCCAGTAACTGCTCCAATATGGCTATCTGAAAATGGTTTTATTAACTTTGAAATTGCATCTTTTTTTAATAAACTATCACTATCACAAGACATTAGTATTGAACAATTCGCTTTCTTAAATCCAACTTCTTGTGCATACTTTTTACCTTTATTTTTTTCATATCTAAAAACTTGTATAGGTATTTCTTTGCTTAATTTAACTGCTGCATTATATCCGTCGATAGATGTAGAACCATCATCAATTAATATTATCTCTTTTTCTCCATAACAATCATTTATACTTCTTATTGTCCTAACTAAAAGCTCTGGTTTTTCATTATAAAATGGTACAACCACACTAACTTTTCCAGAATAATTCCCACTTGTATTTTCTTTTGTTAACAATAAAAAAGTATATCTATACCATAGGTAAAGAAATGCTGATAAAGTATATATTAAAAGATATATCTCAAAGATGTCCAATTTAGTATGCTCCTACAGGGATTAGCGCAAATAACTTATCATTACTATCTTCTAAATCTTCCATGTCTTCTTCCAAGTCATCAATATCATTTTTTAATTTTTTTATCCTGTTTAAAACTTCAGCCAATATAATACTGTCATATGTTTCTCCTGTCTCTTCAGATTCTATACTCAACAAGAGAATTCCAACATCATCCATATTATTTTGCAAAGTTGATAAATCAGAAGACAAACTATCTATTTCTTCACTGTCATCATTTATCATTCCAGTTATTGCTACTCCACAGACAATTGCCGTTATAAAAAATAAAATAGTTAAAATTGCTATGTCTTTATTTTCCATTATCTTTTACCTCCTTTTATATGGTTTAATTTTAAGTTTTTGTTTAAGTATTTCATTTGATTTGATTTGATTTAATTTGATTTAATTTATTAAATAAAAGAATTTTCGCTCTTTTAAATACTTTTTGGTTTAATTTAACTTATTTAACTTCCGATCGAACCGATCGAACCGAAATTCAAAAATTAACACATAGAAATAGATTCAATTTTCGGTTCGATCGGTTCGATTGCCAAGATTAACAAGGGATTAATCGAGTCACTTTTTCTCCTGAAAATCCCTATAGGATTTTTAAGGCTTTAAATTATATAAATCTTTTGATAAAGTTCTATCGAATTTTTTCTTTCTATATATAAATTAATTTTTATAGAATCTAAAAACGGAATGACTTTCTTATGGAGTAACGTCCTAGAGGGACATGTTACATCCAACAAAAGTCTCATTCCACCAAAACCGATTCGATTCTCGGTTCGATCGGTTCGATCGGTTCGATCGGAATATTGGCAAGAAAGTCTGAAAATAATATGTATATAATTAAGATAAAATGGATATAAAATTAAACCTTTATGTAAGTTGTTGCTTTTCCGTTACCATCTCTAGAAAGAGATCCTTCTTCAATTAATGTCTTTAGAGCTCTAACTACTGCAGTATTACTAAAATCTGTTAATAAAATGTCCAAGTCTTCTTTTTTGAAAGACAAAACCTCTTTATCTTCTAGATACTTAATTATTGCAGATGCACATTTTTCTTCTGCTTTCATAGTTGAAGTTTTATCTTGCAAATCAGCAGTTTCAAACAAATAAGCTTTTCCATCTTTTTCACCATCTATCTTTATGATCTTTTCTTCAACTTCCTCACCACTTCTATTTTTAATGTGAAATACCTTAACAGCCTTTGAACCATGTTTTCTGCTAACACCTATTATACTATCTGCAGAATTTACTATGTCTGATGAACCTCTCAACATATCTCTTGGATCTTCATATGAAGTTCCACCATTTCCTTTTTTATGATGATGCAACAATATTATTGTAAGACCATCGCAATGCTTTCTTATCATTTTAAAGTTACTAA
>Ga0075125_10001515_pt1 | contig 11257 bp, 13 predicted proteins | sample AntAceMetag02UKN_FD_69810 | JGI IMG/M metagenome (GOLD analysis project Ga0075125, IMG submission 69810) | Saline lake microbial communities from Ace Lake, Antarctica - Antarctic Ace Lake Metagenome 02UKN | ecosystem: Environmental > Aquatic > Non-marine Saline and Alkaline > Saline | place... | reverse complement strand
CTAAATTAGCATTAAGAGTGCCTACAAACATTGGTTTTTTATAAATCATTTCATTCCTCGCATTAAGATAAATAACCATTAAATGCTCCCTAGTTTTATTCCTCATATAAACTGCTTGAGCGACTACATCCTTGACCGAACTAATAATTGGTAATGTTTCATCCTGAATCTTTAAGGCTCTTTTGATTAACTCTTGAGCAGCCAAAAGTGTACAGGCTTTGGCTGAACCAATGCCTTTAATTTTAGATAATTTTTTATAATCCAATTGTAATAATCTTTTTTTAGAATGTTTCTTTAAAATCTGCCTAGAGACTTCAATAACATTCTTCCCTTTTATCCCAGTTCCTAAAAGAATTGCTAAAAGTTCCTCATCTTTCAAATTTTGAGAACCTTTAGCGATTAATTTCTCTCTTGGTCGTTCAATTTTTGATAAATCTTTTATTTTCATCTTATTTCTGAAACAATTTCAGGTATTTAGAAAACATAAATAACCGATTCCTCTTAAATCCGGTAATTTCTTTAAAAATCCCAATGTTCTCAAATTGCTTTGCCAATGTACTTGCCGAAGGATAAGTTATTTCTAATCTCTCTGCTATTTGTTTGGTATTTAGAATGGGTTGAGAATATAAATGTTTTAGCAATTCTTGTCCCTTTTTTGCTCTTTTGCCAAGAGAGATGATATTTTGTTCGCAGTCGCGCCTTAAAGCAATAATTTTTTCAAATGTCAATTTGCTGTTTTTTGCTGTTTGAGTAACGCCAACCAAAAAAAACTTAAGCCAGTGTTCTAAATCATTGGAACTTCTTACAATAGTAAGTGAATCATAATAAGTATTTTTGTTTCTTTCAAAAAAATCCGATAAATAAAGTGTTGGCTTTGAAAGAATACCCTGTGATACAAGATATAAAGTAATAAATAATCGGCCAATACGACCATTGCCATCTAAGAATGGGTGTATCGTTTCAAATTGATAATGGCTAATAGCAATTTTAATTAAATGAGGCATGTCAATATTCTTATTGTGCCAAAACTTTTCAAGATCACTTAAGAGTTCCTGCACTTCGCTAGGATGCGGTGGAATAAATACAGCATCTTTTAGTGTCGCGCCTCCAATCCAGTTTTGACTGGTGCGGATTTCTCCAGGGTTTTTATGTTTACCGCGCACGCTGTTTAATAAAATTTTATGAGTGTCTTTAAGAAGTCGCATTGAAAGCGGAAGTTTTTCTAATTCAGTAATCGCATAATCCATTGCCCTTGTGTAGTTTTGAACTTCTGCCCAATCATCTCTTCTTTCGGGATCTACTTCTTCCTTAGGTAAAAGCGCCTCATCCATCCCTGTTTTAGTCCCCTCAATCCTGCTGGATGTTGTGGCCTCTTTAAAAATGTGCATGCGGATAAAAAAATCTACATCAGGCACAAGTGAAGAATAAGCATTCAACTCTCCTAAATATCTTGTTGCTTCTTCGAGCAATACATTAATTTTAGGATCTGACCATTTAAACTCCACATTAATTAAAGATGGAGAAAAGCTCCTATATTCGTATTGTTGCTTATATTCACCTGATTTGAATGTTGAGTTTTTCATAATAGTTAATTTTATATATAGATATTTATATTTAAAGTTTAGCACTCAACTTTACATAAGTCAAACCCATATTAAAAGTTAAGATGATGTCTTTTCCTGCTCGTCCCATTATTTTTGGGCATTGGTTTAAAATTTTACTTAACAAACGGATTCTCCATTTCAAAAACTATTTTCGGGGTTTGGTTATTAATTATATCTTCTGAAATATTATATTTTTTGCTATATATAGTGTCAGTTGAACAAAATAAAGCTTCTTTATAATTGAACCCAAGTTTTTCAGTCACATATTTAACTGATTCTTCTGACTCCCCTTCAATCTCCACATATGGCTCTAGAAATGGCCATTCATCAATTGTAACCTCAACACCGTCTATTTCCCATAATTCTCTTTTATTCTCCTGATAAGCCTTCTTTCGACAACCTAAAAGAGTTAAAAACTCTTCTGCTTTTTCTAAACTATCAACTTTAAGACAAATCTCCTTTTGACTTTCAATACCAGTGCCATCAACAATTTTTAAGCTCATGGTAATTTTATCTCCCTCATCTCTAACTCTTGCCCATCCTCCTTTTATCTTACATTCTTTGGGAAGATTAAAAACAATCCTTTTCTGTAAAAATTCAGGACGAATTAGTTTCCCTCCTGTTTTTCCTAATCTTTCTCTTATATCCTGCTTATCAATATTTATAAATGTAGCTTCGTATTCTATTTTCATTGATTCCTGTCTTTTTAAAATAATAAAAACTAAAATTACTGTCCAAAACCTATTATTAGGGTTGGCTCTATTATTTTCATATAATCTTCCGGTATACCACCATTATCTATTAAATCATCACCAACAGAATAAATAATAGCTTTTTCTGGTGAATACCTTATTGGTTGAGCGTCAAAAGGGTCTAAAGGAACTTCTTTAAGATATTCTGGCACAAGTTCTTCTAAAGAAGAAGGCATAACATGATTGTCCTGCCAATGGGATTTTATGGCAAATAGGGTTTGAGTACCAATAACTGAGAAATTTTCTAAAAATCTTTTTTTACGTGATCCTGGAAAAGCAACTAAAGATGTATTCAAAAAAAACCTACCCATGATATTTTCTGTGAATAACATTCTGATTTTTGATGTAGGGATTTTAATTTCGTCCAAATTTAGGGCAGAATATTCAGATTGAACATCTTTAAAATAATCTACTGTCGTATTTGTAATCATTATCCTAAAAAAATTAGTCATAATTCTTTGAGTTTTGTTAGGTTTATAAAAATAAGGTATATATCTTTTTATATTGTTAATCTCATTATTAATGCCTAAGTATTCTAATTCTTCTTCTGTAGCAATACCATCTAAAAATTTTATTTTAGTATTCATCATACTCATACATTCCGCCTTTATCCCCTTGGTTAATCCCTCCCTGCTATCTTTAAACTCATCTAGGGATTCTGCGTATGACCTTAATAAAGCCGAGGATAATTTAGCATCAGGCAACATCTCTCTCAATTGTCTCAAACCCATTTCTTTAACAGACAAACTCACTAAGTATTGAATAAGAGGTCCTTGAGAATTCTCCATGATGTGACCAATTTTAACAACTTTAAAAGCCTCATTAAAGGCCTGCTCTTCTTCACCTTGTCTGAACAAATGTCTGGCATTGATTAAAACAAGCTTTGCTGACCATGTAATTTCGGGCCTACTATAAAGTATGCTTCCAATCCAAAAATCTTCTATGTTGATATAGGCCGGATCCTGAAATGTATTAAAAGATAAACATTTATCAAAATAATTAAAAAATTCTTTATTCTTTTCCAGAAATAATGTAGTCGATTCAATATTTCCCTCATAATAATCTCTAATGCTTTCATCTTCGGACAAATTTATTTTATCACTTGCTTCACTAAGACAATAAAAAAGATTTTCTTGTTCAAAAATATTTAAATTAGACAGCCACAAACCTTTATCATTAGTAGGAAGTTCGTCTTTGCCTAGCAAAAAAAGGCTAATAACACCAATAATTAATAAAATAACAAATCCTATGAGACTAAAAAGAATAATTTTTTTCTTCTTGGTATTAAGCATAATATTGATTTTTTAATAATTTAAAATATTTTTTATTTTGCCCTTTGTTTTAGCATCTATTCAAAATTCATCCCATATTCTTTATTCTATCTCATATTTTACGTCTTTTAAAAGGGTTTGTCTAATTAAAAATCTTCAACCAATTTAAGGAGATTATAATAATCTAAAAAACTGTTATTTCCTACAATAAAAAAATAGCGGATAATTAATAAGTGCTATTTTAAAAAATAACGATTCAGCTCTTGACAAGAAAATAATTTTGATATAATATTACAATATAAAGTAATTTAAAAACACAATATTGTGTCAGGTAGAAAGTCTTTAATTTCCATCACGTCTCTTTCCGAGCGAAGCGAAGTTAGCCGTTTCTACCTGACACATTTATATTAATAAAGGAAAATCATTTTTTTCTTTATTTTTTTATTTTAAAAATTTAACAAAATATTAATCAAATAATTATTTGCTTCAATGTTCACATCTTTGACCAAACCTACAATAATATTTAAGGAGATTATAATAACTTAAAACTGTTATCTCTGGCAATAAGGACAATATCTAGTCCCCCTCCCTGCAACTCTAATCTTTTTAATTATTCCTTTTCCACATCTGGAACATTTTTGACCTTCTTTTCTGTATACTTTTAAAAACTTTGTAAACTTACCTTTATGTCCCTTAGTATCTATATAATTATTAAAAGTTGTTCCTCGATATTTAATAGATAATTTTAAAATATCTTTTATAGATTGATATAATTTCTTAAGTTCCTTTTCGGTAATAGTATTTGTCTTCCTAAATGGTAAAATATGAGCCCTAAAAAGACTTTCATCAACGTAAATATTCCCTAACCCAGCTACATATTTCTGATTTAATAAAAAAGCTTTAATATTTCCTTTTTTATCTAAGAATAACTTTTTAAAATTTAATAAACTAAATTCATTTCCCAGAGGGTCTAACCCTAGTTTATCTTGAATTTTCTTTAATCCTTTAGAGTCAACTATTTGCCAAAATCCGAATTGGCGTTGATCATTATAAAATAACTTAGATTGATCTTGAAAATGAATTATCAAATGAGTTTGTTTATGTGGTAAATCAAGCGGATTAGTTTCCACACTATGTCCGCCAACTATTATCTCGTCTTTATTTATATAAATAATTTGCCCGGTCATTCGCAAATGGACAATAAGATATTTATTTTTCTGGGTTAACTGAATAATAATAAACTTACCCCAACGAGAAATCTTTTGAAAACTATTATTCTTTAAAATACTATTAAAGTCTTTATTATTTCCTTTAACAATTTTAGATAAACGAATTTCCACCCTCTTAATCTTTTTATTAAGAATTGTTTTATTTAAATCGTTAACAATTGTTTGTATTTCTGGTAATTCCGGCATAGCTTTATACTTTTATTGTAGCATTTTAAGAGAATAAATAGATAAAAATAACGAGATTAACTTTATTAAATATTTTATTTCCTCTTTGTTTTTAAAGAATTTTATCTAATTGCTGATTTATAATTTTTGCAAAGAAAAAAGCGAGCAATTGATATTTTTATGTTTAAAATACTTTAGTTTGCTCGCTATTTATAAGGTTGGCGCCCCTGGTCGGAATTGAACCAACGACCCTTTGTCCTCTAGACAAATGCTCTAGTACACTGAGCTACAGAGGCGCAAATTTTTACAAAGAACAATATGATATAATCATATTACTATCTTAGAGAAAATTTGTCAAGACTTCTGGAAAATTAAAAAGCTGAGGAGAAATAATTAACTCACTCCCCCCAGCTTTTAGATTAAAAAACTATACTTTTTCTCTCTTTAGAATCATGTAATACTCTTTAGATTCTTCTAGATAGCAGTAATGAATTAGTTCCCATCCTTCATTTCCAAGTTTATTCAGTTGTTTTTCTCGCTGATCATCACCACCCAAGAACTCTAATTTTCCGTGTTGGGTTATATGCCGATATTCCCATCTTTTTGGCATTCTTTTTTCCTCCTTTCAGGTAATTTTTGGCACAAAAAGGGTTAACTTGAAATATTCAATATCTAGTTTAAAGGACACTAATTTTTCAATTATCTTACGAGTAGTAGCATCTCCAGTATCATCAACCAACCGAAAAAAAGGTTGATTTTCTCCCTTGGAGTCTTCCACTATACTTGAACAAATTGTGACGACAGTTTCTTTAAGCCAAGGCTCTCCTTTAAATTCTTTAAATATCTTTCTCCTCAAATTTCCAGCTCTTTTTTGACTTACCCCGTGAATTTCAATATCTAGCATTTTCTGCCTCCTTTTTTGATTTTTAAATTCTTATATAGAATTACTATTTATTTTATATTTGTATTATATCATATTTTACTAAATTGTCAATATACACTTCTTTTTTATTAAAAAGAAAAATTAAAAAGAGGAGCAAAATTTAACCATCATGCTCCTCTTTTAACTTTAATTATACGACAAGGCTAACTTTTTGCGTATTCTGTTATCCATCATCATAATTTAACCATATTGGCCATTTTCCCATTATATTCACCTCCTTTTGAGTTTTTAAATATCTATAAACACATACTTGTGTTAAATCAATAGTAATGAATAATTAAAAATTGTCAATATCTAATTAAAAAGAAAATCCCGTGATTAAATAAAATGCTCCATTTATTAAAGGAATAATTAAAGGAAATCCGAAAAATATAAAAATTAATAAAATAAATAATTGATATTGAGATAAAAATATCTTTAGATTATCAAATTTTTTAGGCAAAAAAGTAAAAAGGATATGCGAACCATCTAAAGGAGGAATTGGCAATAAGTTAAAAATAGCTAAGATAAGATTTATCCAAACTATATAACTAAAAATAGTTATTAAATTTATAGCAACCTGAGCAGAAAACAAATAAGGAATAAATCTCAAACTTATTCCAAAAACTAAAGCAACAAAAATATTGGCTAATGGTCCAGCCAGAGCAACCTTGGCTTGTCCATAAACTTTATCTCTTAGATTATACGGGTTTATAGGAACTGGCTTGGCCCAACCAAAAACTATACCTACTCTGGAAATAATTAAAAACAAAGGTACAAGTATTGAACCAATTGGGTCTAAATGGCTTATAGGATTTAAAGTCAGACGACCAGCTAACTTAGCTGTTGGATCTCCAAGATAATCTGCCATTAACCCATGAGAGACTTCATGGATAATTACTGAAAAGAGAAAGATTAAAATTATAAAGATTAATATTATTTCCATTGCAATTTTTTTAAAAATATATTATGATAATATTTGTATAATATCAATTAAGTTATTATACTTTTATATTATAACAATATGTCTAGAGTTTGCCAAATTTGTGGTAAAAAATCAATAATGAAAAGAAAGCTGAATAAGCTTAGAGGAAAATACAATCCTACTCCTAAAAAAAGAAAGTACCCAAATCTTCAATGGGTTACTTTGCCTGACGGCAAAAGAGTGAAAGCATGTACAAAATGTATAAAGACACTCTCTAAAAAGAAATAAAATATCATTTCAAATAAAATATCGCCCTATCCAGAGCGGTTTTTTAATAAAAAGCCCTATTATTAATCCATTAATCTCAGAAATAAATCTAAGACGGGAATCGCTTACTAAACATTACATTTAATAAATATGAATCCCTATAAGAAATGTTTGTCTAAGAATTTGTATGGACAACAATAGGACTTGTACTTTTATTATATAGTCTGTAAAACCTAAGTCAAGACCTAGAACATTATGTCTTCTTCTGCTCTTTTGTACTCAAAAATATCTTCGGCGGCAAACCAAAAATCTAATTCATGTTTTGCCTCTTCTTGGGTCTCTGAAGCATGAATAATGTTATGAATAGCCCTTTTATCTTTATTAGCAGCTGTAGCGTCATCAACAGAAAAATCCCCTCTAATTGTCCCCATATCTGCTTGAGAAGGCATAGAACCTCCTACTATCTTCCTAACCATATCAATGGCATGAATCCCCTGGACAATCATTTTAACCATTGGGCCTGAGACCATAAAATCAATCAGCCAGCTACGAACCATCTTCCCAATCTTAAGAGGGTCTTCCGTCCCTAACTCTTCCTGGGCATTAAAACCATATTTTTTATAATTGTTTAATGTCTTTTCTCCTATTCTCTTTATCCACTTCTCATCTTTGGGATAATGATTATCAATCTGATCCTTTGTGCCTTGAAACATTTCAAGAGAAACTATCTTTAATCCCCGTTTTTCTGCTCTGGTTATCACCTCGCCAATTAACCCTCTCTTAACTCCATCGGGCTTAATTAAAACCACGGTTTTTTCTTGTTTTATATTAGTCATAATTTTATTATTGATTAATTATTAATAATTAAATAGTTTCCGTTAGAAACTATTTTAATATCTCCGTCTTGGTCTGTCCTTAAGATATTTATACCAAGTTCTTCCAGATTTTTCAAGACCTGTTCATGTGGATGTTTATAAGGATTGTCTCGGCCACAAGAGATAACCGCAATATCTGGAGAGACGTTCTCTAAGAATTCTCGGGAGGTAGATGTTTTGCTCCCGTGATGCCCAACTTTTAAGACATCGGAATCACAATCTGTTTCAGCTATTATCTTATTTTCAGAAACCTTTGTAGCATCACCCGTAAAAAGGAATGAATTATTTTTAAAACTTAGACGACAGACAATTGAAGTATTATTAGAATCTTTAAATTCTTTTCCTTCTAAGCTTTCCAAAGGATAAAGAATATTTAAGGAAACATCTCCTATTTTTATTTCTTGAGAACTATGAGCAATTATAATTTCGGCATTCTCTTTTTCAATCATTTCTCTCCATTTTTTATATTGAGCTGTATCGCGTATGATTCCGGTCCACAAAATTCTCTTAACGTTATAACTTTCCAAAACATTCAAAAGTCCACTCATGTGGTCTGCTTCGGGATGCGTTAAGATAATAAGATCAATAGTCTTATCCCAGAAAGGCATTTCTTCGACTAACTTTTCTAGAATTGTTGAATTAGGACCACCGTCAATTAGAATCTGACTCTTATAAGGCGTTTCAATAAAAATAGAATCTCCCTGTCCAATATCAAAAAATGTTATTTCTAAAGAATCTTGTTCATTTAAAGAAAAAACAACCTGCCAAACAATTAGATTAATTGAAAATAAAAAAAGAACAATTAAAAAACTTAATTTTTTATGATCTACCATTTACTTTTTATTTAATTCTGCAAGTAATTTTTCAATATTAATACCGTATGTTTCACAAACCTGCCCCAGTTTCAAACTCTCCATCTCAAATTTAGCCATTGGACAAGTTAAACAAGGAAAATTGTATTTTGCTAAAATTTCTTCGGCGTCTTTTTCCTCTAAAACTTTAGATAAAATTGTATCTTTATTAATCATGAAGTTAACCAACCACCATCTACCACTATAGTATGACCTGTTATATATTCACTTTCATCACTTGCTAAAAAAGTAACTGCCTTAGCTATATCATCTGGCTGACCAACTCTGGCATAAGGGATTTTGGAGAGAAGCGCTGTTTTGATATTTTCATCTGCTAACAAATCTTTGGTCATATCTGTTTCAATAACTCCTGGAGCTACCGCATTAACATTAATTTGATATTTCCCCAAATCCAATGCTAATTCCCTAGTCATGTTCACAATCCCCCCTTTGGCTGCACAATAAACACTAGATAACTCAAAACCAACAAAACCGGCAATACTTGCTATATTAACAATTTTGCCATATTTTTGTTCTTTCATTTCGGGGATAATATTCTTTATACACAAAATCACTCCTCTTAAGTCTATCGATAAAATCTTATCTATTTCTGAAGTATCCATTTTATCCAATTCTTCTTGAACAAATATTCCGGCATTATTCACTAAAATATCTATCCGACCAAATTTTTCCTTTGTTAATTGAATAACTTTTTTAATATTTTCCTCATCCGTTACATCTAGCTTCAATGCTAATCCTTGTCCCCCTAATTTTTCAACTTCCTTAACTACTTGTTCACATTCATCTTGATCAATATCCGTAACAACAACTTTAGCTCCATTTTCGGCTAATTTTAAAACAATTGCTTTGCCAATCCCCCTCCTAGCTCCAGTAATAATGGCCACTTTATTTTTTAAATCTTGATACATATATTTTTATAAGTTAAATTTTTTCGACTTTCTTATTTTTAATTGCTTGTTCAATAAGTTCTTGAATTTCAATCTTTTCTTCTTCTAAAATAACTCTCTTTAAATTTGCTTTTGTTTCGGGATGTTTTGCTAAAAATTTCTGACAATAAAATTCTTCTGGTAAAACTGATATATCAAAAGTTCCTATTTCCTTCGCTTTTTCTATTATATCTTTTTTGTCCATTCCGATCAAAGGTTTTAAAACCGGAATATTTATTGCATCCTCAATAACTCTCATATTTTCTAATGTTTGAGAAGCAACCTGACCAATATTTTCTCCAGTAAACAAAACACTAGCTTGTTCTTCTTCGGCTAGAGTTTGGGCAATTCTAAACATAAATCTCCGGCACAAAATACACCCTAACTCCGGATTAGTTTTATGAAAAATAGCTTTCTGAATATCTAAAAAGGAAATTAGATAAAGCTTTGATTTAAACTGATATTTATTTAATATCTTAATATTTTCCCTAATTTTCCCTAAAAACCTCTTATTTGTGTAAAAATGTAAAAAAATCATCTTCACTCCTCTTCTCATCCCATAAAAACTGGATACTGGGGAGTCAATCCCCCCGGATAACAAAGAAATTGCTTTTCCACTTACGCCAACCGGCAAACCCCCTAATCCTTTAATCTTTTCTGAATAAAGAAAAGCATATTTTTCCACTACTTCAATAAAACAAGTTACATCTGGGTTTTTTAATTTCACTCTAAATTTTAGATCTTGGGAATTAAGTTTTTCAAAAATATATTCCCCTACTTGTTCATTAATTTGTTGAGAGGTTAAAGGAAAATCTTTTTCTCCTCTTTTTGTTTCAACTTTAAAAGTTTTAAACTTTTTATCTTTTAAAATCTCTAAAGATTTTATACTCATTTCTTTTATGTTTTGCTTACAGCTTACAGCAAAGCTGAAATATGCAATTCCAAAAACATTTTTTAAGGCCTGTTTGATCTTGTCCTCTCTTATCTCTCCTTTTATTTGAATTAAAATCCTTCCCGAAATCCTTTTTATTTCCCCTATTTGTTTACAAGAATTTAAAATAAAACTAGTCCTGATATTTTCTATCAATTTTTCTTCAAAGAATTTTCTATTGCCTCCTTTTAAGGCGATTTCAGCATAATGACAAATTATAAAATCGTATTTCATAATATTATTCCTCCTCCTAAAACTTCAAGGCTTTTATAAAAAACTACTGATTGCCCGGGAGTAATTGCTCTTTGCAGTTTATCAAAAACTACTTTATAGGTCAGATTTTTGGTAATTGTGGCCGAAGATGGACAAGATCTATACCTAATTCTAGCCATTACCTTTAATGGTAATTTAGGTTCTTTTCCTGAAATCCAATTTATATTTTTTACCATTAATTCCTTATCCCCCAAGTCCCTTTTATTCTCGGTAACTATTAAGATATTCTTTTTAATATCCTTTTT
>Ga0075125_10001507_pt1 | contig 11289 bp, 24 predicted proteins | sample AntAceMetag02UKN_FD_69810 | JGI IMG/M metagenome (GOLD analysis project Ga0075125, IMG submission 69810) | Saline lake microbial communities from Ace Lake, Antarctica - Antarctic Ace Lake Metagenome 02UKN | ecosystem: Environmental > Aquatic > Non-marine Saline and Alkaline > Saline | place... | reverse complement strand
CAAGTTGTTGGTAATGCATTATTTAATTTTAAAGGAGATGATTTAGAAGCATTAAATTATGTTTTACTTCAATTAAAATTAATTAAGAAAAATATCTGGGGAGATTTAATTAGAACTTCATCAAAGGAAATTGACAATATGCAAATGGAGATTATAGAGGAAGAATTAGAAACTTACATTAACCATCTTACTGAATATAAATATCAAATACTTCCACTTCTTAACAAGGCAGGATTAATCTTTAGGCAAAGTGAGAATTTAGATTTGGATAAGATTCAAAGAAGTATTTATGATAGTGGATAAATGGCAACTCCACACTTTTCTTTTAAATGGTTAGTTCATACTACTTGTGCAACTCTCCTTAATAGGTATGATTTCTTTTGTGCAATTTCAGGAGAGAGAGGAAATGGAAAAACACAAATTAAAGGAAGCAAGGTATTAATGAAAGATGGGTATTGGAAGAATGTAGAAAATATTAAAATTGGTGATGAAGTTATTTCTCCACAAAAAAATGGTTCTTCTAAATTTGCAAAAGTAATAGAAGTGCATAATAGATTTGAAAAAGATATTTATGAGGTTAGAGAAGTTACAAGAAATAAAAAATTACTATACACTTGTGCAGGAAACCATGACATTCCTATTTATAGAATATCAAAACCAAGAATAAAAGGAACAGATAAAAGAAAATTTAAACAAGTTTTAGATTGTTGGGAAGCACAAAAAATTTCCAACCATTATACTAAGGGTTCTCATATCTGTTCATTCTCAACAACTGCTGTAAATTACAACCAACCTAATAGTTCTATTGAACCTTACAGCTTAGGTGTTTATTTGGGTGATGGCAGTTTTAGTTCTTTATTAAATAAGAAGAATCAAAAATCCAGAGGAGTATGTATCACTACAAGTTATCCTAAAATAATTGAAGAAGTTAGTAAACACTATCCTTATCTTAGTTGCTTTAATAAAAAAAGAACCAAAGCAAAAAAATATAGTTTTAGTTTAAATGGTGAACTCTCAAAAGAATTGGAAAGGTTGGGTCTTGAAGGTAAAGGAAGTGGAGAAAAATTTATTCCAAAAGAATGTCTTTTATCTTCAAGAGGTTATAGGTTAAAATTACTTGCAGGATTAATTGAAACTGATGGTTATGTGAATAAACAAAATAGTATAATTTACACAACAAAATCTAATCAACTTGCAGAGGATGTTAAAAATTTAGTTTTTTCATTAGGGGGTTATAGTTCAATTAGAAAAATTAAAAAGAAATGCCAAAATGGTTTTGAAGGAGAATATAATAATATAAACATTTCATTTGAAAATCCAAAAATAATTCCTTTGTTAGATTTCAAAAAAGAAAGGTTAGGGAATAAAATGAAACATAATCCAAGACATATTGCAATTGAATGTGTTAAAGGAGAATCACAAGAAGTATATGGATTTGAAATTGACAGCGATAGTAAATGGTATGTAACAGATAATTGGATGGTTACACATAATTCAACTATGGCATACCTTTTAGCGAGGGGAGTTAGTCAAGAGTTTAGAAGATTATTTCAATTTAACCCTGTAACATTTAATAGATATTATAACATGGTTAAAAAACCAAAAGGAATTTCTAAGAAAGATTTTATTAAAGAGATTATTCATTTGAAAAAACAATACAATGCTTATAGGTTTTTACCGTATAGAGATTTAATTTATACCCAAGATGAAACTCAAAAATTTCTTCAAAGGTGGAAGGCAATTGCAGTTCTTGATGAAATGATTAACATTACTTTTTCAAGAGATTTCTACCAAGAGAAACAAAAAGAAATTATCAAACAATTAAATTTGAATCGTGACCATAACAATTTAATCATTGCATGTGTTCCAAAATTTTATGCACTTGATACACAAATCAGAGGTTTAGCGAGGATGCACATTCACATTGTTAAAAGAGGAATAGCGATAGTGATGACCCCAAATAAATTATTAACTTCTAAGGATGCATGGGATACTGCACTAAATGAAAAGATAGAAAGGAAGATGTTAGAGAAGTCCACAGGGAAGGCAATGGCATATAACAAGCTAACAAATTTTAGAGGAGTTGTTAAGTTCCCTGCATTAAAACCAGAGGTGGAAATAAAGTATCAGAAGATTAAAGATGATAAAAGAAATGTAATAGCAACAGAAGAAATGAACATCAACAGCGAAGATAAAAAGAAAGATGACCCATTTGAAAAGTTATACAATGCTCTGATTAATTATAAAATAAGGGATAATAGAGTGTTTGAAGGAATGGTTGTTGGTTATGGATTTGAGAACTTAGAAAGCACAAAGAGAAAGATAAGAGAAAGGTTAAAGAAAGAGGACAAGAACATAATTGGAATCAATAGTTATTACAAGGATACTGTCGCTAAGATTGAGAAGGTTGATAAGAATAAGTATAAGTATACTATTGCTGAACTGAAAGAGATGCAGAAGAAAGAGAAGGATGGTTCTGATAGCGATTGAATGTTTTAAGCATTGATAGGAAGTTTTAGTTATTCGCTACACCGAATAACTCCTTCATTTATCCAATAACTTTTTGGGAAAAAATTATAAACCTCAAAATCTATGCATAAAAGAGTTCAATAGATATTGTGTCCACCACTTAAAAAATCCCTTAACTAAAAATAAATGGATGCCAAAACAAAAGATTTGATAGCAAAAGAGATAGAGGATTTTGAAACCCATCTAATCCCAAGACAACTTAGTGAGAGAACTTTACAAGCATATAAATTTCACCTGCCTAAGATACTTTTGTGGGTTGGGAAGTATAAATTAACCCAAGAATCCATAGATAAATTAATAGCTAAACATAATTATTCTGATTTCATTGCTACACTTAAAAATTGGTTGAATTTTAGAAAGGTAAAGGATGTTGAGGTTCAAAAAAAGACAGGAAGGAAAGAACAAAAGATACATGAAACAATCACATTAGACAAGTTCCATAACCTTTTGCATTACATTCATGAAAAGTATGGTGTGAAATATGCTATAATGCTTCTAATAAGCTACTATGGAGGACTTAGGCGAAAAGAAGTTCTTAATATTAAAGAAAATGATTTCTATTTTGATGAATGGCAGACCAAAATGGATAAGGGATGTAAGTTAAAAATATCTCTTTTGGGTGCAAAGGGGAAAAAAGAAAGGATTGTTGTGATTCCTTCTAACTTTGCAGAAGATATTTACACTTATTGCCAAAATAATAGGCACATAATTGCTGAAAGAAATGGATTTGTGATTGGAGTTGGAAAAACTATGTGGGATAAGGTCTTTAGAACTGCTTGTTTTGGGTGTGGATTCTATGATGAAGTTGATGGAAAGAAGGTTTCACACTTCACTTTACATGATTTAAGAAGAAGTATTGCAACCACTTGGTTTGATAAAGGAAAGGATATATTTAATGTTTCAAAAAGATTAGGTCATGCAGATATTTCAACAACTCAAAGGTATATCAATCCTGATATGGATAAGATGCTTAGTGATTGGGAAGAAGAATAGGTAAGTTTAAAAATATAAAAACACTATTTTTATGAAGAAAATGAATGATGAAAGAACCTCAAAATTATTTGAGATATTTAATATTGATGAAGATATGAATTTTAATAAAGAAAATATACTCACTACTGAATTAAATGATTATGATAATTATAGAATGTTTAGATTTTGTGATGCAACCAGAACAGAAGATGCTAATTTAGATAAAGAATCAACAGATGAAGAATTAGAAAGTCATTTTGAAAACTCACAAGAAGAATTAGAAAATTGTAAACTTTGGAAGGTTGGTGAAAAAATAAAACACCTTTTAAGTTTAACAAAACCTGCTTCAATTGATGATATAAATTTACCCTTTGATGAATTTTTTATAGATGAAGGGTTTAATTTTGATGGACAAAGAGTTTTTGGAATTAAAATATCTAAGGGGGAATTAAACACCTTCTCTGTTCTTGATGAATTTTCCAGATGGTTAATAAAAACTGGAAAGAATAAAAATATTTCGCAAGAAGATTTAGATAAAAATTTTAATGAAAATTGTGTTTTCATAAGATATGGATTATTTGATGGTGAAGTGTTTAGGTCAGTTTGCATAGTGTATGATTATAAAAAAATGAAGAATTTAACCAATAGAAAAGGAAATAAGATAGACAATCAAATAGTTAATTTTGTTTCTAACTTACTTTTATTTTTAAATGAACCAAGAGTTGTTATTTATATTCAAGAACCCAATAATAAAAGAAGGAAGAAGAAGGGAAAAATACCTTCTATAATAAAAACTAAAATAGAAATTGGATTAGAAAATTATATAGAAAAAATATATTTTAATGGATTAAGTCATTCTAAGTTGGATTTTTCCTTCTGGGTTAGAGGTCATTGGAGAAGATTACTCTCTCCAAAATTTAAAAATAAACAAGGGCAAAAAATTTGGATTGCACCACATATTTGTGGAACAGGAATTATGCCACCACAAGTATTTGAGGTTTCATAATTACCCAAAATCTTTAAATATAAACATAAACAACAATTTCTACTTCTATTCAAAATAAATTGGGTTGGTGGTTCTTTTACCTCATTTTAGAAAGGACTTAGCATCCTCCAACCCAATTAAAATAATAATAAAAACTTTAAATATTTTTAGTAGTTCAAATATCTAATATGCTTTTACAACAAGATAACCATTATCTAAATCTGTGGCAATTTCTTTGCCATCAAAATCAGCAATAGTATTGCATTGAAATTTCCTCATAACTTCTGCAAGTGCAGATTGTTTTGGGATTAAGCCATCAACATCTTTATTGAACCAGATTCCAGAAGTAGTTACTTTCTCACTTTTAATATACTTAACCTTTGAAAGTTCAATCATTTCTTCTCTGGCAGGGTGTTTACAGATTAAAAATACCTTTTTACCAATCTCTTTCCCATCTTTTTCAACAAGTGCTATCCTATGACCCATTACTTCAACAGGAACAGCAGTAAGTTTTTCAGTTTCCTTTGTTCCAATTCCTACATTGTCTAAATTTTCAGTTTTCTTGTCTAAATTTTCAGTTTCCATATTTTTCAGTTTTCATTTCCTCCCTTCTATTGATTAAATGTGAATTTCATAATCATCAACTAATGCCAAATCAATTAAGCTAAGTGCAGTATCAAATTTCATTTGAATTTTTCTCCTGCCAATTTATCTATGGTATCATGGATGCATTGAGTAACTTCATCATCAATATCACTAACCAATTCTTTCTTTAATGATCTAATAAATTCTTTATCTGCATCTAAAATATCTTTCATAAACTCATTCATTATTTGAATTGCCTTAGCATCTAAAAAAGAATGTTTCCAATCAATTTTCTTAAAAAAATAACTCATATCTTCTCTTAATTTTCTTCTTTTCTTACTTAAATTAAACTTTGGTTTCATTTTTTCTCCACCATTTTTCTAACAGAATCTAATGCTTCCCTAAATAAAGAACTCCTTGAAATATTATTTTTCTTCATAAATTGATATTCTTCCTCTGTTACTCTAATTGGAATAATCCTTGTTTTCAATCCTGTTTTGCATCTTGTTAAATCTAATTTCATTTTATAATTTTATCTTCATCAACAAATACTCTAAATCCATGGGGATTAAATCCTTGCTCATTAACTAACTTCTTAATAAATTCTTTTTGAAAATCTGTTAGACCTTCTAAGATGTCTATTGTGATAGTTTTAACCACAGGAGAAGTTATGGGCTTCTCCATAGTGGGAACTTCTTGCGAAGGTATTTCCTTAACTCTTTCAACAATTATGGGTTGTTTAATTGGGTTAAGTATTCTTGGCAATAATTCTTCTTTAATATCTTCAATAGGAATATTTGAATGAGGAACTATTGGCATCTTAGTAGTGTGGTTTTGTAAACAATGATAACATAAGAATTTACCTTTGTGTGTCCTTAATCCTTTGATTTTTCTAATCTCCCCACATTCATCACAAAACCTTACCCTTTCTTTACTTCAATATTTTTCAATACCTCTAAGCTATCAAATAAATGAGATTTTATTAATTCAAGTTGTTCTCTTTCAATATCTATTTCAATTGTTTTTGTTTCCATAAAATATACACACAAACACTATTTATAAATGTATCGGTAATGTAATACAATGGTTATTTTGCCACAGAAATATTCCCATAATCTATTGTCCAATCATTCTCCACCCTTACTGGTTCAGCACCAAACTCAATGCCATCCTTGTAACAATAACATTCAGCACCATCATTCTTTTCTTCAAAATACTCAATTGGATTCCTTAAACAATTAGTGGAATTTCCTTTAAGCCAAAAGACCATGAAAATTAGAAATCCAATTACTGCAACAATCATTGCAACATAAATAAAATCTGCTATTTTTTTGTCCATATTTTTATTTACCAATACTATCTGATTCTTTCTTTGCCCAGATTATTATTCCAACTAATACTATTCCTCCAATTATTATTGTAATTAATCCACCACTCATTTTATAACCCACCAATCATCATTTTTATTTTGAATTTATCCATTATAATAATGCTGAGAATCATTTAACATTTTTTTCCTATCTAAAGTTTCCTTAATTCCTTCCCTTTTCATTTCTTCTTTTTCTGCTTCTTGTTTATAATGCAATCTATCAGATTCTCTAAGGAAAGCTAATTCTTTCATTTTCTGCTTATGCCTTGCTAAATCTATTCTCATTTGGAGTTCCAAACTCTCCTTTTTTAATACCTCTTTAGATATTTCTTCACTTATCTTCTTTTTTGGCATCCTCACCACCTATTGCTTTATTGATTAATGTATTCAATACCATTAGGTGTTGATTAAGTTGAGATAATTGATAAAGTGATTCTGCTCTAAAAATTCCATCATTTTGTAGCATTTCAACTTCTTTTAGTTTCTGCATTTCAATTTCCTGCTCTTTTGTTGGTTTAACCTCTTTAGGTGCTATTTCAGGAACTTTAATTGGTTCTTCTACAACAACAGGTGCTTCTTTGACTTCCTTTTTAACTTCAATTTCTTCATCATCTTTTGAAGGTTCATATTCATTTTCTTCTTCATCATCTGATTCTTCATCTTCAATTTTATCTTCATCATCTGATTTGTTTTCAGATTCTTCTTCAACTTCCTTCCTCAACTGTTCAAGTTCTGCTTCTTTTTCCTCTGCTTCTTTCTTCTTAGCTTCTAATTCAGATTTCTTGGTTTCTTCATCACTTGATTTCTGGGATTTGATTTTGTTCATTACTTCGCTTAGTCCACTCATTTTCTTCTGATTTCCTCCCTTTTGATAATTCTCTTTGAATATTAAGGAAAATATAAACAATCTCTTTCCTCTTTTTTGGATAAAAATTATGAATCAATAAATGCTTTTCAACAGCTACTACTCCATATTCTTTTTCAATGGCATCCATACACCATTTAACATGTTCAGGATTATACTTTTTTCTAAAAAGTTTATATTTTACATCTAATTTCCAATAGGGATTTAATTTATTTAATCCTCTATTTCCAAAGAATATAACCCCACCAACCATTCCAAAATAAACTAATGCTTGGATTATTGGTGTTAAAATTTCAGTTACAAAACTCATTTTCTAACAAACCCCCAAAATATTATCATTTTAAGTTCTGTCATAAAAAATAAAATTAAGCAATAAAATGCATAATGTCCTGCACCTTGAACTGCAAATACGTTTACATAAATAAAAAATGATATTAGTTGGCAAGTCCAAATTGAAAATAGAAATTTATTTATTAATTTCATTTCTTTTTCCTCCTAAATTTCATTAAGAGTAAAGGAAATAATAATGGTGCTGTTCCTTCTGGAATCAAACCTTGACCTCTTGGTTCAACACATTGCAATCCATTCAGTTGTCCAACTAATCCACCAACTTGGGTTGTAATATTACTCCATTGCCAGAAAATAACAATCATACAGACCATTACCACGACATAGAATATTAAATGGACAATCATATCTTTATATTTTTCCCAGAATCCTTTATTGATTAATCTCTGTTCTAAGATATTATTTGTTGCAATCCTCTGACTTCTCATATCCTGATGAATATATTTTGCACCTGCTTTCTTTTGGATTACATCCAAATCACTCATAGTAAAGTTAATCCATTCACCATCTTCCCTTTCCCAATGCCAAAACTCATTAGGTGCTGATTGTAATGTTGCAGGTGGAATAAATTTCTTAATCCCTCTACAAAACCATAAAGAATCTCCTGCCTTCCCTATTGGGAATATTTTACATTGATAAATTCCAACCCTTGTGGGAATATTTCCAACTAATTTGTATAAAGGAATCCTAATATAATATTGTTTTTTACTAACTTGCCAATAAATCAACCAACCAACTAAACCAAAAATTGCTACAATTATAACAAAAAGAATTAACCCATTACCAACTGCACCAACACCAATATCAAACTTTCCAAATGGGTTTGCATCAGCGAGGGATACCATCTATTCCTCTAACTTAGAAATGTTACCACAAGACCTACAAGTAACTTCTTGGGTCTTAATTCTTAAATAAACTTGTGAAGAATTACATTTCTTACACCTTAGTTTACCACTTTTTGAATCACTTTCTTTTTCTTCCATTTCTTTTTTTTTATTTTAGATTATGATAGGTCAATATATTCTTGTGCAGATTGAGGTTCTCTTTCATATTTTCCCCTTATCTGTTTTATTTCTTCTTTTAATTTTGTTTCAGCAGGTTTAGGTTTTAGTATTGAATTAAGTAATGGTTTTATCAAAGGTATTGCCATTTTAAAAATATTATTTATCTGGTCTTTATCTATATTAATTGATTTTTTATTGATAGCATCATTAACATATTTTCTCCAACAATCAAAGTGGAAAAAAGTTTCTGATTCAATATCATTAGCATCATGGTAAGTTCCTAAAAGAACATATTTTTCTTCATCAACATCTATTTGTCCACCACAATTTCTACAAACTTCACATTCCATATTAAACATAAACACTATTTCTTTAAAAACCTTTCTATATTAGAATATCCATTGAATGATTCTTAGCATACCTAATGCACCTAAACCTAACAACATTGCCTTCTCTAAAAAAGTTTCAAAATACCATGAACTTTTAAGATAAAATCCAATAGTTCTTCTTACATTAAGATTATTTTTTGAATCAAGTAAACTTTTTATTTCTTCCATGTTTTAATTTCCCTCCTTAGTTCTTGTATATCTTTAGTTTGTCTTTTGGTTCTATCATTTAATCTTTCAACCTTTATCCATAAATTTTCAACTACTCCAACTAATTCTTCTTGTGTTGTCATGTTAATTTATCTCCTGCAAATCTATTAATCTTTAAATTTAATCTTGTTAGAATTAAATTATAAATATCTTTAGTTAGTGTTTTTGTAGCAGAATTTGAATTTCTCCATGGGTATAAAATATGATTAATATTCTCAAAACTACATCTAGTTGCTTCTTCTTCTCTTAATCTTTTAATAAATTCCTTTATATCTTTTCCATCCCATGTATCTACATATAATCTATGTTTTATTTCTCTTTCACTTAAATTAAATTTTTCTTTCATTTTTCCTTCCCCACTAAATCCCAATTAATTATTCCTTCCAAACCACTTAAAGCAGGAGGAATATCTTTTACTGCTTCTTTCATAGGTAAAACACTCATTGGTTCATAACTATTACATCTAAATTGTAATCCATCACAATATAATTGACAATGTCTTAATCTTCCTTCGGTGTATTGTTCTTTAGATTGATTGCTCATATATTTCCAAATGCATAAATCTTTTCTTACTGTGTTCATCCTTCAATCCTTGCTTTTAGTATATCTAATAATGCTGTTTTATCTAAACCATCACTAATCTCCTCAATTAACTTAACCACTTCTTCCAATACCTCAATCTGACCAGTTAATATATGCCATAAATGAGTTCCTTCAAGATGATTTTTTAAATCAATTTTAATTTCTTTTATTGATTCCATCATCCACAAATATCATTTAGATTTATTTCCTCAATTGAAGTAGTATTTGTTTCTACATTATATTTCAAAAAAGGAATATTTTTTGTTTGAGTTATTGAAGTAATTACAGAAATTTGCCCATCACTAACCCCTTGATTATAACTTTGATTAATATTGTTAAAATAAAAAGTGTAACATAAGAATCCAATTATAATTAGAAAAAATATTATTGCAATCACCCAACCTAATTTATTTGTTTCCATAATTATAAACCTCCATTTCTAATTGCTTCAATTTCTTTTCAATTGCTCTAAAATTCTCCTCACTTTTTACTTTATATTTTCTAAGAAAAGCTAATTCATCCCACAGAGGTTTAAGATTAATTGTTTGTTTAATTATCCTTTCAATCTCAGGTTTTTGTATTATATTTATTTTCATTGTAAAATTCCAATTAATAATCCTGTAACGATTCCCAGTATTGTTACTATTCAAAAAGGCAAACCAACCACCACCTATCAATAGGGTTGAATCTAATTGATTATGAAATAATCCCTCCATTAATAAATAAACAAATATAAACTAAAAGTAATGCAGGGATGAAAGGTGCTTCATAATGTGAAGGTTTTTTCAGGAAATATTTATAACTAACCTTCCAGATAATTCCAAATAATAATGTGAATAATATGAACATAAAGAAACTGGGAATGTTAAAAACCATCATCCCAATTATCACCAAAACCTTTATGTCTGCAACACCACCTATGAATTTCCCCTCATACAATAGATAAGCAAAGATAAATGCTAAAATTCCAAAAGATAAATGTAACATCCCATATTGAAGGTCATGGAAACTAACCATTGCAACTACAAAAATAATTCCTGTTAAGAAAATTGAAGGAACTTTTTTAATGAATAAATCTATTACTGCTACAATTCCTAACAAAACTAAAATCACCACTTCTAATGCCATTATGTGAAACTCCTTTGACTTCCCATTGGAACTAACCAAACTAATAAAATTGCTACAACAATAACTGTTGCAGGTGGAATAAATTTCTTAATCCCTCTACAAAACCATTTTGTTGAACCTTCTTCATCTTCAATTTCAGGGTCTATTTGAATTGGAGTTTGTTCAGTTTTATTATCTCCTACATCCACAGTAGTATTGGATTCAGTTTCATTACAATTATTATAACAATCTAATAATAAATCTGTTGCATCATCAAAATGCCAACTACAAGCAGAATAACATCTCTTATAATCTGATTCTGTTTGTTCATGATAAATCATCATTCC
>Ga0075125_10001501_pt1 | contig 11313 bp, 17 predicted proteins | sample AntAceMetag02UKN_FD_69810 | JGI IMG/M metagenome (GOLD analysis project Ga0075125, IMG submission 69810) | Saline lake microbial communities from Ace Lake, Antarctica - Antarctic Ace Lake Metagenome 02UKN | ecosystem: Environmental > Aquatic > Non-marine Saline and Alkaline > Saline | place... | reverse complement strand
GTATCCCCATTCCTTTTGAACAGGTGTGTGTGCCTTATAATTTATCATAGTTTTAATTTATTTATATTATCTTGATTCCACCCTGGAACAGGAGCAAATTTCTCGACCAACCAACTTAATGGATGAACTGCCCCGTTCCATTTGTTATTAAAAAATAAGTCTTTTGCATGTTTTTTAGCTTTTTGAACTTTTCTACCAGGCTGATTATATGGGAATCCGAAGTCACCACCTTGTGTCCTGAATAAATGCGCATACCAAGTGCTATGGTTTACCATTACTTTGCCTCCTGATAACCAAGTCTTAATTGCTACTTCCAATCCCTGCGAACCCCAGCTACCAAACTCTTCATCGCAAGCATTTAATTCCCAATACTTATTTCGTGTCATCATAAAGAAAGAACCTTGTAGCGACATTGTTTCTGTCATACCTGTCTTCAAACTTTCTTTGTATTCTGGGGTCTTCTTATACTCTCTAAAGTATTGAAAATGTGGTTCTGTATCAAAGCAATACGATGTGCTTTGTGGATTGTGTTTGCCTTTCCAATACATCTTTCTTTCAAAATCTGTTGTATTGTCGCATTTTGAACAACTCGTTGGTGTTTGTCCTTGATATACTTCATTGCCACACTTCTTACACATCCAGTTAAAAACCCATAGGTTTCTCATAATCGGAACAATAGTCCAGTCGTCTTTCATATTGCTCATTAGTTTAACATCGAATCCTTTATCAAAAGAACAATGAGCGTCTGTCTTGGCGATATACTTTGCTTCAGATAATCTCGCCAGTTTATTTGTCATAGCTCGCTGTCCTATACTCTCTGTATAATGTAATATAGTTACTCTGGGATCATCTTTGATCACTGGACTAGCCCACGCCCCGTCTAACCCAACTATAACCTCTGTCTTGCCCTCTATATGCTCTAATATGTCTTCTACTGTTTTAGAAAGCCACATTTCATTACGAGCTGGTATTAATATTGAAAGGTCGTATTTCATCTTTTTACATAAAACCAAGCAGGGCATTTATCGTTTGTTGCGACAAACCAAGGCTTGATTTGATTAGCATATGTCCAACCTTCAACTGCGTCTTTAACTTGACATAATTTAACTTTTTCTCTTGGCGATAATCCATCAACATAAAGAGAACTAACTTGTGTGCTTCTCCAGAAATCGTGTCCAGCTACTATTCCGCCAGGCTTAACTTTCTTTGACCACTCTGCTATATCATTAACTACATATTGAAACGAATGATTGCCGTCTATAAATACAAAATCTAAAGAATTATCATTAAAATCTTTTAGCGCATCCATACTCGGTTTCCTAACAAACTCACAATTATACTTCGCTACTCGTTCTTGGGCTTTTACATAACAATCATTTAATATCTTTTGACCTTCGTCATCGTGATGTTCTACATATTCACTATATGCTGTATATGGATCAACTAAAAATAGTTTCAAATCAGGAATACCACCACATAACCATTTAGAATACCTGCCCGTAGCTACGCCTATCTCTGCACCTACTTTAAATCCAGCCTCTCTCAATATCTCTATGAAACCCTTAAAGCGACTAATACCAAGTTTAATAGGCATTTTCTGTTCTAGATCTACTTTATACTTCTCTTCAATATATTTATTTATATCCATATTATTTAAATTTTGTGTTTAGTATTCCCTCTGGTGTCCAAATGTGCTTTTCCCAGTCTTCCGTCCAGTTAGGAATAGGCATAAAATGATTAATTACTTTAGCGAACTCTTTTCTATTCTTATTTACCCAGAAATCATAGGAATATTTAATTGAAGCATCTCTTTGATATTTAGTCATATAATACATTCTGCCCCACTTGCCTCCCTTGTGAAGATGAGCATACCAAGTTTTCTTGTTAGTCATTACTTTGCCCCCAGAAGTCCAAGTTTTAAGACAAATCTCTTCTGCCTCCTGTCCCCAGCCAGTGTATCCATCAACTTGCATCAAACCCAACCTATTGAAATACTTCTTCTTCATAAACCAACAAGATGCCTGTATTGTCATTGTTTCGTCTATTAGTATATCTTTTCTTTCTATTGTTCTCTGATTCCATTTATAGCCGTGTAGTTCTCCAAACCTATGGTCTTTAAAATTGCCTATAAAAGCTCTATGCATCCAGTATTCGTAGTCAATCGGGGGTTGGTCGGGCCCGTCTTCTATTGTCCAGTCTTCTGCGTGTAGCCTAAGTCGTCTTGGAATAACAACCCAATCGTCATCGCAATCCTTGGCCAGTTTCTCGTCAAATCCTTTATCCATCATGCAATGAGCATCTAAAGACATTACATATTCCCCTTTAGCAATAGATACACCAGCATTTATGCCTTGTCTTTTCTGCATTGTTCCATTGTTTGGCAGATGAATATATTTTACTCTAGGGTCAAGAATTGGCTTATAATCCTTAATGATATGGTAGTCATCGTAATCATACCCGTCTAATACTGGGAATACCTCTATCTCTCCAGTTGCCTTGTCTAACACATCTTGAATTGTTTGATTGAGAAATTCCTCTGTTCTGCTTGGTATTATTACACTAAGCATTTTTATTGTGTTTAAACATTGATATTATTCCGTCCCTGAACTTAATCTTTGGTTTCCATCCTAATAACTTTTTGGCTTTTCTTAGTGAAACACACTGGTTCGTAAAGTCATCTTTTCTTTCTGGTATATATGTGATCCCTTCTGCCCCAAATATTTGAGCATACTTTGCTATATCATTTATAGATACCCTTTCTTTGCCTGCCATATTTATTGTTTCGCCTATAACTCCTTTTTCTACAACTAATACTAATCCTCTTATTAAATCATCTATATGTATAAAGTTTCTGTTCTGTTTTCCATTACCCGTTATGTGTAATGGCTCTTTCTCTATCGCTTTGTCTATGAACTTCTGGATACACATATCAGCCCTCATTTTCTTGTCTGTGCTTTGTCCATAAACAGTTCCAAATCTTATTATGTTATACTTCAATCCTTTCGCTAATGCCCACATCTTGACTATGTATTCGCCCGATGCCTTTGACATTGCGTATGTATCGGAGGGATTTATCAGGCTATCTTCTCTTGATGGTCGCTCTAATGGATTGCCATAGATACAACAAGTAGAAACAAAATTAAGTGTTGCTCCTTTTTCGGCACATATTCTTGCTATATTGTTTGTTCCCTCAACATTTACAAGATATGTTTCTTGTGGGTGTGCGTCCGTATAACTCAACTCTGCTAATGCTGCTAAGTGATAGACAATATCACCTTCATTAATAGCTTCATCTAATTCCTTTGGATTCAATATATCGTATGGTTTATCAAAATTCCCAACAATATAACCATTGTCTGTCAACGCATTAAAGAGTTTAGATCCTATATATCCAGACCCTCCAGTAATTAGAATTTTCATATTTTTTATGATTTATCGATACTTAATACTAAAACTATTCTTTCTATCGTTGTGCAACTATCCACATTAAATCTTAATATATCTCCCTTGGTCACAGATTTTGTCCAACCGGTCAATGTACTATCTTCATCTTTAGTCGCACCACTTATTGTCGGAACAGCAGAAGCTGTAATTGTATCTGCGTCAGTCGGGGGAAAATTTGCATAACTATCCTTCCAAATATCTATTACTATTGAACCACTTCGATCTGCTAATAATGTACACTTACTTATTGTCCCAGAATACGGAACACTAATATCTCCGGCTACTCCAGTTAATATTACATTGCTTCCGCCGTCTATAATAAAAGCTACCCCAGTATCTCCATTGTAGTAATCAAATTTACTTGTTGTTGGGTTAAATTTAAACGACATATTATGTTTTTGTTACGCTTGATATTTTGTTGTCTGAATTATATGCAATCGTTAGTGTGGCAACCGTAGTTCCACCCGATCCTCCAGTTTTATACACAACCGTTTCTATTTCCCCAGTTCCATTTCCAGTCGCCACATAAGTTAAAGCTATGTAATCATAAGCAGATATCTCAAAACCAACTAAATTAGCCAAATTTCCGTCTTCTTTTGCTGGATTGATATATGTTTCACCAGAATCTTCCAATCCAGTTCTTGTTCCAACTTTTCCCATATTATTAAATAGTTATATTAATACCTGCTTTTTTATATAGCTCCACCAACCTTTTTGATAAACGATTAACTTTTTGCTCTCTCTCTATCAATCCAATCATAGTATTCTTCTTTGATTCTACCTCTTTCGTTTTTTCTTCTAATGCTTCTTTCATTGCCTCAATTTGATTACTCAATTCTTTTAACATTGTTTTTGCAACACCACTATCTTCTCTGGTAGTGGTATTTTGTGTTGATAATATATCAAGGGTATCAGCGCTACTCTTTTCTGTTTTCTTTAATTCCGTAAGCGTTTCCAATAAATTCTTTTTCTCTTTTTCCCTTAAATCTATTTCATTGACTAACCAATCTAAAGTCATTTTCTTTTCTTTGATATCTTCCCTTATTCCCACTTTCTCTTTTGCCAATCTTTCTACTTCTCCAGTACTAACCTTAATTCCCAGTTTCAATCCATCGAGTTCTTTATTATTATCAACAACTTCTTTAACTGTTTCTTTTATTTCTTTATTTGATTCTATTTTAATTTTTCTTACTTTCTCTTCTGTTTCTTTTCTTGTCTTCTCCACCAATCCACCAATCTCTTTTAATTTGTCTTTTTTGTCGCTTAATTCGCTGTTTAAGCCATCTTTCTCAATAAATAGTACCTTATTACCACCCTCTATTTCATCTCTCTTAGATGTCAAATCCTTTATTTCCTTGTTCAATCCATCAATACTTTTCTGTAATGATATATTTTCACTTTTTAACAACTCCAATACTCCCTTATCAACATTAATAGCATCAACTATATCCTTTTGCTTTTTCCTTATCTTTGAGATATTTTCTTGTTCTGTAATTGTTTTTATGGCCATATTAATTATTATTTAGGTGAATAAATAAATGTTGCGTGTAACCCGGGGCTTCCTGTAACCATTTAAACATTTTTTTCATATTCCTAATCATTAAAAAGCCTTACTTTAACAGTTAATTCTCCTACTGTTCTTGCCGTAACTGTTGCGCAAAGATATTTAAGACCATTTACGTTTAATTCGAATAACCTGTAATCATCTGCAGATGCAACAGCAACACCAGTATCTCCGTCAATCGCTGTTCCAGTATTATAATCAATTATTTCTACATAATCCCACATATTAGTTACAGATGCGGCCGACCCGAAAGCAGGAGGTGATCCTTCTGTAGCACCATCAGATATTGCTCCCTGAAATTTAACAGTTAATGCGGCATCACTACCGCCATCTGTTGCGAATGAAAATATTGCGTGCCTAAAGTCTTCACAGAGAATAGCAAGTCCAGCCCCTGTTGCTGCTTTGGCATTTAATATTGTATATTCTTTTGAATATCTCATTTTATTTTTCTATGGCAAGTACATTGCCTATAGTATTAATTAATATTTTATACTGAGGAGAAAAGAACATTTTCTCCCCAGTCGGTCTTCACAAGTGACCTGTTATTGACTCAACCTCGCAATTCTAATCTCCTCTGACTTCTTTTCTTCTTCTGTTTCAATAATCTCTTCTCTAGTTGGCTCAATTTTACTAGGTTTTTTGGATACTTCTTTTGTTTTTACCATAATTTTATAAAGCAATGAAAAACTTCTTTAGAAATCTAAAAGTTTTTGTATTAAAAGAAAATAACAAAAGATGACCATTTTTGGATGTGTCGTAATCCATAGCTTTTATAGATCCTAATCCAAACATAGCACCATCAATTTCTTCTTCTTTATATACTTTTAGTTTCTTAAAGATTTTCATGGTTTAAGTTAAGTGATTAATACCACCCAAATAGTTTCCAGCATCCATATATGTACCATCATTAGTATAATCATTACTAGCATGATTATTTGCTATATTTTTGTTACATACTCCACCAGAAGTAGTGAAACAAGTAGTAATTGTTCCATTAGCACCAGTACCATCAAGCTCTGCAACAGTATTATATTCTGTTACTCCCTTGTACGCTTGATTATGGATTCCTGTTGTTAGTGTCATGGTATCTCCAACCATTACTATGTTTCTTGTTATCATAGTTCCAGTAGAGGCTGCACCCGCAGTAATAGCAGATAAAACAGTTCCAGTTCCAGAAGAAGTGAAATAATTATTAGACACAGTACAATAAATAGCACCATGAGTAGTAAGTAAATCAACAACTGGCAAAGCCATAGTAGTAGAATTAACCATATACATCAAATTATGATGGATATAGGCACTATGAGCAGTAGCCCCAGTTTGAACAACACTATAATTTGCTTTGTTCTTGATATAGAACCCTGCAAATTCACAATTCTGGCCCGTGATATCAACTACATTAGAAGCGGCATATGTTTGTTCTAACACTACTTGACGACTAGCACCAACTCTATTTGGATCTCTTTCTAAACCCTCAAAAGATACCAAATGAACATCGTTCTTAGTCATTGTTAGTGCAGCTCCCAAGTCATAATCATTTCCACTTCCGGGCATAATTATAACATAATCGCCCCTACCAGAAACACAAGCGTCTAAAGCTGCTTGAATTGCTAGTTGATCGGTTGCCGCTCCAGAAACAGTAGCGTATACCCTTGGTACACCATCTCTGTCAACTGGGAATTCATTTACCATATCCGATGTAGATGTATTGTCAGCGTGAATAACAAAAAATACTTTTCCTGTTGTAGGAGGTAATGCTCTTGTTATTGCTCCGTATCTTGAATTTTGATTTTCGTGCATTTTATTATTCTTAGATCTATCTCCACGTTGTTATCCCTCCACCATCCTTAAGTGATCTGACAAAAAAATACGATTAAAATGTTTACTCCAGTTATTATCGTATTCTTTTTTCAGATCACTTATTTGTATAAAGTGTATTCACTCTTACAAATAACAAAATGTGATTATCTCAGATAATAAGTTTTAATAATTTATAACGAATATTCGACCTATTTTTCGTTCTCAGTTTTGTGGTAACGAGAGATTTGACTCTCTCGCTACCTTCACAAGGATTTTGTGAGACCTATGCCGTTCCGTCGCCTGAAGAAAATTTAATAAAACTTCCTTCTACAACAGCGATACCATAACCAGCTCTGTTCCTAAACTCCCAATCATCGTTTTGAACATCCTCTGAATTAGCGTTCGCCTGTGGTGGAATAAGATGTGGTGCTTCCCAGATACCACAATAGAAAGAAGACATTGATGAAGAAGCTATTCCCCAGTAATATCTCTTATCGGTATCAGGTGAGCCATCTTTATCAGTTGCGACTCTAGGAAGTTTAACATGCGTGTATTTACCTGCATATTCATTAACAACTCCCGAGTGTACTGCGTCTGGTGATGCAGTTGATCTTAAATATTCTCTTGCCGTATTAACGGTATTTGGATCATCTGTTGTCCAAAGAATATTAAAGGTTTCCTGCATTTTCTCCCCCAAACTATTATAGGTTTCTTCGACAACCAATCTTTCCATTCCTTCCAAAGCTCCTCTTGAGAGTCTTGGATTTGTGGCTAATCGATTCCTATAAGTAGTAGTTGAACCTTTTAAAGGATGATTCGTATCAAATAATTGCTGAGTAGAACTTGCTCCGGTAGTGACATCGATTGTTCTACCATCTCGATCAGTGTAAGAAGTAGCTGTTCCGAAAGTAATTCTGTGAGAAAGATCAAGGTCAATTGTATTTGGCCCTTTCTTTCCAGCTTTTAAAAGCCTATTAACAACCTCAGGATATTTGTTTTGTGTTCTCATTTCATAAGAAATTCCAACATTATCAGCAACCCTGTAAGATGTCATAGTAGCAGAATCGTTCCTGTTACCTTTCTTTAAATAAATTTGATTATTGTTGTCAAAGAATATATTACCAATTACTAAATCAAATTTATTTTCAAAGAACGGATAAAACATTTCTGTTTATCTCTATATATTTCTATATAGACCGGACTGTCGCTTCACTTATTAAAAGTGTTCTCTCACTCAGTCTCTGCAGGTGGCTAAATGCCTTCCTGAGGGTTGCCATAAACCATTTTATGGTGGTTTTTAGGGTTTCCCCATTAATTAGAGAGAATTTTATAAGAGCTATTACTAACCCTTGCTGAACTTGCCCTCTTGCGGCCTGATCTGATTCAGCCTTATAGGATAGATACTCATTTGCGTCTGCCGATGTAAATTCTCTTGTGTTACCAGTATTCTGTGGGATGTTCATCTTCTGGACTAATCCAGAGTCAAGCATTGCTTGCTTAACAGAATCCTTTCCCTTCAAAAAGATAACAGTTGCGAGTTTAACAAAGTCAGACAAACTAGCGTTATTTAATTCCATGAATTATTACCAACCTCCTGTAAATTCAGGAGTTTGAGCTATCCTAAAAATGGCTTCACCGGTGGCTGTTGATCCGTCAGCGGATGCAACGGTCCCTTTGACAATATAAAGGTGGTGATGAGTGTCTGTGTCTGTATCTGCTCCTTCATGATCTTCTACATCGCAGGTTGCTCCAGAATCTGTTACTCCAAGTGCGATTGCTCCGTCGGTAACTCTACCGATCATTTCAGCTTTTGGTTCAGCGGGAACGAAAATCTTGATTGTTTGTACAGCTGTTGATGTAGCATAGTCCGCTGCTGCGATACCTATAATAGATATTGCGTCATTGGTTGCTAATGCTACCGTTCCTCGAGATGCGAACTCGACAAGATCGCCTTTCTCAACTACTCCAGCAGTTGCTTTAAGAACAAATTCTTTCATCAGCCATTTTCCTGTATATGGTCTAAATGCATTTTGTGCCATTATTTTTGATTTGCTATTATTAATTTTTATATAAGAGTATTATCGACAATTACCTCTTTACCGCCGAGTTTGCACTTCTCTGTGAAGACGATATTGTTCCTTGTAACGCAGGAGAACAATGTTGCGATGCTCTGGTTTTATTTACATAGACCAGTAACTATGAATTTGAGCGAGTGAGAGAATTGCACTCTCATTGTTCTATTCTCGCTTTTTCAATATTAACTTTATACTTCTTGCTTAATTTCTCTATTCTTTTTTGAAGTTGATTCAAATCATATTCTTTATAATGCATCTCAATATTCTCGTAGAATCTCTCTAACTCATCAATCTCTGCACACTTGTCTTCAATCGGTTTCTGTCTATTTAATTTACTATTGATTATTTCTTCTCCCCAGATGTAATCACCCCTTTTCAATACATCACATATCTTATCTAATACATCCCCGGGTTTCTCTATCAAATCCTCATATCTAACTCTTGTGTATTTTTTTTTGTTTTGTTTCAACCATACCAACGATGCAATCATATTGTGTATTAATCCCAATCCAGACACTTTAATCCATCCTTTTATATCTTTTATATTATTAGCTTTTATTTGACTTGCAATAACTGTTCTCGGATCTCGTGTTATTATAATCACATTATCTACCATTTCTGGATCTGATAATGGTAAAGCATTTAATGGAACTTTTATTAAATCACCATCTATTCCGTATTGCTTATGTTTGTTTTTTAATCCCTCTTCTAATGCTATTGATGATACTTCCCAGAACCCCATAGGATTTGCTTCTTCTTTATCTTTTGAGGGTATCAACATTCCACCATCTATCTTTATTTCTTTCTTATTCTCATCAGTTGCAATAAACACAACTGGATACTTGAATCCAATAATAGGAATACCACTTTGTTTTAGCGCCAACATTAGCGCAGATGTCCCTGATCTATTCCATCCTGAAATTATATTATACATAATATATAAAACACCAGCCCAAACTGATTGGATTAACTGGTGTTTTACATCTTCCCTGATGAACAGTGTCCTCTCGTGAGCTACACGAATTAACGACTATTTATCTAACTTTAATTTTAAATCAACATCTCTTAGAGTAACATCTTCTTTGTTCTTGCCCCAGTACTTCTTATATACTACTCCTATTGACTCTTGTATTGTAGCAGGAAGCTTACTCTGTAACAAGTAGTTTATATCCTCAATAGCTATCTCTGAATCCACGAATATAGATAATATTTTCTTTGCTATTGGTCTTCCCTTTAGTTCCCTCAACTCGTTTAAATCCACTGGCTTGTCTGTATTGATTGCATCTAATATACTCGCTGGGTATTCTACTACCTCCTTATTCTCTAATACAACCTCATACACCTCTGAATCTAAATAAGTTTTCCTTGCTACCTTCTTTGTTGACTTTATTTTCTCTTCTCCTATATATTTTCCTTCTAATTTAGTTAACATAAGTTGATCCTATTATTAATTCTTGACCATTATCTTCTCTAATTACTTTAAAGACCATAGCTCCAGTTACTTCGTCTTCTGTTGTTGACTTTACTTTGGCCTTAATCGTTCCATACCTTCTAACAAAATCCATATAATCCATTTTCTGAGTCTTTTTATCTTCATACATAAGCTCTATAACCTGTTTTTCTGTCCAGTTTCCAGTCCCGGCAATCTTATAGCTTCCCTTGTCCTCAACTGTTTTCCATCCAACTATAACCTTTTCATTCATTGTTCTTACTCTTACTACAGAGGGAGCTTTATCTTTGTTCCTCATATAATAGGTTGCTAATGCCTTCTTATCGACTGTGGCCATTAACATATCCCTATCATTCTTTAATTTCTCTAACTCCTTTTTAAGATCAACTAACTCACTATTTGGAATTTCTTCTTCTTTTGTTTCTTCTATTTCTTTTGCCATATCTTTAAATTAATTTATGTCTTTTAAGCTCATTATTATCTATACCAAGTTTTCCAGCTAAGTCTTGTTCCTCCCCAGATATCTTACCACCACCAGATTCTTTAGTCGCTTCTCCTCCTCCGAATGCAACTGCATCTCCACTCAACGCATCATTGCTTTTTCCTCCAGTTGCAAGGGTTACTGAATTCTGTATTCTTTCTTTAAACTTCTCATCGTTCTCTGGCTCTCCAGCAAATTGATCATAGAAAAACTTTACTTTCTTGCTTAACTCTTCATCCTTTCCAACCACACCATCTATTGCTGATTGAACATTCCTCTCCTTGCCTACCTGTCCTATACCATCAACCCTTTTGGCAAGCTCATCGATAGTTTCCCTCAATGTGGTAATTTCTTTTTCCTTCTCATCTGTTTTACCCCTTAACTTGCTAAAGTTTTTCTCTTTACCCTGTTCTTTCTCTAGAGCTTCTACTGCCTCTTTCAACTCATCTTCCTTACCATCTAATTTATCTTGCGCTAATTGCAACTCTTCTTCTGCTAC
>Ga0075125_10001499_pt1 | contig 11317 bp, 12 predicted proteins | sample AntAceMetag02UKN_FD_69810 | JGI IMG/M metagenome (GOLD analysis project Ga0075125, IMG submission 69810) | Saline lake microbial communities from Ace Lake, Antarctica - Antarctic Ace Lake Metagenome 02UKN | ecosystem: Environmental > Aquatic > Non-marine Saline and Alkaline > Saline | place... | reverse complement strand
CCCTGCCTCCTTCCAATCGGGCGCATGTACCCGACTCATTAAAGTCAAAGCGTTATTGTCTCCATAGTACCTCCGTTGCTTGTGCGCTCTGTATGCGCCGCACATAGGTTGGGCCACGTTACGGAGAAACGGCTCAGTAAACTCTTGATCTATCCCACGAGAAACAAAGCGAATAACTTCCATGTCAAATACGTCTGGGTTGTCTACCAGTGGTATCAGCTCCCATGGCTTTTGATAATCCATCGAGAAATTGCTAGCCCACTTTTTAGGCTCCCACTTGTCTTTGTAGACGTGCAAGTTGTTTGTCAGGTGGTGATAGGTGCCAACCTCAACACCAATACGCTTTGCCATGTACTCCAAGAGAAACGAATAGTGTACGACGTTTGCTCCCAACATTCCCCAAACCAAGTCGTTGCTACGATTGCAAACAGTCATGTCTAGATAGCTTTTCCAAACTGCCACGTCTCTTTCTTGATGATGAACAGAGAAATAGACGTTGGTATTGCAATTATGCACAAGCACCCCATTGCTTAATACTGCATTATGCCTTCCAGGAACCTCAAAATCATACACAGCCAACGTTCCGGCCCTCTCTACGCTCACTACACGATGATTCCCTTTTGATGCTTGATACTCTTGGATCATCTCCCATTGTTCTTCAGTACGAAACGCCTTACGTTGCTGTAGTGCTTTTCTAAGTTCGGGTGTTAATCCGGCATAGTGTCTCTTCAAGCTAGCGGAGTGTTTTTTGCCTCTTGCATCTTTTTGGGATTCTGTCATTTTACAATGGGGATTATTCGCACCAAACTTACCTATAGCATTGTGTTGGCTTGCTTCCATTTGTTGTAAATTATCAAATTGGTTATTCAAGATATTACCATCTCTGTGGTGTATTGCAAATCCTCTGTGTATTGGCTCAACAAGACCAAAATACTCTCTGTGCTCCCTTTTGAGATTAACTCCTGAAGTGTTTCTGTAAAGATTCCGTTTGAACTGTAAATATCCCTTTGGGCAATACCTACTTGCCGCAGTTTCTGGAAGAGCTGCAACTACATGATCGCCAACAACTAAATTACCCAAAGTGCATTCTTGCACCGATAATCCCACACAACGGCTTCCTTCAAACCTTCTTGTTTTGCGGTAGAACAAATGGTCATTTGTAGCTAAAACTGAAGAGTTATCATCAAACTTGATTCGGTAGACTTCTTTTTTACCAGACTTCCAAGCGTTAGTCATCCAAGCCAATCGCTGATCTCCTGTGCCAGTATCCACAGTGTATACTGGATACTTAAATGTATTTTGAGTCTGGAATTTCTTAGCCAACCATTGGATAGTTTGGTCTCCCTCAGGAGACCTAAACTTTGTATTGCCTGCCAAACAAGGCAAATCTTTTGAATCTGTCTCCAAGTCTTTTGTTGGAGACCAGATAGACAATACCTGACGACGGCAATCGGGGTCAGCTTCCAATGCGTCTGCAATCCTCAGTAGTTGATCCATCCCAAAGGCAACCCGCCAACGATGGCCATAAGCCCCATGGAACTTCTCCCCATCGTCAGAGTAGTTGCCAATGTTGCTGTTGTAATACGCCAACGGCTGTACTTTGTTTGATCCTGAGAGCATCCACAGAGACTCAAACAAATGAAAGAATGGGTTGGCGTCTCTTTCTGAATTGAACAGCACTCTCTGGAGAGGATGAGTGTAGGAGACCAATACTGGTTCAGTGACTTTGAGTACGAGGCCATTACGGCTAGGCCATTCAACGGTTGGAATAGACTTTAGAGCTATCCCGTTGACTAGTCGATCAAAAGCATCGTTGACATTACGAAAATGGAAGTGCATAACAGGCTTCTCCGTTGGTTAGCATTTGAGGGAGTGGTCTAGGTTTTTGAGTGTGTACCCCAGTGGGTCATCACAAGCGTGGAGATGATTGCACCAAGCAGGATATAGGATGGCATTGCCTCCCGCCCTCTCAAACTGCGCAGTATTGGATTCACTGTCGTCAATCAAGATAGTATCTGGGTTGGCTAATAGGTGCTTGTGATTCGTGAGAACCAATCGGTTCCAATCCATCCCTAGATGCTCTTGCACCCATGCACGAATCCCAGCATAACTTGAAGTGTGTTGAGAAGGGCTGGAAACAATGTACCATTCCTCAATTAAAGACAGCCGTTGAGTATCCAACCAATGAATTAAATAAGGTGCTTCGGGGAGCATGAGAAGATCACGCCAAAAACCTTCCCCAGCCCGATTGATCGGGTACCAAAAATCCTCGTCAGATAGCCCCAACTGTCTAACTAGGTCCCATGCCCCAGGAATATACGAGGGCAAAGCCTCAAACTCTTTCCGGCTGTAGCCGTGAATCTCCAGGGCAGCCCCCGTAAAATCAGCCAAAACCTCGTGACAATCAAGCAGAATCCTCATAATTCAACCCCAGATTCCAAGAATCCAAAAACTATTTTCCCAGCCTTAACCTATTATAACATGAGGGTTTAGGGCTTTCCAAGGAGCCATCTTCAAAGATTTCCTACTGATTGGTATTGCAATCCGTCGATACCCTAGTTATAACAGGCATAGTCGGGCATACGACATGCTCAACACACAACCCCAATTCGAGGAGCGAAACGATGAAGAAAGTCACGAAGCCCGCCGTCAAGAAGTCCGTTGCTAAGTCTGCCACCCCCAAGGCACCTGCTAAGAAGACGACGAAGAAGGCAGCCCCGAAGAAGACGACGAAGAAAACGACAAAGGCAACGAAGACTGTTGCTAAGAAGGCAGAGAAGAAGACACCCAAAGCCAATTCGTCACCTCTGACCAAACGGGAAGTATTGGTCCTTGGAGTCCTCTCCAGGATCAAGCCACCAAGAGGAATAAATCGCACCCAACTGAATGAGAGAACGAAAACCAAGGGTGGTTGGGCTCGGTTGCTCGGAGCGGTTACTCGCGAGGGGCTTGGAGTGCACGGTAGCCTAAGCTTAGCTGGCCGGGGCTTGATAAAGATCATGCAACACGAAAGCCAGCGTGAGTTGGAATACGCTATCACCGCCAAAGGCAAGCAGGCGTTAGCCAAAACAAAATAGAGCATAGACCAAACCACAAACAAAACCCCCTAGTTATTGGCACTGGGGGGTTTTTGTTTGTCCCCTCCCTGGCATTTGCATGTAAGGGATAGGCACGCACCTACCTGAGATACTCTACGTCTGCCGCACAAGGTACAGCGCAACACCCAACAATTACGACTAGATAGATACTTTTCTATTTTGTAAGTCCCAAATATTTTTGATACGTACAACTGAGGATTACCTTGTAGGTACCTGAGGCAGGGGCGATAAGGACAATCTCGGCACTTCCCAGACCGACGTTCATAAATGATTGGGTATTTGCGTTCGAGTCGTTTAAGCCTCTTCGTTCCCGCCTTAGCCACGGGGAATCCCGCATATCTCAGAAGGTAGGTCTCATTCTGAGACCCCCAATCTTCGCCCCACCACAAATCAATACCCACTTTGGCCATTGTGGCTGTCATGTCAATGCCCCAGCTATCCAAATGTATCTTTGGGCCTAGTGCAATGCACCTGGGGTGGCTACTGAGAAACTTATCAACTTCCTTTCGTAGGGCTACCCTCGCCGTTGACTGCCAGTAGTAAATGTTGCGTGCTTGGTAGATGCTCCATTCTGGGTGCTTTTCCATCATACGCTGCACATGCCTTTTGATTGGAAACACCGTGTAAATAAAGTAGCATTCATCCAAACAAATCTCAAGAGGCACCATTGTAGGAGGGCATCCGGCCCGTTTACAGAAATTGCTGCACCCATGAGAATGATTGTGGTATGGATAGCCACACAACCCAACAGATTCGAGTTTCCATACAGGATCAACTTTAGCCCATGGCATGGCTAGGCAATCTCCAATATCTCTAGAGTTTGTGGTAGAGGGTTTTTCCAATCGAGATAGACTACAGAGGCACCCACCCCATTGAACCACTCCACCACTCGTTGTACCTTGTGATACTCATTAACGACGTTAACAAAGTTCGGAGGCTTACCTGTGTGCTTATTTTTTGTTGCCTTTCGCCTCACTAATACCCTCCCCTTGCATCTGGGTAATGGGGTTGGCAAATAAGCCACTGTATAACCAGGACGCAAGGCCAATTCAAGATATCTTCCTTTTGTGTGGGCGCTAACGATGCCCTCAATAATGCCCCGTTTGTGCTGCTGCATTCTAACGAGTGCTTTACCAAGAGATTCTTTGGTTTGTCCAGTATCAGTCTTTAGGCTAAAGACATCATGGTCTTGTGTGATGCAACACCCAGGCATTACTCTCTGGGCACCCCCACAGTAACCAATAACCAACTGCGCTAAGAATGACTTGCCTGCGCCATGACCTCCACGGATATCAATAATCGGCATTGCATTCTCCTCCCCCATCATACCGCCTCTTTGACCTACCAGTGTGGAACAACATGCGATTGTACTTATCAACTTCACAACAGATATGTTCAATCTCCCGCATCTCAAACCGAGGCATATTTGGCAAGCGTTCCCTAGTTATTTTGAGCAAATCTTGCATCTGTTTTTGCCAATTCTTTGGCTTGGGAGGATGACCAGAGTTGGAAGTTATTTTCTCCTCCTCTCCTGCAAGCCAGTACAATCCCCGGATACACCCAGGCCCAGGATTGCACCACGTAAGCTTATCCTTGGCGTTTTGTAGTAAGTAAGTGAACCGAAGGTCAGTGACTACTTCGTAAGCCATGAACCCTCCGAGATAAGGATATTGGACTAACCACTCGTGTGCGTTCTGTAGGCTCTTGCCGAGTAGCTCGTTGACTAATAGCCTACGATCCTTCCACACAATATCCAAGCACTCGCAAACGTGCTCAACCTTGTTGCTGCCAGGTGCTGCTGAGATCATGTAGGCCCCCGTGAATACTTTTGTACCACAAGCAGTTCGTCTCCTCAACATCTTAGCAGTTGTGTGTCCTTGCCAACTAGTAAGCGAATCAAGACCGCGCCATTCCAACAAGGCTCTTCCCGTCTCAATCTTGTTGAACCATCGGAAGGCTACCGTGGCAAACAAAACTTCAGGAGAGTCTTTTAGACGGTCTCTAATGTTTTCCCGAAACCAGACAGTGGTCTTGTCGTTTTCTCGGTAGGGATTTGTGAAGAAGAATTGTTGCAAAACCTCATCATCTGTCCAAGGTTTTGGTTTCCCTTTCTTCCTCTTGAGATAAATATTATGGCGTTCCCGTATCCAATACAAAAAACGATCCAACGCCGACAGCTTTGATACTTCAGAGACTCTCATAGCATTTCCTTGGGTAATGAGCTTAGTTTGTTACGCCAGACCAAACTTCCCCAAACTGGATTGTAACTCTCACTGTGAGTTTGTCTGGTCCCACTTTAGGGATAACAACTTCTGCCCGTTTATGGCAAGCTGGTAACTCAGGCCACTCACACTTGATGATTGCAGGGATAACATCCTCATCCCAAGCACTTGTGTAGGGCATTAACATACAAACGGCAAGGAAGTCGTCCAGCGTTGGCTCTCTTGTAAATCTGAATGTGTGGTCGTTTGACCCTACCCGAAAAATCAACTCCCATATTCGGAGGCTACGGACTTCAGGTAGCCTCTCCAACAAGCCATCTTTTCTTCTCCATGAAGGTTTACGCTTACTTACTTCAGAGATTTTCATGCCCTAACTCCCTTCGTCTTGCGAGGATTGATCCTATCAGCGGTCTCGAATAGAGGTACAAGTTCCTTGAAGAAATTGTACTTTGTCCGCCAGTATTCAAACTCCGCCCAAGCCTGTTCTAGTAGTTCTTGCCTTTGTTGCTTGTGGCTAAGAACAGAAACCGTTTCACGGTACCCTCCCCCAGGCTTTATTCTATCCGACTTGAGGCTACAGAAGGCTTGGACTTCCTTTGAGTCGTGGGTAATCACCGTAACCTCAACAAGCAACTCTCTGGCCTGGCGAATCCTATGCAGCCTTGCAGCCTTGGAATCACTCCATTCAAACCTCGTATGTAAGTTGGGAAACCCCTTCTTATCTCTAGCTGCATCCACAACTTGCTCTGCCTTGAGAATACTGTTCTTTCGTATCCCTAGCTTCTTCTTCAAGGCAACCAACTCTTGTCTCCGTAACTCAGTAACTGACTTAGACTTTTTCATCTTTCACTCCTCGTTAGGGATTAAACGTAACTGCCATAACACAACTTAACTCGACTTGACCCAACATGACTTGACAAGACTCGACTGCCGTAACGTAATGCAACCCGACCTGACTAGACTTGACGGGACACGACTCGACTGCCGTAACTTGACCAAACCAAACGAGACTCAACGTAGCCCAACTTGACTGAACATGACTGCCTTAACGGGACTCAACGCAACGGGACGGGACTCAACGAAACGTGACGCGACTGGACTTGACACGACTGCCGTAACTTAACAGAACGCAACCGAACCCAACTCAACGTGACTCGACATGACTGAACGAGACCCAACCAGACGGGACAGGACCAGACGTGACTGCCGTAACGTAATGCAACTGAACCAAACTCAACCCAACATGACGCGACTGGACGTGACTGCCGTAACTTAATGCAACTTAACGCGACTTGACTTGACTTGACGAGACTGCCTTGACTTGTTACTTAGTGGAAGCAATAGAGAATGCTCCCCAACCTAAGCCAGCACACATTCGGCTAGCTTGTCGACCTTCCCCAATACCCACTTGCTTACCTGCACGAAGCAAGAGGTTGGCCACATCTTCCAACGTGAAGCGGTCGGCGTCATAAACAATACGAATGACAGCCTCCCAACCAGGGTTCCACATAGGCCGAATCCGGATGTCTGGATTACCATTAGCAACACGGAGGGCTTGCTCAAACTTGTGGGGCTTCCCCTTTGTAATCTTGATCAGGGGAATGCCTTCATCCTTGTCATAGTCTTCCGCTTCAATATAAACGCATTGCTTGGCTTCCGTCATCTTGAAATCAACCAACCGACAGGCAGCAATCATCGCCGCCTTAATAGCTGTAGCAGGAATAGCCCCATTAGGCCACTTAGACTTGGAGGGCATATACATAGCATCCAGATAGCATTGATTGAAGTCCTTTGGTTCCCTTTTCGTGGACTTCTTGGCTGTTCCTCCTGCTTCCTGCTTTGCCTTCATTTGCTCCTTTGCCTTTTGGCTAAACTTTTGTTGAACGTAGGGGGAATCCCCAGCAATCTTGAACACTGCTGTCTTCAGATTTGGGGCGGAAATTACCACAGACTGACTAACTGATTTCTTAACCATCGCTCCACTCTCCTTACATTAAAAGTGTTTGGGTTTGACGCTTTTCTTCGGTTACTCTTGGGCTTCATCCCACAGCCTTCCAATGCTCTCAATTCGAGAAGCATTGAAGCGGCTGGTTGTTTCCCTTGACTCATCCAGACGGTCTTCGTCCTCCTTCAATCCTACTTTTGCGGCCAGCACGAATAGCCACAGAACCCCGAAGATCATCAAGGGGTAGACTGTAACACGAACCAACAATTTGAATTGTCCCCATTGCTTATTGGTCATCTCTGTTTTCCTTTCATGGAAGTTCTGTTTCTCCCCAGTTATTGGGATGATACTCTACACTGACGGGCGTAGGAATCCCCACGTCTTCTCCCCCCTTCGCCATGAGTTTCTGTAGCTTCCTGATCTTTGGTAAGTTTGCTCTACCTCCCTTCGGAAAGTCAAAGACAATCTCGTCATGTACCTGCATGACCATATAGTATCCCGTGCCTTCCCTCTTACGCTTGTTTATCCTGTCCAGATACTCTTGACAGTATACCATTGCCTTGCTGGCTATCCACATCGCTGTTCCCTGAACGTGGTAGTTAAGCGGGACAGTCGGCAGAATGCTTCCCCAGCGCGTGCGGGTACAGGACAAGGGATAGCCTTGGGTATTGTCTAGAGTATTGTCTGGGACAGTTTCGACAAATCCTTGGTCTTGGGCTAGCTGAACCATTCTCTCGTTGAGTTTCTTGATCCGACTGAACCTTGATTGTATCCTATGCTGGGCTCCTGGAACGTGGTAGGCTCTGTCGGCTGTCCCGCTCTTTTCTACAGCCCCATATTGTACAGCGAAGTTCCCGTTCTTTACCCACTGGTACCAAGTTGTTGCATATTTCTTCTTGGCTTTAAGTAGTCCCTTGGGGTCTTTCTTATCATACTTATCTGGATGAAGAATTGAGAATACGAGTAAGTGATTAGAACCGAAGAAGGGAGGCTTGTCAGGCTTCTCAAAAAGCTTTATCATCTCCATTTCTCCTGCTTCGTAGGCAGGTATCCGCAACTCCAGATTATTGTAGTCTAAGCTCCACCACTCCCTTTCTCGAATAGGCCCGAAGCAATACCGAAGATTGAATCCCTCTTGCTTGCTGATATTTTGCTCGTTGGGATTTTGGCTAGAAAATCTTAACGTATCCGTTCCCGTTGTGTTGAGGGATGGATGCAAACGATACCAAAGTCCATGTTTGCTGCAAGACTTAACAGGCAACCAAAATCGTTGATAACTCTCCATGTATGAAAGCGCTGTGCTTCTCTTACGTTTTGCCTTCAAGGCATTCACAAACTCCAAACTCTCTCCCTCAGGCAGAGTGGCTTGCCAATGCTCTAGTGTAGCTGCATCCAAGGACGGTGCGCTTGTTTTCTGGCTTAACTTCAGGGGAGGCAACTTGAGCTTGTCGAAGACAAGTTCTCGGATAGAATTGTTGTTCCCTCCCTTGGGAATAGACAGCTCAAACTTGTGGTTAAGAGCCACCCCCAACATAACCTTGTTGGCCTTCCCTACTTCCTGGGTGAACACCTTTTGAAGCTTCTCTAACCTCTTCCGGTTGATGGTTATCCCATGCCTCTCCATCTGCACAATAATTGGAACAAGCTTCAGCCTCTCCAGATAGATTTCCCACAGCCCTCTGAGTTTGAGCAGTTCCTTTTGCTTCTTCCAAAGAGGGAGCGTAGCAGAGCTATCACCGTTTGCATATTTGATGCAGACTGTATGCCACGGATGGTCCTCGGGATAGTCTAGCTCAGCAGCAACAGCCGAAGGAACCCAAGCATCATACTTCCAGACCTTCCCCTTTGCGCTTGGCATATCTGGGCGGCCTGGATGTGCCAAAGCCCAATCAGGTCTCTCCGATTTGACTACAGACTTTGCCTCCATTACAGCCCTATGAAGTCTCTCTTCAAGAGGGTCCATATTGATTGACAAATACACCATAGCCATTGTGGATAAGTCATGTTGTTGGTTGCTTGCTAACAGATGACCGGCCAACAGTGTGTCATAGGTTTTATGCCAAGGCCAATCGCTGAAATCCTCCTTCCCTATTCCGATAGTTGCCAGGGCTTGGATATCAAACTTAGGATTCTGGAAGACAATCGCTTCAGCGTTTCTGATCTCTTCTTTTACCTCTTGGATCTCGTTTAGAGGGGCTATCACTTTACGGGTCAAAGGATCTACTGGCCACTGCCAATAGATGTTTTCATCTTGCTCATTGCAAATGGTTACGATGTACGGCTTTGCCCCATGATGCAAATCCAATCCAGTGGTCTCAGTGTCAAGTGATATCATCTTCCACCCCATACTCTGAGACAGGTCTAGTCACTATACCATTGCTGTCCAGATTATCTGCCCTTGGGGTGTTGAACCACTGCTTAACAGATTGCAACCACTCCGCTCTACACCCCTTGCAAACCCTCAATGTATAAATCCTGTGTTTGACAGCAATACCTACAGACTGTAGGTACACAATATCGAAAGGGATACCCAACTCCATGAGATCGTAAAGACAAGAAAGATGGAGGGTCCGCATGTTTTGCCCTACCTCTCCACATCGTTGGCATTTCTCACTCATCCTACGCTCCTTGTTAATACAACACTTTTACAACTCGTTTAGTCTCGTGAATAAATGGGTGGTTCGTGAAGACAGCCCTGGCTGATTTCCTGGCTTGCCCCATAACTGCATACAATTTTGATCGACAGACAAGCACGCCAGGACCGTCCCAAGGATCAGTTATAAGGGACCAATAAGATCCCCCAGATTTTAGTTCCTAGTATTTTAGTTTGTATCGGGGCATTTCTTGTACTCCTTACCATCGATAATCAATCTCCACTCAGAAGCTTCTGCTGCCATCCCATCATAGACTTCCTGGAGGCGTAAGCCAGCAGCCTCCAACACCCTATCTCCATGCTGTATTACAGCCTTGTATTTTACATGGGTTATCTTGCCCTCTTCTAGCAGTGCTGCAAGCCTCCCTGAATGGATGTAATTGTGACACAAGTGGCAGAGAGGGACAGTCTCCAAGTAGGTCATTCGACCAAGTAAGTAGTCTACGCTGTAGAGTTCATGTCCCTCTAACCATTGCCGATACGAGGCGTTGCCTTTGTGTACTCCACAGGCAACACAATGGAAGGCGGTTGATTTGTAGGATGCTTGCCGAGTTTTGTCCCACCACTTTGCTCCAAGGACAACCCTGGGGGCTAGGCCATGCAAAGGCTCTGGGATTCTCCTGCAACGGAGAACTTCAGGACGTAGCTTCCACGCAAAAGCTTTGCGCCTCTTAATTGCTTCCATCAGTTTTGAGGTTTTAACCATCCCGTTCCTTTGCAAGGCACACACTCTTTTTTCTTACTACTCTTACCAGTTCCCCCGCAGGCTTTGCACCGCTTCTTGAGGGGCCTACGTCTTTTCTTTTTCATGGTTTCCCCATGTAATTCGGCTAATAACTAAGTGGCCCTGGCAGGAATCGAACCTACATTACTCCTTTACCAAATGCCAATAAGATACCGCCCTAGGCGGTAAAATACCTGGGTGTAGACTATGCCAATTATCTCACAGGGCCAAATAAAGGCTAGTGGGGCTTTTGCCCAAGGAGAAGCTACTCACCCCACTAGCTGCTATGTCAAGGGGAAACCCCAAGAGATAGCGAAGACAAGAAACCTATTGCAGCTTAGACCACGGGACAGCCTTATAGACGGTGCCATCATCGAGGTTCTTCAGATTGCAAGTTTGCTTGCCCTCAAAAACAGCAGTCACTTCACACTCAACAGCCTTCTTGGCGCGAGGAGGTTTGAACTCATAAACTTCTTCTTTCTCAGGGGCCTCCTCTTCCTCTTCCTCTTCCTCTTCTTCCTCTTCTTCCTCTTCTTCCTCTTCTTCCTCTTCTTCCTCTTCTTCCTCCTCTTCTTCCTCTTCTTCTTCGGTGTCTCCACTCTCTTCGATAGCAGAAACTACCTCAGCCCAAGTAGCAAACTCATCAGGATCAACACCAACCACTTCAGCTTCCTT
>Ga0075125_10001492_pt1 | contig 11341 bp, 9 predicted proteins | sample AntAceMetag02UKN_FD_69810 | JGI IMG/M metagenome (GOLD analysis project Ga0075125, IMG submission 69810) | Saline lake microbial communities from Ace Lake, Antarctica - Antarctic Ace Lake Metagenome 02UKN | ecosystem: Environmental > Aquatic > Non-marine Saline and Alkaline > Saline | place... | reverse complement strand
AGATAGAGATCGGGAAAATAAAACAGTATGATCATTTATTAAAACAAATTGGGAAATTTAGAATAATAAAAGAAGAGATACAGAATAAACGAAAAGAGAGTTAGAAAATGGCAAAAGAAAACCTAAAAGAATTGATAAGAAGCAAAGAACCGTTGCCAGACGATATTAACTTAGAAGTTGAAAAAGCGGCCTCTAAGATATTTGGTAATCGTGCTGTTGAGCCTATTGAGAGGTGGCGAATCAAAAGGCTTTTTAATAAGATAAAACTCATTAATGAGACTGATAAAATTGCCATGGAGTGCAACTTTAGAGCGGGTATTTGTACAAATTACCACCTAGTTAGAAGGACAGATGTTGACGGCTTAACAATTATTGAAGATAGAAATATTTTAAATAGCAAAGTTACGCAAAACTAAAAGGGGATTATGATTAGGCAAACTAAGTAATCCGATTCCGTTTTTACACAGAGCTATAATGGAGAGATGTTAAATATTGAATTATTTATAGGAGATATAGAAAACGGTGTAACAAAGAACAGGATGGATAATACAATCAGAAACAACACAAAACCAACTCAAAAAAGAGGTAATTAATGGAAGAAGTAACGGCGATTGATCAAGATAGTATGGTAGATGATTTTGCTGTGGATTATTTGGAAGACGGTAACGACGATGCTAATACAGATGATCAGCCAGATGAAAACATCCCCGAAGAGGGAGAAGCCCAAACGGCGCAAGAAGAGACTGCCGAAGAAGTAAAAGAAGAACCAGCTAAAGACGATATTAATAGTTTTATAAAAGATGATGGGTCTTTTGATACTAACAAATTTATGAATTTTGTTCCAGAAGAAGCAAAGCAGGAAACGGTTTATAATAATGTAATTCAAAATAAAGCAACAGAACAGTCGCAAGAGCAAGAACCAGTTGACCCATACCGTCAACAACTAGAGGCGCAGGTTAAATATGAGGATAATTTTAAACAGAATTATTTCCATGGTTTAAACAGGGTCTTAGAGCTATCGCAACAGTATCCGAATTCTAATGTTGCAGATATTGCAAGAGAAGTAGAAAGGGAGCTTGAGCGAGATGCTACAGATCACTTTAGAAAAACAGGTATCGAAAAACAGGCAGAATGGCAACAGCAGACAGAGGCTAAAAGAAAGCAGGAGATGGATGACTTCCAGAGTAAAGGTAAGTTTGATATGAATTTAAGTTCTATAATGTTAGATAATAAAATGAACCAGAGCCAATTGGATGATTTATTATTCAAACCTGAGAAAGGTGGGAAAGTAGCAGAGATGTTGTTTGCTCTTGCCAGACCAGAAGAGAGTAAGAAATCGGGCAATGATTATGTAGAATCATATATGAGCTGGTTTACAAATTTTGGATCTAATAAACAAAACTTAAAAACTCTTGTTGATGTTAGTAAGTCTGTTCACATTGCCAATAATTTAAATAATTTGACTAAGGCTATTAGAGAGCAAGAGCAAACAGGCAAAAAGCAATTAAAAAGTGCAAGTATGCAATCACCAAAGACCGTAACAAGTTTAGGACAGTCCAAGGCGGTTGGCGAGGTTAAAGCTTATCTCGATAGCTAAAGGGGATAATAATAATGGGAACAGTTTCAACAGATCCAGTAACGATTGCGGCACCAGCAATAACCAATGCGGTTAAAAGAGATGTAAGAGAGCAGTTAGTCACACTAGAACCAAGAGCGTCTGTATTGATGTCATTGGTAGTTAGTGGAGCGATGAAAGGTGATATTAAATCTGCTAAAAACTTAATTAGCAAACGCTCAGTAATGAGTAAGAAATACGAATCATTTACATACGATCCCTTGGCAGTAACATTTACTTCCGGTGGTCTTTCATCTACAACTTTAACACTAGATAGCTCAACAGGTTTAACAGCTGGTATGACACTTTTTAATACAAGTGACTTTACAACAGCAAGAGTTGACAGCGTAACAAGTTCTACCGAAGTTGAGATTACAGAGTATGGCTCAACTTTTACAGCTGATGACGATATTGTTCTACTTGTAATGGCTACAGCGTACGGCTCTGGTTCTTCTGATCCTGCTATAATTAGCAAGAGCGAAGACCAGGTTTACAATGTATTGCAGACTATAAGACACGCATGGGAGATTACAGACGAAGAAGCGGCAACAGGTTCTTATCTTGGAGATAATAGAGCAAGATTGAAAAAGAAATCTATTATTGATGGCCTAAGAAAATTTGAAAATACTCTGCAGTTTAGTAATAGACCAACAACTGGAATAACTTCTACAGGTGGTACGGCTTTATCTACTGTTTTCTCTTCTACACGTGGACTATTCCAGATGGCTGGCAATGTATACAATGCTGGCGGTTCATTAACTCATAAAAAATTTAAAAATGATTTAATTAGAGGAATGGGAGACACGGTTGACGATGGTAAAAAATACGTTATGTTTTGCGGTCGTAATCTTTACGGTAGAATGTTAGAGTGGCTAGAAACTAAAAACGTTCTACAGACTAAACAGGGTGAATATGATAAATTTGGCGTTAAGTCAACTACTTTTGTAACTATGGGCCCAGACATTGAGGTTATTACTCATGACTCCTACGGACGGGGAAGCCTTGATAATACAGCTCTAATATTTAAACCAGAAGACTTGACCTATGTATATCTTAAAGGAAGAGACATAAGAATAAATAAAAACCTACAGTCAAACTCTTCTTTCACTAAAAAAGATGAGCTTACCGGTGATATTGGTTTGCAAGAGGTTTCTGGTGGAAATTCAGTAACAAGGATTATTAACGCTTTCTAACAATACGGGCTTGAAATATAGCCCGTTAAGTTAACACAGGGGAATTAAAAATGAAAAAAGTTATAGGTTTAATATTAATAGTGTTGGCGTTTGTTTTCGCCGATGCCCCACAGGGTAATATTTACGTTATGGATGCGCCTGCATGGGGTGTGGATACCGTAATTTCAAGTGCTGTAGGGTTTGATACTATTGCCGCAGTTGATAGTACAACACTTCTTACAGAAAGAAAACTGGATCCAGATTATGAATATGCTTTAGTACATAGTGCGTTTACCGGTACAGGTTCAGACTCTACAGATGTGGATGTAAGAGCTGATATGTATATGTACCGTAACGATGCAAGCGTATTCTATAGACAGACAGTTGATAGCTTACAGTTATCGGCTGGCGAGGTTATAATAATCCCTCTTGGCTCGTCTGTATTTGGTTCTAAAATGACAATAAAACTTGTTGGTTCTACAAGTGCAGGAACTCAATTGATAATTAATAAAGTTGCTCTTTACAAAAGAAAAATAAGATAACATAAAAGGGCGGTGAAATACCCGCCCAAACTTAAAAACTAAGGAGAATTAAAAAGATGGGAAAAACAATAACATACATTGCAGAATCGAAAAGATATTCTGTAGATGTTCCATTGTATGACGATGCTGAGTGTACTAAACCTATTTACATGTTAGATCATTATGGACAGCCTAGATTTAATCAGTCTGGACGTAAAGTTATATTGAGTACAATGGTTAAGGCATCGCCTGATTTACTACCGTTTGATAAAGAAAAAGGGTATAGATGTGTGTTTAATCTTAGAGACGATGAGCAATGTATGAGACAATATAGGGTCCGCTATAAGGCACTAAAAAAGGCTCTTGATGATGGTGTGGCAGATGGTGGTAACCCTATTTGGAGTGTTGAGCATATCAAGAAAAAAGATAATCCAGCAGAATATGAAGCGAATCAGAAATTGAATAAAATAAAATCAGATCTTGTTGAAAAAGATAACGCTCTTGCCGATATGAAGAAACAAATAGAGGCACTTAAAAAGAAAAAATAAAAAGGTAACCTATGGGATTTAACGACACTTTTATTACGCTAAAAAACAGGATTAACGATTGGCTTATTCGAGATGGTGGCAATATAACCGACTTGGCGGGAGACCTGCTCAATCGGTCTCAATACCAGTTATGGGAATCTGAGCCATGGGATAGGCTAGTAAAGAATGTAATACTTACGATAAGTAATAAAAGTGCCTCGTTGCCCTCTGATTTTGGAAGAGAAATATTTATATATTCTGATTTTGATAGTGATGGGAAACCTGATAGATATTATTATAGAGATGGTGACAGGTCAACAGGGTATAGAATTACAGATACCTTTGATAAAACTACGGGCCATAGCAGGGTTGTAACATTTTTTGGTGATACAGAATCTAATATGTATATCAGGTATTTGGCAGTGATAGAGGATATGACCGCCGATACTGATTATAGTTATTTCCCTAGTGATTTAGTTTTATGCAAGGCTCAGATTATACATATATCAGAAAATGGCGGTGATGGCAATGAGCTTAACCCGTTAATAATGCAATATGATAAATTAATGCTAGACTATATCCAGAAAACCCAATACGTTAATAATGATATGAAAATGAGTGTGAACGATAATAACGGAATAGAGATATCTAATCCTAATTATAGCTTAGGTGATGGGCCTCAATGGAGTGATGATAATTATGGATACCCTAACTCTTATCTGGAATAAATAATGGGTAAAAGTAAAAAATTCAGTATTGATTTAAGCGGGATGAGTGGCGGGATAAATACCGTAGAAGACCCCTTAAAAATACGTAGTAACCAAGTAGCAACCGGAACTATTAACGCCAGATTGTTGCGTACAGGTGCAGAGCGTAGGGCTGGGATACAAAGCATTAGTGATACCAATAGATTTACCACATTCATTAAGGGTCTGCATAACTACCTGCAGGATGATGGCACGGAAAGGCTATTGACACTATCAGCAACAAAATTATATGAGGTTACAACTACTACAGGAGCATTGACAGAAAGATATACACTTGGCGGGGTTGGGAATGGTAGCTTTGAAGATTATCATGATAAATGCTGGGTATGTAATGGAACCAATGTTGTTAAATTAGAAGATGAAGTCGCTTATCAAGTCGGGATAACTCCACCAAGTGGGGCAACAGCAACAGCGGCGGCTGGTGGTTCTTTGGCAGACGGAGTTTACAAACTCTTTATTTCGTATTATAGAAAGGTTAGCGGTGTTATTGTATTATATAGTGTTGGTGAAAGTGTAGCCGATGTTACCCTTGGAACTGGCAATAATACAATTGATATAACCGTTCCTGATAGTGCAGATTTACAAGTTGGCGGTGTTAATGTATGGATGACAGACGCAGGCGGAAATACATATTATCAATATCACACAGCGGATGGAACTGGGGCTTATTCATTTAGTATAACAGACACTACAAATAAAGATGAGACAGAATTATACACGGTGCAGGCGATACAAAACGGAGTCCCACCGGCATTTACTGCATTGACTTTTCATAATAGACGATTATGGGGAATGCTTGGGGACAAACTTTATTATAGCTTAGAAGACGGAAATGTTTACGATTTGGAGAAATTTGCAAGCACGGCAATTATTCAATATCATTATCAATTACAGAGCGTGTTTAGTTTGGGGGATCATATATATGTAGGAACTCCGAACGGTACTATAAGGCAACCATACGGAGACCCTGGTTCAATAAAAGAAAATGTATCTGGAAAGTTATATTTTAAATATCAGAATACAATTGTTAAATGGAATAATCAGGCGTTAGGCTTGACAAATGACGGTGTTAGATTGTTTGACGGCGTGAATTGGACTGATTTTGATATATCAAGAGACGCAAAAACAGAGATTGACAAAATTTACAAATATAGTGATGCTGATCATCCGCCAGGCGGAATTGTATTAAAAACCAGAGATAGAACTGAATATCACTTAACATATATAGATGATACGGTGGGAACTGTCTGCAATAATCGTAGGCTAATACTTGACTTGGATAATATGGGAGTTGGTGTTGATGGTTCTTTTTACACTCCATGGGAAATGCATAACAGCGGGGCGGAATATTTAGCAAAGAATAGTGGCGATACTATGTTTTCAGCTCAATCAACAGACACGGATCAATACAGTTTAATTTATGAAGAAAGGCTTAGGGATAGCAAGAAAGTTGCGAGCACTTATGACAAGCGGGTTTATTCTGAGGGTGGGCTTTTTTTAAGTACTGACACAGTTCAGTATTTAAAAATAGTAACAAAAACGATAATTCCAAATATTATGCAGAAAAACAGACTTAATATGCTTAGGGCTTGGCTACAACTTGGATCAACAGCAACATTTAAGATTATAATTGATGATAGCCTTGGGAATAGCGATAGTGGAAACTTGGAATCTAGTGATAGTGGAACCTTGCCATTATTTGGAACTGCAATATTTGGAACTAGCTTCTTTGTTGCTGTCTCCTCTAAAATGTACAGAGAAAAGTTAAGTGCGCTATTAGTTGGATATGCTTTTCATGTTGAAATAACGCAATTAAATGATGATTCGGCTTTTAAAATAATGGGAATAACAATAGAAGGAAATGGAATAATAGGGAGGTTTACTTGAGAAGTTTTATGATTTTTTTGATTTTTGTATTTATGTGTTTTGCTTTGGATGATTACACTAGACCCGTTAATTTTACCGATAATACGGTAATAGAGGCCGCCGATTTCGAGCAAAATAATGATTCTTTAGATGATTGGACTGCCAGAACGAATGATAGTATTGACCTGTCTTTTGTTCGGTTTACCGACTTCAAGGATAGCACTATAGATACAATCAATGTTGATTATATTAGAAGCAACCCCGACGTTGACAGTATAAGCGGAAAGCCGTATATTGATAGTATAATAACTGATTATATTAGCATAACTGATATAAGCGGTGCGGTCAATGGCTCTATTGATACATTGGCAAGCGACAGTATTTATGCAAGATCAATAAAATCTGTCAATGGTTCAATAGATACATTGGCAAGCGATAGTATTTATTCAAGATCAATAAAATCTGTCAATGGTTCTATTGACACATTGGTAAGTGATAGTATTTGTTCAAGATCAATAAAATCTGTCAATGGTTCAATAGATACATTGGCAAGTGACAGTATTTATGCAAGGGCTGGCGCAATAACTGCAATTGATGCCTCGACAGTAGACGCTACTACATTAAAATATGGTGGCACAGATATAAATACAGGTGGTGCGTTATCCAATGTTGCATATTTGGATCAGGTAAATGCCTTTAGTACATACCAGACTATAGCATCTTCTTCTAATTCTGAACCTGCTTTAAAAATAACTGGTACAGGTACGGGTGATCTAGTAAATCTTAATAATGGTACTGATAACTTTTTTACTATAGAAAATGATGGGGATGTGAATTTATCTGGTAATAGTGGGGACACAAGATTATTTATTAAGACTTATAGTACTGATGATGCGGATCAACCAACAATATTTTTAATGAGGTCTTATACAGATACCTTTGGAGTTAGTACACCTACGATTGACGGAAATCAACTAGGTGAGATCAGGTTCCTGGGTATTGATACTCATAATGGTGGTGCTTACGGGGCTGGAATATCTGTCGTACAAGCAGGTGCTGCTGGGGTTGCTTATGTACCGGCTAATATGTATTTTTATGCAGCTTCGGATGCGGCAAATCCAGTTAGATTAACAATAAATGGTAGTACAGGATTCATTGGAGTAGGAAATAATACGAATCCAGCAAAAGAGCTTGATGTAACTGGAACTATCCAAGCCGATAGTTTATATATTAACGGCAAGGCGGATATTGATAGCCTGTATGTAGACGGTAAAACGGTTATATCAGAAAATACCGACAATTCCGCTATTACGCAACAAAACTATACTGGAGGAATAACAGTTGGGAACGTTGATGCTACGGCGAGTAGCTATAGTCTAATTAGATTAGGCACTAATGGTAATACCATTGGGCATTTTATTCAAAGTAAATTCACTTCTACGAGCGTTAATAATTTAATTATAAGCCGATTTAATACAGGAACGGGGATAACAACTGAGCTTGTTTCTATAGGGTTTAATGCAGGAGTAACCGTAGTGGATGTGTCTGGCCGTGTAGATGCTGATAGCTTAGACGTGCAAGGATATACAAGTTTGGGAGCTTCTGCACCTAGAATAATGCAGAAGAAGCTTACGGGAACCACCGATGCGGACAGTCAAACAAGCGTTACTCATGGCTTAACTCAAAGTAAGATTTTATCTGTAATAGTGCAGATTAGCGATGGTACAGACTTACATAACTCTAGTAATGCTTATGCCAATAAAGGATTTAACTATTATGTATCATCGACCGAGGTTGTATTAACTGGCGTAGGGTCAGCGGTGCAAAGCCAGACTTATACTATCTTAATTACTTATGAACAATAGGGAATAATGGGTCAGAGTCCACAGACATCAAAAGATATTGAAATATTAAAACGTACTATATTAGAATTAAAAAAAGATATAGACGCTATTAATAGAAAACAAAATGTTGAGGTATTATACATTAATAAAACCGATAGTACAATAATCGGTAGGTATAATACTAATTCGAGAAATGTTTTAATATTATGTGATGATACCGACGGAGATTTATCAATATTACTACCACCTGCCGAGAGCTCAAAGGGGCAGGTATTACGATTTAAAAAAACAGCAGATACCGCAAATACAATTACAATATCATGCAAAGATAATAACACGATAGACGGTGTAACGTCAATTTCTTTATTATTAGAGAATGAGGATTACACTTTAACGCCTGATATAATCAATAAAGAGTGGCATATATTAGGGCATGGAATATATAGGTTTGGTGATATTGAAGGTGGTAATTTTCTAAACATTGATACAAATGGGCACTTGACATTAAAGGGTAGCGCAACAGTATTTCAAGATATTGCTTTTAGCTTATCGACTGCAAAAGTGCCAGCGTCAAAGGCCCCGACATGGGCAACGTTCGGAGCTAACACCAAAAAATATACCTTTGCAATTAATGATTATGTTGATTTGGAAGGCTCGGAAATGGAGCACCAGTATGAAGAGGGTTCAACTATTGACTGGCATGTACACCTTTTCACGAATGGCGTTGATGGTACAGATAGAACTGTGAAATATAGAATATATTACGGGATAACTAATTTTGATGAGGTATATAGCGAAACCAGTATTGATATTAATTTTGTTATTCCAGCAAATACCATTGATAAAACGCAATTGTATGTTGACCTTGGAGATGTAATAGGTACCGTTTTTAAGATAGGGGCAGATATTACAGCAAGATTTATAAGAGTTGTATCTGATACGGGAACTGCACCATCAAACGACCCCTTCTTGTCTATGGTGGGATTACACATAGAATGTGACGGAATTGGAAGTAATACAGAAACAGGCAAATAAAAAAAGGAAAATATAATTATGGCAACACTACCATACACACCACCAAAACCAAAAAATGTAAGTTTGTTATATCCTAACCAACCCGCAGTAGTTGAACAGCCAAAGGCACAGCCTACACCAGTTGAGCAGTCTAACACTACACAACCTGTACCAATTGCACAGCCAACACAGAACGCAAAACCAATACAATACAATACAGAACAGGTATTGGAAAACAAAGCTGTGCATGGTATTCAGGGGCAAGGTTTAGCGCAATCTGCGAACCTAACGAATCAACTATTATCACAACAGCCATTAGCACCAGAACAGCAACAGTCACAGATTAGAGAGCAGATGGACAGAGACGCTAGACTAAGAACACAGGCCATAGAGAACACTAGACAGCAGACCGCTGGGGTTAGTGGATCGGCAGAAAGACAGAGAATGTTACAGGAGTTATCATTGCAATCTGCACAGGAAAGGGGATTGCTTAAAAGCGAATTAGAACAACAACAGGCGGATAGTGAGAGATCTAAATTAATTGAGAATCTAGGCCAAGCAAGAGAGCAGGCAACTGCAGAGCAAAACGCATTTGCAACTGGAATAAGCGGATTAACACAGGCGACCGCATCAAAAGAGGGCGAGGCGCAAAGGGCTTTTGAGTCTCAGGAAAATCTTGCAGGTAGAGCTTTTAGCGAAAAGATGACTTATCTTGATGATGAGTTAGCGAATGCTAGAGCCAATGGAGATTTTGGAAGGGAAAAAGAATTGATGGGTATGCAACAGGGTTTTCAAGCGGAGCAGTCAGATTTACAAAGACAGTATAACACCGAGGAGCGGTTATCTAGCCAAGATTACTTGACAGGTGAAAGACTTGGCGAGCAAGAGTACGATACTGCAATGGCATATTTACAGGCTAATATTGAAAGGGCGGCCGCAAATGGTGATTTTGGGAGACAAAGACAATTGCAACGAGATGCCTTTGAGTTTGAAACATCGCAACAATTAGCAAATTTTGACCATGATCAAAAAATGACATTATTAGATGACAGTATTGCAGAGACTTCAAAGTCTGGTGATTTTAAGAGACAGGTTGAGCTTGTTACGCTACAAGCTAAAATGAACTTTAAAGAAATTTCTATGAGTCAGGGCTTTGAGGCTGGACAGTCAGAACTTGATAGGGCTTTTAAGCAACAGTTAGAAGATGGCAACGCTCAAAACGCTCTTGCACTAGCTAAAACGCAAATGCTATTCCAAGCGGAAGAAGCGGCTAAAAATAGGATCATACAGGAAAAGGGATTAGAGCTAGAAGAGAAAGGAATTGATTTTAACCGGACTATGGCGGAATATTCGGCTATAATGGATCAAGTTGATAGCGGGCTTGTGAAGGCAGATGCAGCAACAGAGTATCTAAATAGCGTTCTTGGTTTTGCTGGATTGGAGCCGATAACAGCAGAGGAACGATTTTCGGCGGAAAAAGGACAAATTGAGAACCAGTGGGAGCTTAAGCAATTGGAATACACACAAAGTCATCCAGAATATCAACTTCAATACCAATTGACACAAACGAATGACCTGTTGGAGGCAAAGAGAAAAGAGATTGGGGTACTGTTCGGCAACAGGACAGCGAATAACAACGAAATAACCCGCATTACGCAAGCTATTTCCGACTGGAAGGAGCGCTCTCTTAGGGACGACATCACCGCCAGAGAGAAGGCGCATGCAACTCGTGCTGTTAATTCTAACATTAATAGACTTGCAATAGAAAAAGAAAAGCTAAAAGAAAACAACAGCAAAATTAATGCCACTATTACCGAACGAAATGATTTGGACTCTAAAGCCTCTCAGTATAGAACGGCGGTTGACAATGGAGCGCAAACCACAGCGGAAGGGGTTAGGGCTTTTACAGATGTGTATAATAAAAATATGTTTGGGGACTCTACAACCGTGGAGGATAAAGCGGCGGCAGACAAGAAAGCGGCAGAAGAGAAAGCAGAAGCGACTAGAGTTGCCAA
>Ga0075125_10001486_pt1 | contig 11352 bp, 12 predicted proteins | sample AntAceMetag02UKN_FD_69810 | JGI IMG/M metagenome (GOLD analysis project Ga0075125, IMG submission 69810) | Saline lake microbial communities from Ace Lake, Antarctica - Antarctic Ace Lake Metagenome 02UKN | ecosystem: Environmental > Aquatic > Non-marine Saline and Alkaline > Saline | place... | reverse complement strand
CTTCTTCATCGGAAGCATGGGTGGGATTGGTCTCTGAAGGACTATGACGAAACGGTGGCGAATGGGAGTGCAAGGATCAAGAGGTTGGCATTGGATGATGCACGTGTGGCGAAGAATCTATATTTAGAGGCGTGTGAAGAGAAGTTGAATAGTTCAAAAAATAGTTGACTTTCATGCAAGAATAGCCTATGTCTTTATGTGTGTTGAGATGACTAATACGTGATAAATCAAAAAGGAGAACAACATGAAACTTGCCGTAGCACTACTTCGCAGAAAAGAACTATCTGAGAAATTGGCCAGAATTGGCCCCATTAAGCAGGAACAGCTTTTCACGCTTCATGTGAAGAGGATCAGCGTCACCGATGCAGTTGATGAAGTGACCGCCCATGCCCCGAAATGTACTCTTGCTGATGTTACAGCAGAGTATGACTTCTACTCAAAGCAGTTGCGCCTGATTGATGCCATGATTCAGCAGGCAAATTGGACTACCGAAATCGAAGGCAGTGACAATCTTTGTGAAGATTATGTTGCACCAGCTGCATAATAGAGAACCGGCGAAAAGCATGAGCGATGAAAATGATGATAAGGCCGACCTTTTTTTGTTGGCACTTGCTGACAAGTGGGAGAAGAAAGCTAAAGGCTGGGAAGATTGTGACTATGGTTCAATGATGTCCAGTGCCGTCGTTTATGGATACGCGGCGATTTATCGAGAGTGCGCCAACGACATTCGTACTTCGAGGAAATATCCTGTATTTTTTGTTGAATGGGCAATTAAACCGATTCACCCACTTAAACGAAAGTGGAATCAAGAAAAAAAATGTTATCTGTCGATTGAAGATGCTCAAGAAAAGGTTGATTACATACAGTCTCAACCAAGAACTGAAACGTTCCCAGAGTGCATTGCCAGAATATTCACAATCAGGAAGGAAATCCTAGATAGCTAAATTATAACTACCTTATAGCTCTTTGAAATCAGAATGCGGATGCGTAATGGAAAAGGTCTGCACTGTACCTTAAACAGTAAGAGAACCGGTCTCTGTTGCAATAATATACATAATTAGCTCAGATGGTAAGAGCGATAGCTTGATAAGCTGTTTGTCTGAGGTTCGATTCCTCAATTATGATGGATGTGCCCACGTCACCAAAAACCGTGGAAACTAACTCCGAATAAGATAACATTGAAAAAGTAACACCCGAATAACCTCTTATCCGAATTTAGAATTCCGATTACCATTATTCCGACTAACCAATCCATTGGTCCGCTTCTGATTTTTCTATTTTAGCACAGAGCACACTACCCATGTGAGAGTAGATCAACGGTAGAGCGGGAGGTCGTGGCCCTCATCCTTCATGTTCCACTCATAGCTCTCACTCCAAACCATGACTAGGCACACCATCTCGGTTGTGGGTGTGCCCAGACAGTCGCAAGCGAAGACGGCCCAGCGACTGTGATGGGGGCCGATACGAAGCCGAGAAACAACAAGACGTCCTTAACTGGGCGTCTTTTTTTTATTGACGTGGAAATTTCTGAACTGATTGTCATTAGTATGAACTTGAACTCAGAACGGAAAACGATTCTCAACGTAAAGACAAATACAGAGATTGATTCAGAAAAAGACAAAGAGAATGAAGACAAGAAGCCATCCGTAGAGATGGAAGAAACTCTCTTGATGTATGTCCAGAGGTGCAAGCAAGATGCTATAACTGCTCGAAACACGTCAAAGGTTGATGAAAAACTGTTAGATGCACAGAGAAGGCGAGCCGGAGAGTATTCCCCACAAAAGAAACAGGAAATAGCATCACAGGGCACAAGTGATATTTTCATAAAGAAGACGCAGGTCAAATGCAATGCGGGGGAAGCATGGATAAGCGAGATCGAGGCAAATTACGGGGACAAGCTGTGGTCTATCGAGCCAACTCCGATACCCAATCTTGACGATGAAGTCGAGAAGGGAATTGTTGACCAGGTTATGTCTGCGTATATGCAAGACATTAACCAATGTCAGCAGCCAACAGCAGAACAGATTTTTGAATTTGCATCGAATATCCCAACAGAAGACATAGAATCTGCTATCAAGAAAGATGCAAAGACTCGTGCTAAAAAGATGCAGACTCTTATCAGGGATCAGCTTGCAGAGGGTAAATGGGAGTCGGTAAAGCAGAAGTTAAGGACTCAGACCTGCACATACGGAACGGGCATCCTAAAGGGGCCAATCGTTCAGATGAAGCGTCGTTTAGACTTTGTTGATGGCAAGGTAACGCCGATAGATGAGCCAATCCCAATCCTTGAAGTCCCTCATTCTCCAGATATATATCCAGCACCACAGAGCGAAGAGCCAAACGATGGATATATGATAGAGCGTATATTCTATTCTCGCGGCGCTTTATCTTCAATGATTGGAACAAGCGAGTATGTCAATGATCTGAACATAAAATATCTACTATCAATCTTTAACGAAATACAAGGCATTGAGGCTGATGATGCATCAAGGGCAAGACTTGAGAACAAGGAACCGCCACCAGGAGCGCACAAGAATCAATTTGAGTGTTGGGAGTTCTGGGGGGATGTACCTGGAAAATATCTCGTAGAGCAGGGATTTAGCAATTTAAGCGCGTGGAAAGACTACAATTTCCAAGTTCTTTGGTCCAGCGGAAAAATTCTTAAGGCGATGCCAAATCCCTGTCCATTGGGCGGTGTCCCGTACTCCAAGGCCGTATATAAGGAAGTTGTTGGATCTTTTTGGGGAGACGGAATTCCACATCTTATGTCTGATTCTCAGGATCTTATCAACTCTTCTGGTAGAAACATTGTCAATAACATGGGAATGTCCAGTGGGCCGCAGGTCGGAGTTGATATGAGCCGGATATCGGCAGGTGAAGACATCGAGCATCAAGCCCCATGGAAGGTCTGGCCTTTTGAGAATCCAATGGGTTTAACATCTCCGCCTATCCTCTTTTTCCAGCCTGAGAGCAATGTCAGAGACTTGTCTATGATCTGGGATAGGGCGTCGTCAGATTCAGATAATGAGACTGGTATCCCAGCATATTCATACGGAAGTGACTCTGCCGCCGGCGCGGGGAAGACTGCTTCTGGACTTGGGATGCTTATGAACGCTGCAAGCCGTGGAATAAAAGAAGCCATTATGAGAATGGACGCGGCAAAAATTGAGAGAATAGAAGCCTTATATACATGGAATATGCTCTTTTCAGACGATGAGTCTGTTAAAGGCGATGCCCAGGTCGTTGCAAAGGGAACCATAGGCGTTGTTCTTCAAGAATATCGCCAGCAGCAGATTTCATCTCTTCTCGACAAGATGTTCAATCCGACATCTCTTGAGATCATCGGACTTGATGGGTTTGCATCGCTCCTACGAACTTACATTGATGGTCTTCATATTGACGTTGGCGACATTGTGCCAACAGACGAGGAACTTAAATTGTATCTAAAGAAAAAAGAACAGGCCATTCAGCAAATGCAGGCCGCACAGGCGCAGGGAGCACTTCCTCCACAGATGCAGCAAGCTTTAGATGGTGGGAGCAATGGTGGGCAACCTCCTTATATCCCGCAGAACCAAGAACAACCACAATAACCAGGAGAAAGACTGATGACTGTTTATCAGAATTTACCCGTAGGCGTCCTTGATTTGACGCCAATGACGGTTGCTCAGATCAACGCCGTTGCCGATCCTCATAATGGCCAAGTCGCCTTTTGTTCCAATGAAGGGACAAGCGGGGCGTGTTTGTGTGCCTATCAGGATTCGGAGTGGATCGTTGTCGAAACTGGGTCCTCGATTTCAGCATAACGAAAGCTGTAATGGATCTTCAAGTAGATAAAGCGTTCGAGAAGCTTGAGCAACCAGCAAAAGAGTGGCTTAAGAACGAACAGAGAGAAACAGACAAGGCGCTCAGGAATATGCGCGACACGACTGTCTTGTTTCAACTTCAAGGAAAGTCTCAATTACTAGAGACCCTGATTAAAAAGTGTTGCGCTGGAAAAAAATAGGATCATACCTAATATAGACCCGCCGGACGAACCCTTCGCCCGACAGATACAGAAAGGTAGATTAAAACAATGAGTAACCAATTACCACCAGGCTTGCAAAAGCAAGTAGAAGATATGGACGCAAAGAAAGCTGCCGCGACGGAAAACGCTGTGATCAAAACGCCTGCCGCGACGGAAGAAGTTCCAACTGCTGAACATATCGAACAACGTATTGAACCAGTTGCGCCAGTGCCTGAAGTGAAAAAGGACGTTGGCGATGATCAAAGAGATCAGAAAATTGTCGAATTGACCAGCAAGCTAAATGAGGCTAACGGGAAATTTGGCGGTACAGTTGATCGACTAAAGAGAGAGCTTGAATCTCAGGAAGCCAAGAGTGCAGAACTTGAACTTTCGCTGATAAAAGAACGAGAAATTCCACGTCAGGAACCGGATTTTGTTGGCGAGTATAGAGGCACTTATGACGACGATACTCTGAATATGATTAAGTCAGTTACAGAGAGCATCGTAGCCGAAAAGCTTAAGAGCATTCCTTCTCCTCAAGTCACACAGAATGACAATTCTCAACAGCTTCAGGCAATGATCGAAGAGCAGTCGCGCATGAAAATGTGGGCGTCTATTGAGTCGGCACACCCTGGGGCTAGGGCAACTAATAACAACCCGAAGTTTGTTGAGTTCTTGGAAAAGAACGAAGACTCGGATGGGAATTACAAAGATGCTGCTGAAAGAGCATTTGCCATGAGGGATGTCGTGAATGTCGTTCAGTTTTTCGATGCTTTTGATCGTTCAATCTCTGGTGAAGGTGATCAAAAGAAGCAGGCATTATCAGCCCAAATCACGCCGAAGAAGTCAATTTCGCCAAGTAGCACTACGCAAACTGTCGAAAAGCAGCTCATGACTAAGGAAGAAATCGTCCTTGGAATGGAACAGCTAACTTCTGATGCAAGAACGGGCCGAATAACGTCTGATGAACTAAACAATAAATTAGCAGAACTTAAAGCGGCTTATAACGCGCTGTCTGGATAGATAGCACAGGAGTAATGCCGCGAGAAAGGAAATCATGTCTATTAACACAGCGGCAGGCGTACCGGCAATCAAAGATAAGGGGCTAATCCCCGAATTTTACGCCCTGGAAGTAACGGCCAAGTATTATGCTGAGACGCTCCTTCCGCGAATCACTAATACGAACAATACGGAGCAGATTAGGAATAAGGGCGATAAAGTCACTATTCCTCAAGAACCGACTATTGTATCAAAAAAGTATGAAATTGGTATGGAAATGGGATCAACTATCCCGTCTATTCCGGATGCGGTTGAGTTCACCATTGATCGTGCAAAGTACTTCAACATTCCCGTTGACGCTGTCGAGAAGAAGCAGAGTCAAGTTGCGTTGGCCGAGACCTACAAGACGGCCGCTCTTAAGGACATGGATGTTGAGACAAACACCGAGTTCTTTGCCGACATCTATGACGATGCAGCGACTGGAAACAGTGGTGCAACTGCTGGCGTAAATAGTGCTTCGTTCAACCTTGGCGCGGCTGCGGCTCCTCTTGCTGTAACCACGAACAATGTTCTTGCGACGATTGAAGCCGTCAGAACCGTTCTTGGTGAACAAAATGCGGCTCAGGGTAAGCAGGACATGTGGATGGTAGTTCCTCAGTGGTTCCGTTACTTGCTGATGAATTCTGACCTGGCGAATGCTTCTCTTACTGGAGATCCAAAGTCAATCCTGAGAACCGGTCGTCTTGTTGAGATTGATGGCTTGACCATCTATGCCAACAACCTCCTGAAAACGTCAGCGGATGACCAGGCAACTGGAACGTACATCTGTGCAGGTAATATGGACGCAATCAGCTATTGCGCCCAGATGACTGAGTTTAGGACCATTGAGAAGCCTGAAGGTTTCTTTGGTTGTAAGGTTCAGGGTCTCTATGTGTACGATTGGAAGGTCGTGAAACCTGAAGGTCTTGTGAACGTGTATGCCTACAAGGGCTAATCAAGAAAAAAGGAGAAGATTATGAAAAAGCTTATTGTAATTATGGCTGCAATCCTAACTGTTGCTGTCGGTGCATGTGCTTCTACTCACAATAACACTGTAGGAAATACGAATTCAATGCCAGCGGCTTATGCCGGCGGTACGTATGTCCTTGAAAGTGCGGAGTTGGCGTTTACGTCTAGCTCAACCGGCGCGGCTGCTGATGTCTACCAAGTTATCGGCATTCCTGCCGGTACGTGGGTTCAGAAGGTTGCCGTTGAAGTAACAGCAGCACAGACAGGATCTGCTGATATTGATATTGGTGACGGCGACGACACGGACGGCTATTATGACGGCCTGACCGGTAGCGTAATAACGAATTGGACGACTAGTACGCCAGGTCTTTCTGGTCCTACCAATGCAATCGTTCAGACTGGATACACCGCATTTGGGCGGATCTATCCATATGCCGACACCATTGACGTGCTGGCAAACAGCCCAATGTCAAATGTGACATTCAAGGTTAAAGCCTTCTGTGTCGATTTTGACGATCAATAATCAACCATTGTGGCCGGGGGCCATTTGCAGCTCCCGGCCAAACCTAAAGGATAAATGATGACAAGATTCATGGTAAACAAAAACACAAAATCAGTATACAACTTTGATGACCAGCAATGCGCCGCAAAGGAATACATGGTTCCAATGGCTGAATCAGAAGAATCTGCATATCTTGCCAATCTCAATGTAAAGACTCCAAGCAAGAAAGTTACATTTGCCAAAAAGGAAGTTAAGCCTGAATTCATTAATGAACGCGAAGACCTTATTGCTAAAGCGAAAGAGTTGGACGTTGACATTGATTGCCGGTGGAACAATGCACGCATAGCCAATGAAATCAAAAACAAGGCGGACGATGCAAGCAAGTCAGATAATAACAGCGACACGGAATGAGATAGGCGACTCAATACAGCCCTACAGATGGGATGATGAAGACTTTATCCCTATAATCAACCGGGGGCGCAGCTTAATATCGACAAAGCATCCTGAGTCTCGCTATGTATCTTCAATCGTTACATCTGCTCTGTCTGACATTTCAAGCGTTATAGCGGACGATGGATTAACAGGGTGGTATTCTGATGCGCTCATTCATTTCGTTGCATACACGATTCTTTCAGAGATGACTGAGGATGCAGCGATGCTGGCGTCTGCTGAGAAGAACTATCAGAAATTTGCAGGAATGTTATGATCTATGATTCAGACGATCTAACTAACTTTTCAGATTTGTATCAGTATCTTATGCCTGAGCTTCCAGGTTGCCCGGAGGCGCTTATTCTCAACAACATCAGGCAGGTGATATCTGATTTCTGCGCCAAATCTCAATCATGGAAGTATCAGCCTGATCCTGTTTCTGTGGCGGCTGGAGAGAAGCAATATCGACTTGAAGACTATCCAGACAATTCTATTATTGAAGCCCTATGTTCAATCATCAGATATGCAAACGCAACAGATTGGGGCGAAAAGAAGCCCGGCACAGTTCTAACGCCTGAACTCAACTACTTCTTAACGAAAGACAAAACCGTTGAACTCGTTAGCGAACCAGGGGAGACTATTCAGAATGCCCTTCTTTTTACATTGATCCTAAAGCCGACAAGAACAAGCACGAACATAGATGCACAGCTTTTCGATAACTACTATGAGATGTGGGTTGATGGCACACTGTCAAAGCTTATGATGATGACTGGAACTCTGTGGTACAATCCACAGCTTGCAATGGAAAAGAAACGGCTGTACTGGGCTGGAATTTCTGCCGCTAGAACCGCAGATAATCGCGGATATATGAATCGTCAATTGCGTGCAAGACCAAGGATACCATTCTTATGAGCACTCCAATAAAAGTGATACAGGGCGACACGAAGCCAGACATTGTTCTTGTTCTATACGATAAGGCTCAAAACACAGACTATTCTGGAGCCTATGGCTTTGGTGCTGTTTCTTCGACAAGTTCTAAGAGTGGTGTTCCCGCTACGCCAGATGCGGTAACGGGCGCACTTGACCTATCAGACAGTACAACATCTATTCTTGTTAAGTTTCGATTGCGAGACTCAGCAACGAACATCTTCAGCATCTTTTCAAGAAAGATATCAGACGGCTCAGACGGAGCAGTGTGGTTTGAATGGCCCTTCTTTGCGCTTGACGTTGCAGATGGCCGCTACGAGCTTGAAATCACTATTCTGTGGGGCATTAGGTCTCAGACATCTCTAGACAAGGTTCCATTCACGGTAAAGAAACAATTTGGCCGTGGTGGCCGGATAGCAGACGACGAGAACGCTGCTTTTGTAGACGGCAAACTTTACTTCAGAAATACTGAGACAGGCAGCATTAATGGTATGTCTTTGACCGGTGCGGCAACATCTTCAATGACTGCTGGCGATTCTGGTGCGCTTGAAGAAGAGTATTCGCCATACACTGGAACGATCTATGTCAAGGTTATCAATGGAGGGTTGTGTTCTCTGAATGAAGACACTGATGAATGGCACTACATAGTAGTTCGCGGAACGAATGATAATCCTCATTTTGTAATTGGAGAGGAAGTTGTTCAAATTGATTCGGCAGACGATAGGTTGATTGCAATAACAACCGTAAAGGGTCTGTGCTACTTCAAGAACCTAGACACAAACAAATGGCATTCCGTCAATATGACAGGTTCAAACGCATCTCCAACATTCACAATTGGAACCGGAGTCACACTATGAAGCGAGTAATACTTTTGATTATGCTTTTAGAATATGCGTGTTTTGGCGCGTGGTATGATGACACGACAAACAACGGCTCTCACAGCACCGTTATGGTTGACAGCGATAATTCACTATCAACCCCCACAAACTTTGCGTCAATCACTCTTGGAGGCGTAACAAGGTCTTCGTGGATTGACCCGACAAGCGGAATCGACAAGGTTGCGGCAGACCAGTATTATGCGAGTTGGGGCGCTCATGTTGCGTTATCGAACTATGCTGTTCTGGTGAATGGTCTTGGAGACACGAATGCAACGGGTGTCACGGCATTGAAGTCAAGCGATACCGTTCTGTCAAACTCTGTTACGTCACTTCAAGGATCAGATGCCGAGATGTCAAACAGCGTATCAACGATCGCAAATGATCTTGACGCTGTTGAAGCTGCATACATCACGAACATTATTAATGGGGGCATAAGCGGCACGACAAGCGGAGATGTCTCACGTTCAGGAAGCCAGGTTACGGTAAGCTTTCCACAGGGTCAGACAAACCCAATCTTCAACGGGTGGTCCTACTATGCCACGCCGATCATAAGCACCTGTACGACTCTCGGAGTCGACTTCCTGATCACGAATGGGCTTACGAGGCGTTGGGATACGGATTCATACTATGAGACGTCCAATCTGAGATTCTGGGCCAAGCACGGGGCCGGATATTATGACCTGTCTGCATCTCTCAGAGTGTCGAGCAATGCCGCTGATTATGTGAATTACAAAGTTCTTGTTTACCAATATCAAAGCGACATTGTCGTATTAACTCAAACTTTGGCAATGATAAGCGGAGTCAACCTGGAAGCGCCTTTTGAGTACGGTGCATGTACGTTTTATGCCGGTGCAACATCTGATTATTTCAAATATTATGGGTTAAATGCCCACGTTAAAACGACATGCACATATATACGCGTAACCGGAAGATACCTTGGAGAATAACATGAATAGAAAATTGATTACTGGAATAATCGCGATATTTCTTCCGATTGCGGCGTTCGCTTCGACATACACAATGATGGTGAACTCCGACGGCGATTTGCTGTATCCCGGTTCCGATCTGACAATCACGCAGCAGATGTCCATGACTAGCGTTCAGGATATGACCCTTGGGAATGTATCAAGAACGGTGTGGATTGATCCGACGAACGGACAAGACAAGATTCAGGCTGATTCTCTTTATCCTTCATTTACAAATGCTCAGAATGACATGGACGGGTCAATGACAATAGCTGGTGATCTTACCGTCACAAATGAGCTGACAGCAAGAGAGCAATCAGATGAGGTCTATGCTTTGTCTTATGGGAGCTTGACACATGTGGCATTCACAAATGCGTTAGCAAATGCGACGGATAAAACTCTTGTTGTCGATGGCGGCACATGGGCGATTACGGATGATGTTACAATCCCGAGTAACGTTGCTGTTAGCATCAGGAATGGTAGTACGATTAGTGTGGCTAGCGGAAAAACTGTTGATTTTGTTGGTTTTCTCGACGCAGGAAGATGCCAGGTGTTTGCTGGAGGCGGAGTCCAGTCTGTTTCTAATCAGGTTGCATACCCAGAGTGGTGGGGTGCTGTAGCCGACGATGGCGTAGATGATTCTTCCGCGGTTAATAAATGTATCCAGTATGGTGCAAAGGTTGTATTAATGGCTCCAAATGGTGTCTATGACCTTGATGTTTGGAGTGGCTCTGGTGCTTACAATGTGATTGAAGCTCAAAATGATCAGACGATTGATCTGAACGGGTCAACCTTACGTCTGATTTATGACAGTACAAACGTGCAATATAGAATGTTTCGGGTACAGAATGTTACTAATTTTGTATTGAAAAATGGAACTTTAGTTGGACGAGCTGATCTTCGGACTAATGCTGTTGATTATGGGCAGGGTGGATATGGTGTGTATATCGAGCGAGGGAGTAGAAACATTTTTCTTAAAGATCTTGAAGTGATGTCCATGTATGGTGATGGCTGTTATATTGACCACAATGGTTATGGTACTCCAGAAAATATAAATATTTCTGATTGTGTTTTCAAAGATAATTTCAGAAATAATTTGACGATAGAAGCGGTTACTAGTATGAGAGTTTCTCGATGTGATTTTAGTGGTGCATCTGGTCATGGACCCGAGGCTGGAGTTGATATTGAGCTGAACGATACGAACGTATTTCAGGCTGTTCGGAATGTTGTTTTTGACGCATGTTCGTTTGAGAATAATAGTGGAGCTGGATTGCAATTTTTTGTTAGTGACACGAATTTAATACAAAATGTAGATGTTGAAGCTTCCTATTTTCGTGGAAATAATGTAGATAAAACGGGAACAGCTAACAGGCAGATTTATATTGGGTACAATAGGATCAATGATATAACATTTACTGATTGTGAAGTTAAGATAAACAGCCCGGGTGGGTCTACCGGGAGAGGGGTTTTAACTAGGTGCGGTGGAAAAAATTTAACATTTCGTGGAACAAGATTTTATGGTGCATCCGGTGGCACTTCTTCTGTTCTTGGCGTAGAGCTATGGGGGTTTACAAATACGTCTATTCAGAATTGTAATTTTCACGATCTGTCCCATGCTGTAGCTTCTAGCGGGGCAGGGCC
>Ga0075125_10001481_pt1 | contig 11362 bp, 13 predicted proteins | sample AntAceMetag02UKN_FD_69810 | JGI IMG/M metagenome (GOLD analysis project Ga0075125, IMG submission 69810) | Saline lake microbial communities from Ace Lake, Antarctica - Antarctic Ace Lake Metagenome 02UKN | ecosystem: Environmental > Aquatic > Non-marine Saline and Alkaline > Saline | place... | reverse complement strand
AGGGTCGTGCTCATGCGACCAACTCCTGTTTGTAAAGCGCAAAGTGTTCCTTGGCGCGGGTCACGTTGTTTTCGTCAGAGCCGTCTTGGAAGAACGCTTGGGCAGTGACGTAGTGGGAGATAGCCTCCAGCCAGTAATCTGAGAGAATCAGGTTGCCCGCGGGAAGGGTTTCGCCAGTGCAGGTAACTTCAGCAAAAGTGTTCACGGTTCCATCAGCAGCAAACCGAGAGTCCGGGCGTCTCTTCCAGATGTCTCGCATCGCATCGTTCAGCCAGTAATCGCATAGCAGGCTGTTAGCCCAACGGTACGTGGCCACCGAATCGCTCAGGTGGTAGCGAGAGCGGGTTATCACATCAGTTGCTGTTATGGTCGCCATCGGTTATGTCTGCCTCTTGGTCTGCCGCCTATATTGACACAGGGCCAGGCGCATTTGGCTTGTTATGTCCAGATCGTTGGTAACGCCGCGTTGCTCCAGGAATAGCTTGCGTTTCAGCAGCATGGCAACCTGGTGCCTCATGGTGTTGATAGAATCTTTGTGAAAGGCAAGTTCAACCCCGAGGGTTTCCAGCACGTACTTGTACAAGCCTCGCTTGTCAAGCCCCCAGTATGAGACCTTGGTGGACGGCGAGTCAGTCGGGAATTGTTTCTGGTCTGGAGCGTCGGGAGGTTCGCCGCCGATAAAGTTCCCGTTCCCGGTACACTCAAAAATGTCGGACCGCGCTGCCAAAGAATCACTCCAGATATGAACAATCGGGTTGTCCTTCTTTCGTAGAAATCTCTGCACAGCGCGGTCCTCCTGTTACACGTAGCCAATGCCAGGCTTACGCAATTGGATCAAGGCCGAGTTCGCCGGTCATATCAGCGACAAGGACCTTGACGTTAATCACGGCAGTGTCGGTTGCGGCAGTGTTGGTCTCCAGAACGAAGATCGTATCTACCAGAACCATGCTGGTAACGATAGTAGCGGGGGCATCGCCGTCCGCACCATCACCAACGAGCCAGACTGCTGTCTCGATACTCGCACCAGTCATGAACGTGGAGTCCGTGGTCCCGCCAGCAGAAAGGCCAACCTCGATGGTACTTGTAGCGCCCTCGCCGGTCTCCACCTCGATCGACACGCCAATGATCAGCGTGCCAGCCGTGATGTCGAACAGTTGGAAGACGTCATTCGCTCCGCCGTTGTTGTCAGAAAAATCAATCTGCTTTTCAAGCAAGATTGTGCCGCCCTTTGGCAGCGCCGGGTACTTGGTCCCGGTTGCTCTCAAGTTCGTAGTAGCCATTTGGAATCTCCTTGTGTCTTGGCTATCTGTTTGGCTGATCCCCCATTATTGAGGGACCAGCCGGACTGTCAGTCCTACGCCTCTGGGATTATCCCTTGCGGCAATAGAAATGCACCAGGGACTCAGGCTTGATGACTTTGTAGCCATAAACCTGCAGGAACCGGTGCAACTTACCGAAGTCAAATGGGTTGTCGATGACTTCAGTGCGAACGATCTGCGTGGCGAACGTCAGGGCCGTGGGATGTCCGGCCAGAACGCGGTAACACGTATTCCCGGTATCCACAACGCTGCTGAGCAGGTTGCTGCGATAGATCTTGAACGTGTCGATCATTCCGATCAATCCAGTACGCAACGGACTGGTGCTGTCACCGGTCAACGAAGCGTCCTTCAGATCGGATTTTTTGATAAGACCTGCCATCCACACGGGGATGACGAGCCACCGCATGGTTTCTGGCACGTCCTGTTCGCACAGTACGCTGCCAATGTCCACGATGTAATCGAGAACATTGTCTTTGGTGAGAACGACTGGAGTTGCAGTCACGCCCATGTTGTAACTTGAGGTCTTTGCTCCGGCAGTAGCCCCCATATTAGCGGCGGCGGCATCAGAATAGATGTCGGCATAGACGCCAGTTTCGACGGCGATCTTGACTTGCTCAGAACCGTCTTCAGCCCACTTGTTGACGTAAGCAATATCGCTCTGCTTGGTGTCAACGGGATGGATCGGGAACTGGAAGTACTTGCCCTTGTCGATGGTCAAGTCGATCACGCTCGGGTTGGGTTGCTGGGTAACCAGCGCCTGGCCCTTCTCGTAATCCTGCGGTTGGATGTCAGGCTGGGTACGGATTTTGACCGTATCGCCCTTGTCCTTGATTTCGCCCTCGTAATCCGTGCTTGAAATGTCCGTGAGAGCCGTCCCTGCGTAGAACTTCACTTGAAGTTTAGAGGACCAGATCTCCGGTATGTATGTCCCGTGATAGGACTGTTCACCTTGTGCAACTGGGAAGCCAGCCATTTTTCGTATCTCCTTATGGCTTTATCGGCAGTCGCAGAACGGACATTCGTGTTCCAAACATCAAGCTGGTATAGCAGCTCCGTCTGGAACGATGCGCCCTTCTGCAATTGCACGATCCATTTCGTGCTGTAATTTCTTGCGATCCTCGGGAGTGTACTTGCCGGTCGTGAGGTCAGTCGTAATGCGCTGAAACTCACTCACGAAATAGAACTTCTTCCGGGGTTGTTGTGTCGGTGGAGGCGGAGCTGTCGTCCTTGGGGTAACCTGTGCGCTCACTGCCGGGATAACCGCTCCCGGTACTGGTGTGGGTGCCTGTTGAACAGGGACAGGAGCTGGTGCTGCAGACTGTGCCGAGAACTGTCTGTAGAATTCTGCTACAGCGGCGGCGTTGCCGGACCTGAATTGCTCGCCCAATGCCTGAGTCCGCGTGATGCCCGCAAGGGGAATCTGCTGGTTCAGCCAAGCGCGGAACGCTGGGTCGCGGTCAATGGAGTCGAAGTTTGGCACAAGTGCCTGAACCATCCCATGCGTGGAGTCCTGGCGCTGTTGCACCAGTCCGTCTTGAAGCGGCTTGGACTGTTGACTGAACAGCCTCTGAGACGCCTGCAGTTGCATGTTGAGATAGTCTTCTCCGAATTCCTCGATCTGCTCTTCTGAGTAGTAATCACTCAGCTTCACTGCGGCGGCGGGGCTTTGGGGCACCGGAGCTGCTGGCGGAGCTGGGGGAGCTTGCGGAGAAGGAACACCGTTGTTGGGGAGAGTCCCCGACGCGAGTTGCTGTTGAAGCAGCGCAAGTTGTTGTTCCAGGAGCTTGTTGCTGCCTTTCAACAGCGAAAGCTCTTGAGCCTGCCTGGGCACTTCAGCGTTGTACTTGCCTTGAAGTGTCTTGTACGCCGCGGCTATTTGCTCAGGCGTTTTGGCTGGTTCGGGTTCTGCGGGAACTACGGGTTGCGCTGCGGGGGCCGCTGGTTCTGCGGTAGTCCCTGCTTCTGGCGGTAGCGCGACTGGTTCAGTGACAGCAGGGGGTACGACCGGCACAACGTCTTCCACTGGGACCACAACTGGCGGCACCTCTGGAGCGTCTGGCAATGTCCCTGGCTGGCTGGATTGCGCTATCTTTTCTGCTTCGGCTGCGATCATCGTGTCGATCTGCTTTTCCTGTTCGATTACCTGTTTTGGAATCGGCATCTTCGTCCCTTTCGTGTGAGCCCGTGTTGCGGGTATTCACCTTCTGTCTCTGTGCTGGGGTTCAAAGGTCCAATAGGATTCAATGAATATCCCAGCCATGAGTTTCTATTTACACGGGGCCTGTGGGCCTTTTCGTCAAATCCCGTGTCAGGGTTTCCCTGGCGGAATTGACTGTGCCCAAAACCTCGTCTAACTCCTGAATCTTTCCTTGCATCCAACGAACCTCAACGTCGCCAACAAGTTCACCAATCTCGTTCTTGTGGTCGTCAAGCCTACCCTGAAGCAGGTCGATGAACTTCTGGCCTTGCGGAGTGCCAAGCAAGTTCACCATCATCTGACGTTCTGCGTAAGTGAATTTTGACATTTACGAACTGTCCGTTCTTTGTTCCGTTACTTCGATTCTTCATGGGCGAGCCTTGGAGGCAACGTCTCCAAAGCCCGCCGAGAAGCCCCGAAGGGAGGGGCGGTGGGGTTATGCGAATGCTCTTGAGATGGACTGGCCACGAACGCCAATCGCCTTGCCGACAGTCGTGGTGGTTTCCATGACACCGATGTAGGGAATGAGGTCTGTGGCTGTCGTCAACGCCGTGCTGGTTCCAACCAGGACGTTATTGATGTAGAGAGTTGCGATACGGGTGCTGCTGATATTGATGGCCAGGTGGTAGTCAGTGCTGACTGCAACAGTGACCCCGGAGTCGGTTTCAACATCAACGTTGGCAATCGAATTGATTGCTTCCCACTTGCCACTATTGGTGGCCGGAGCATAGCGAAAGAACACCTGGTTGGCATCGGTCGCGGTAACTTCGGTCATCGTGAGTTTCAGTCCGGCCCAGATCGTCATGTTGGTGATAGCTGCAGGCGTCTTGATCCGGCATTCCCAACTGGTAGACTGATCGGTCCCCCATGTGGTCTGGGACCAACCGCTTTGGCTGGCATTGAGGTGCGGGCAAAGAATCATCTGATCGTCCGCAGCACCGGCAGTGGTAAGCGTGATGCCGCCCTCTGCGTTGCACGCGGTGTCTGCGCTGACTGCGTTTGTCCCAAGCACCTCGAAGTCTGGATCCGCGATCATGCGGGTCGCCTCAGTTGCGCTCAGGATGTCGCCATTGACTCCGGGCTTACCGCGTGCACCAGCAACCCAATTGAGTTGGTAGCGATCGCTTGTGCCTTCAATTGAGGTAGTGAACCCGGCGCGACCGATCTCGTTGTTTATCGAGTTGGTGCGACCAATGTCCAGGGAACCCCCAACACCACTGTCCAGAGCAACAGCGCCAGCCGTTCCGGTTGCCTTGTCAAGCACCTCTGTTCCAAGCGTGCCATTCAGCACATCGCCGCCCATGCGAATCGTGTTGAAGTCCAGGGTGGTGCCGTAGGCGTACCCAAAACTGCGTCTTTCGTGCCTTGCCATTTCATCGTCTCCTTGGCTGTGTCAGCCTTTCTGCTCTCTTCTCTGTGTCCTAGCCGATTTCTGTAATTGACAGTCCTCGACCCCCGACTCAGGGGGAAGAGAGGATAGGACCAAAATCAAATTGTTAAACCCGTTTTGGGCCTTGCTCCTGCTTCGGTTTGGGTGCCGGGGCACCAGCACCAGCGCCTGCGCTTTCCATTATAGCCTGCTGTTGCTGTGCTACAGCCATGGCTTCTTGCTCCGCTTGCATTCTCATCTTCAACTCCGCTTCGTCGGGAACCACACCAGGCAATTCAGTGTCTGTGGCCAAAGCCGACAAGAGCTTCCTACGCCCCTCAACTCCCATGATGTTCGAGTCAAGGTCATTCATGGTGGCATTAGCGAACTGCCATCTCTGGCTGCGCAACTGCTCGCGCATGATAATTGCCATTGCACCACTGGCGGTCACCCTCACATCGCCCTTGATGGACTGGTCTTGGAGATACAGCATGTTCCAGGTGTACTGATCCTGGACCGCAGGAGCAATCATGTCCGAGCCGACGTTCGTTATGACCTGCCGGATACCCTTGCTTGCAGCGTTCATCAGCATCGACAAACCGCTGGCGGTCTCACCGGCACCGCCAACATTCTCGTTGCCGTAGCTGTATCGGGGGATCCCGCTCTGGTCGTCGCTGAGCTCTTGGAACTTGGAGAACGCGGCCAGTAGTTGGCGAACGTTCATGTCGGGCTGGAAGAACTCGATAGGCAACCCGTTGCCCCCCTGCATCCCCAGCTTTTGGAGATACCAAATCTTCCGGGGAAAGATCTTCGTAGCGTCTTGGCCAGGTGCCAGCTTGTCAATGTCAACCGCCAACTGTGGTCCGGCTGCAAACCCGATATTGTCAATCATCCCACGGAACACAGAGTTGATTCCGTCTTGGGTCGCGGCAATGATCTCGGGAATCGCAATCCCCCAAATCGAACCGGGAACCTTCTCGTAGCTCGTCACGTAGTACGGACGCCGCCCCAGTGGATTGGGGTTGATGATCGCCCGGATAACTCGACCGCCAACCTTGGTAGCACAAATCTCGTACTGCTTGTTGGGGTCAGAGTCTACTGGCATAAGCCCCCACCCGGAAAGCATGAAGCCCTGGACGCTGCCCCAAAACTCCAGAGCCGCAATCTTGTCGTCAGAGGTTCCTGGTGCCGAGTTCAGCTCTTTCATCTCAAGGTCTGCCCGTTCTTGTTCCTCGGGCTCCACATCGTTATTCACGCCAGTCTGAGCGTTCGTCAGGATGTCGTTGATGGCCTCTTCGCTCCACCCATCCATGCCTCGCATCTCAGCCAAGTCGGTTCGGTTGTAGCGAATGCGCTCAAGCAAGTATCCGTCATTCGGGCTGTCGCACTGCGGGGATGGGAAGAAGTCAAACGGTGAGACGCGCTTCCAAACTGGTTGCTCTTTCACCGCGACTACAGGGGTGAAGCCATTGGCATTGTCCCAAGTCAAGGTCTTTCGACGCTCGATTATAGAACCCTTGAAAATTGCCGATGGGAACGTGGTGATGTCGTCTATGACCTCGGTGAAAGCCTTCTTGAAGTCGCCCTCCAGGAATTGATCGTCTATCCGCTCTTGCATCAGTCTGGCACGCTCTTTGGCGTCATTCTTCATGGCCTCACGAACTTGAGCCGCCATATCGGAGCCCATCTGGTAAGCCTGGTCCTGGGTTGGCATCTCGCCGGTCTGTGCGGCCATCTGGATCGCCTGCCGCATGACCTGCTCAACGATGTTCTGCATGACCTGCCCTGGCAGCTCAGGGATCGGAGTGGGCTCAAGCCCCCAAGGATGATCAGAAACCGGCAACGTGATATCGCGAATCCAGGCTTTCGCAGCACTGCATTTGCGGGAGGTCTCGCGGAAATACACCGGGGCGCTGCCAAGGGCCTCGATCTGTTGAGCCTTCTCGATGTCGTACTTGCCGTCACGACGGCGCAAGCAATTCAACAGCCGCGGCTTGATATCGTCCTTGTGGTGAGTCAGGGCTGCTTGCCAGCAAGTTTCTATGTGGCTTTCGAGCCCGGTGAGAATGGGGGAGGTGTCGGCGATGGGAACTTCAGAGGCGCGGGCTTCGGCTTCCCTCGCGGCTAAAGTTGTGTTTCCTACTCGTTGTACCATGCCTTCGGTCCCCTTGATTGGGAAAAACTTCCAAAGGGAAAAGGCAGGTCACACGGAGCGGACAAAAAAGAGAGGCGGTCTCTGCCCGCTAAGGCGAACCTGCCTCTCCAGAAAACTTCTCGGGGCTTTCTTCGCGCAACTAGCTAAGAAGCGCGACCTTTGCCCGATTTAACATCAACAGTGTCTATTCAAACAAATACTTCTGTTTTTGGCAAATTGCAATAGCTAACGAGTGTAAAACGGTATTCCTCATCCCCAGGCAGCCGGTGTTATCGTTGGCTGTGAAAAGCGAACGCTCTTCGATGACTGGAAGGTATGGGCAACCGCAAGCATCCGAAAAGCGTCTGAAGGATGACTCGCCCAGTTGTGCGCCGGACGATCAAGATATCGCTGCTCTTTCTCGTCAAACTTCTTGCGGTAGTTCTTCAGAGCCTTGAGCCCCTTGTCGCATTTCTTCTCGTCAAAATAGCAGACCGACAGGATGTTTCTAACGGCCTCAATCCCGTCCTCAAGCGACAGCCGGGGCGCGATCTCGAAGTTCAGCCCCATCGCCGCGGCCGCTTCGATCCGGGACTTACCCGTGGAGAACTCACGCACAGACATATCGTGCGGCCCCACTATGCGGCCATACAGGTATCCCTCGTTCTGGCGCCGCTCTTGGAGCTTGCTTGCGTAGTGAGACAGCCCCTCGCCGTTGTTCTCGTAGTAGTCAATCACATGGATCACACCGCGGACGCTCTGCGTAAACCAGATCACTGTGCTGTCCCCAACCCCAATATCCCACCACAGGTCAACCGGCACCCCCGACTGGTGCGGGACTTTCGTGATCCGCTGCTCTTTGTGGATACGGGCGAACTGCGTCGAGTAGTAAGAACCCTTCACGGACACAGAGAAAGCCTCTTCCGGGTACGAAGGGAACTCAGACTTCATATCGTCCCAGGCCCCCATCAGCCCGGCCTTCTTCACGTACCAGACCTTCTGGTTCAGCGTCAGCTCAATGTGCTTCTCCCCCGCCAGTAGCTCAAAGTACTGCTCGTATTCGGGAGTGATGACCACGTTCTTGACATCCTCGTCAGTCATCCGGTACTCGTCTTGCTCGAACCAGGGAAAGAAAAACAGCTTCCAGTCCATCGAAGTCAGCGTGCGCTTCTCTCTCTGCATCGCCAAAGCAGCCATGCAATAGTCGTGGAACGCGCCCTGGGGACCCTCTGCAGTACTCTCGAAGTTCACGATGTTGCCCTGCTCAACAGCATTCATCGACCCCTTGATGATCTCCTTGGCCTTGTCCGGGTGCTCCGCACAGACCTTCCCGAACTCAGACACATGGAGCTGCTGCAAAGTTGACGACCTCATCCCCACGCTCACACGCATGCTTGAATCGTTCTTCAGGCGCAACCACCCAGCCTCGTTCTTCGTGGCGGGCAACTCGTTCAGAACAAACTCAGGAAGGCGGTCATACGCGAACTGCACCTTCTCGATGAAGAACTTCTCCGCATCCTCACGGCGATGGGCAATCACCCCGCACTGCTGGCTCTTGTTGAACAGGCACCGGTCAAGCATCGACAAGATGAAGTACGTAGTGATCCCCATCTGGCGGGCCTTCAGAACCAAATTCATGTACCACAAATTCGCATACAGGTACTGCTGGACACGGTTCGGCCGGAACTTGACAACATCGCCAGCCTTGTTCATGATGTAGTACAAATTGTTCAAGCGCCACCAGGGATCCTGCATGCACTTCGTCAGTTCTCTTGTCGTCATAACGCAATTACCGCCTTGGTCTATGGACATTTGTCTACAGGGACACCATCAGAAACAGGCAACGCAAACATGCTCCTGACCGCAACAGGACCCTCACCCTTGACACCCTCACGAGAAACCGGAGTCCCCGGCTCAAACCGGTCGCAACGGTGCAACACACCAGGCCAGAAGCCGCCGTAGCCATCCAGAACGCACAGAGCGAACCCAGTAGTCGGACTCTCCGCGCACAAGATGGCGTTGCCGCAATCGCAGCACTTGCGTCTATTAGACATTGCTGGCATCCATCTTCAAACGGCTAAACGCGATGGCCCTCATGTCGCGCAAGTGGCTGGCAGTCGCAGCCAACGTGTTGGCCGCGCCAAACTTGTCGCCCGGACGCATCCCGCAGCTCCACAGGGAGTCCATTAACCCTTGCGCCTGCCCTTGGTCCAAAGTGATCGCGCTTTCAATCATGCGACCACGGTCAAGCTCAGGCACCTCAACAGACTCAAGCGGCTTGATCAGGGCAGCAGTTGGATGAAGCTGACCCCCATGGCGATAACCAAACAGATCGACACCAAAACACCAGGCGCTCTGGCGCGCTTGAAACGAAAACCCTTCTAATGTGTTCATCTCGTACCTCTCTTTTGCGATCGTTGTTATTCGTCTTCGTTCCCAACAGAACGGCTCATGTCGATCGACTCCTGAACCGCCTCGCCGGTCGCCGTCTTGGGCTGCGGAGATTCGGCGGGATCGCCCTCTTCCATTTTATGAGAAGCCGCAAGGGTAAGGCTGTGCAGCAACCTGGCGCGGTCCACGCACGCTTGAAGGTCTGGCTCAATGCCGCCGGCAACGCTCGACTTTACAAGGTTGAGCGCAATGACAAGGATTCCTTCGTAGCTGTTGGTTGCGCCCGTCGCGGCCTCTGGCACCGTCGTCCACCGCCCCTCTGCCGCTTCGTCAATCGCCCGGTACGTCTTCCGAAAGATGCTGTCCTTGCACGGGTAGTACTCGCCCTCGATGCCACGGATGATCCAGTCACCAGGGCAAACCACGTGCCCATGTTCAAGCGTATCAACCCAACCGTGGGCATGCATGACCTTCCCACAGTGCCTACACTTACTCTGGCCTTCACATTCGGGTCTGCGGTAGTAGCGAACCACATGCCCCTCACCTTGAAACGGCCCGTCGCCAGCATCGATTTTCTCACAAGCGTCCTCGGGGTGGTCGCCGTTCTTAAACCACCGCATCGCGTCCACAACCACCGGGATCTTCTCAAATTTCGCCATGGTCAACCTTTCTGCTCTTCTCTTCAATTCATCAACCCGAATACGTGTGTCACTATAACGTGACCTGAATATGCAAGCATAAGGCCGACCGCCAGCCCACAAACAAAAACGATTGCTCTACATTGATCTTCGCTCATCTCTCTGCCTCTCTTTCTTTTCAACACAACCCAAAAAACCTGGCGGCGGTAGTAACTAGCTAAACGTGTTAACCTGAAGTTCTACCGCCGCATTTCAGATTGCTAGTCCCAGCCGCTGCGCGAAAGGCCAACAGTGCGGTACTTCCGACCGCACCACCCGGCTTGCGCAGTACAAGGCCTCTCTTTCACCGGACTATCGCGGTGGCTCTGGGTAGGCAATAGCGCCCCCCCGCCACCACTCAGGAACAGGATACAGCGATGCGTAAATGTCATAGTCGTCATCAACCACATAGCACACCAACTCGTAATTGCTCGAAGCGTAACCATACGAAACCTCTGCACCGCTGTCTGTCGCAGTGTAGCCGCTTCCGCCGTCACAAGTTGAGGAAATGTAGTTCAAGTCAGGCTTTCTATGCGCAGTTAACCCACACCAGTTTGCGGCCATTCTCTGCGTCGCCAACGATGACAGCCTGCGGCACAAACGTCACAGCTTCAGCAACCGCATAGCTGCCGTCCGGGTTCCGCTGCTGTGTCGTCACCTGGACCACGCAACCAACGCCCTCGACCTCCATCGCCTTCGTGCTCTTCATCCATCCTTCGTTTTCACTCGAAGCCTTGCACAGCAGCTGGAACTGGTCACCATTGCCGAACACCTTGATGTCCCGCACATTCTTATGCGCGCCGTTGATGTCGGAATTGCCCAATGTCTTCTTTGTCTGCTCGCCCATGATCAGATTCCCTTTCTTTTTTCTGTTTCTAGTTCCGGACATTTCGATATGTCCGATTCTCACGCAAAGTCCCGGTGCTTCAGCTTCGCAATGATCCGTTCACCGTTGCGCGCGAACAACTCAACCACCGGACGCGCCACAATACCCTCGGCAAGGAACGGCCCCCACTGAGACTTAAAGCCGATGGCGCAAAGATCGGTCATGTCGTCAAGCGTGCCACGCCCGCCAATAATCGGGACCACGTCAAGACCCAGCTTATTCGCGACATCTTGGACGTCATCCCGCTTCAACCACCAGTCGCCAACCTTGACGTCGAAGAGAACGAAGTCCTGATCGTGCCGATAATTCCCGCTGCCCTTCTGGATCTTCGCGCCGTAGCCCTCGCCATACAGACAGGCATCGCAATAGGGGAAGGCGTTTCGCAGTAT
>Ga0075125_10001477_pt1 | contig 11377 bp, 20 predicted proteins | sample AntAceMetag02UKN_FD_69810 | JGI IMG/M metagenome (GOLD analysis project Ga0075125, IMG submission 69810) | Saline lake microbial communities from Ace Lake, Antarctica - Antarctic Ace Lake Metagenome 02UKN | ecosystem: Environmental > Aquatic > Non-marine Saline and Alkaline > Saline | place... | reverse complement strand
TTCAATCGTTTAGTTAAAAGGATAGAAGATAGAGGTTTCCACGACGTTATAAAATTAGACTCAGACGACAACATTTTGTCTGGTAACCAAAGGAGTAAAGCTTTAGTTAAAGCCGGTATCGAAGAGGTGAACACTTTGTCTCCGAATCGCGCTCTTACTGAAGCAGAAAAGAAAGCGATAATCATTGAGAGCAACCGTACTGACGGAGCATTTGATTTTGATATGCTTGCTTCGGACTACACTCAAGCCGAGTTAGCTGACTTAGGATTCTCTCCTAGGGAGCTAGATATGGTTGATTTCCCTGAGCTAGAAGACTTTTCCCTAGACGCTAGAAACGAGGAACACGAGAATAAAAAATACGAGCTTCTTTTCGCAACCAACGAGGACTACAAAGACTTTCTCTCCTTTATGAAAGCGTTGAAAGAGGGATATCCTGAAAAAACGATATCTGATTCACTCTTAGCTTTTTTACGGGATAATGTTGAAGCAACATAACGGAACAGAAAAAGTCCATACAGACCTGAGCGTCTATGAAGCTTCTAAGGCGCGTATTCATTTTTGCTATGACAATTACGACGAAGTCCTAGTTAACTGTTCTGGTGGTAAAGATTCACAACTCCTAGTCTTACTGACCAAAGAGGTTGTTGAAGAGCGAGGGCTAGATGAAAAAGTGAAAGTCGTATTTTATGACCAAGAGTTTATATATCCTGAGACTGAGAAATTTATAGCTAACTTATTCAAGCAAGAGTGGGTCACTGGCTACAGATTATGTCTTGATATGGGTATGGAAATCGCGAATCCTGATGGCTCTTTCATTTCAGTCACCTTTTGGGATAAAGAGCGTAAGTTTTTCAGACCAAAGCCCGAAGACGGTATTTTCTCTGACAATGAGTACTTCGATATAGTCCGAGGAGAGCGAGCTGTACGAGACTTAATCTTCCCTGACGGTGGAAGTAAGAAGATTTGTCAGCTTATTGGAACTAGAGCGCAAGAATCAATCACGCGATTGTCTACGATTCTAGCTAGCTATAGAAAAGGCGCTCAATGCTTCCTACGTCACTCTTTAACAGCGCGTGGTACTGATATTGGTACACCTATATATGATTGGCTTGAGCCTGACGTTTGGTTTTACCTTAAAGGCAACGATATCTTAGAGCTGAATGAAATGTATTACCTAGAAATGATAAACAACAGACCTCTTCGCGTGGGCGTACCTATTAATAACAGCACGATTAAGAATATCGCTGATATCAAGAAAAAGAATCCCAAGTACTATGAAATGTTGACGAGTATGTTCCCAGAGATTGATACAGCAGGGCGATATGCGTCTTCACTAGCTCAGTTCAACGACTACGATAAAATGGTGGAGAAGTACGGTATGAGTATTCGGGGTATCAAGAATCTGCTGAAAGATATCATACCTGATGACGAAATGAGACTGTTCGCGTTATATAAGTTCCGTAAGTTTGTTAGAGATTATATTGAATTTGACAGATATACGAAATATGGTCATACCCGAGAGTCAGCGCTTAGGGTGGCGTTTATCTCATTCTGTAAAAACAACTATTCTAAAAATATTATGCTTAGGAATAAGGTCGAGACCAAAAAAGAGCGCGTCGCAAGAGAATTAAAAGAACAAGAAAATGAGAATAGCCTTTGATATAGACGATACATTAATAATCCCTGCAGTTGCTACGAGTTCCCCTGCAGATACCCCAAACTATAATCTAATAAATGTTTATAGGTGGTTTCAGGCGCAAGGTCACGAAATGATTTTATGGAGTGGTGGTGGTATGGACTACGCCAAGACGTGGGGTGAGAAATTAGGACTTGAGCCATTTCAGGTTTTGATAAAGGAAAAGGGTCAGCTTGTTGATATCGCTTTTGATGACTGCGCGGTTGATTTAGCTACGACCAATATAAAGGTGAACAGATATAATAATTCAGTTAGTCGCAAGGAATGGAATAAACACAAAAAAATATGAAAAAATTAGATAGTCCAATAGAAACTATAGAATGGATAGACCCAAAGGAGCTAAAGGCGAATGACTACAACCCAAATGTAGTTTTTACTAAGGAAATGAGACTGCTCGAGTTCTCAATGAAGCGTCAAGGTTGGATTCAACCGATTCTAGTGGCTAAGTCTATGATTATAATTGACGGTTTCCATAGATATATGATATCTAAGAAGAACGATTGGCTTATCCCTTGCTGTGTCTTAGATATAGACGAAACTGAGCGCAAGCTCCTGACTATCAGAATCAACAGAGCCAAGGGTAGTCACGTAGCAGTCAAAATGTCTGATATCATTAAGAGCTTAATCGCTGATGGAGTTAGCGTTGAGCATATCGCAGAGGGTATAGGCGGTGACAAAGCTGAAGTTGAGCTATTATCAAGGGAGAGCGTCTTTGAGAAGTTCAATCTAGACGGTCACGAGTATTCTAGAAGCTGGGTTCCGAGAAATGTAAAGAAAAAGAAAAATGAAACTAAAAAATCCCTTTAGTGTTGAGACGAGGTCTCTTTATGCGTTTAGATATAACTGTGATAAATGCGGTTCGAATCACGCGCTAGCTCTTCACCATATAGTAGGGAGAAAGTCGAGCAGTCCTTTGAACGCGTCTCTTGTATGCCACGCTTGTCACGCAGGATTCAACCATACTCGAGAAGAAGAGCAGTACCTCTTTAATAAAAATGTTATATTCCTAAAGAACACGGGCTATCAACCAACAGAGAAAGATTTTGACTTTCTAAGGGCGCACAGTTGGTTAATTAAAAGTAATATTGATTTTGAAAAATGGCTAAACTCTTAGAGAAAGATATTCAACTGGCGATATGCGATTACCTAGAACTTAAAAAGTATTTCTTTTGGAGACAGAACAACATTCCTGTATTCGATAAGGGAAGATATCGACCTATGCCAAAGTACTCAATTAACGGTGTACCCGATATTATACTGCTTCATAAAGGTACTTTTTGGGGGTTAGAAGTGAAAAGACCAAAGGGCAAGCAGAGCGATAGTCAGAAGCATTTTCAGCAACGTACCGAGTTAAACGGTTGCCATTACGCGCTAGTTACCTCTATTGATGACGTAATCGCGCTAGGTCTATGATATTAACAGTAACCTGCTTGTAATACGCAGGGAGCTATATTATAATTAAGACAGAGCTTTAATTCGTTGACAGGGGAATTCCACCCCATAACTTTATAGGGGTTGCTCGTTCTACGGAGAATACGAGCTTCCCTGTCAGCGCATTATAAAATTAATTAATTAATAAAAATTATGTCAGACAAAAAAACAGAGCCAAAGAAAGTAGAGGTCAAGACAGAAGAGCCAAAGGTAGCGACTGGATTATCATTAGAAGATAGAGGTAAAAAGTGTAGTGAAGAAATTGCTGTAGTACTCAAAAAGTACGATATGGCTCTAGCGGTAAATATCGAGGGAGCGCAAGAGTTTATTAATACATTGAAACCAACCCTGATTGAGACGATTAAGGAAGTAGCGCCAATAGAGTCAAAAGAAAATGAGTAATATTGTCCTAGCTTTTATTCTAGGAGTTATTGTTAGTGGTCTAGTTTGGTTTTTTCTTATTAGAAAGTTCCTAGCTAGACTGCAAACAAAGTTGCCCGAGACTGATGTTAGGAGAGAGACCGTTAGCGCGCTGATTAATGGTGAAGAGCCTAAGGGAGAATTTATAAAAGTTAACAAAGTCGAAGAGTATATCAATAATACCGAGGGCGAGATAAAGCTCGGAGACGTACTCGAAGACGAGGATAGAGACTTATGAGTAAAGGAAAATTAGAAAGAGATTCAGCTTGGCATAAAGAACACGGTAAAAAGCTGAAGCGTAGGAAGAAAATAGCAAAAGCTCACTTACTGGCTTTGAAAAGACCAGTAGCTAAGAAGAAAAAGGTAGTAGCGCCTAAAGCAAATCCTATTCTTGCAAAGGTATCTTGGTGGAAGAAGATTATTCATAGAATTAAACAGATTTTAAAATGAGCAAACAAGTAAAATTCAGAGAAGAAGAGAGGGATAAAGTTAAGGCAGGTTTAGATATCGCGACGAAGTTAGTTCGAACTACATTGGGTCCGAAAGGGCAAAACGCGTTTATTGATGATAAGCTACAGCCGAAGATAACGAATGACGGTAAGATGATTCTGAACTCAATCACTTTAAAAGATAAGTTTGAGAATATGGGATTGTGGCTAGCTAAAAACGCGAGCAGTCAAACTGATGATGACGCAGGAGACGGTACGTCGACTACGACTGTCCTACTCGAAGCTATAGTCGCTGAAGCGCAGAAGAGACCTGAAAGTGTTATGGATATTAAGCGTTCTTTACTCGAGACAGGCGCTAGAGTCGTTGAGTATATCAAAGAAGCGTCTACTTCTATAAAAAAAGAACAAATTGCGTCAGTCGCGAGCATATCCTCAGAGAGCGAGACTATAGGAGAGCTTATCGCTGAAGTAGTCGAAGAAGTGGGCGAGAAAGTGCCGGTGAAAGTTGAAGATAACGCTATGCCTAGAATCGAGTATGAGATATCGCAAGGATTAGAGACTCCTGTTGGGTATGCTGACCCTGCGTTTATCAATGATATTCGCAACGGAACTTGTGAATTGGAAAACGTCGCTGTATTCGCAACAGACCATAAGATATCTAGCTTACCTGACTTGACTGTATTCTTAGAAATGTTGAAAACGAATCAACTCAGTAATATCGTTATGTTGGTGGCTGATATCGACGCTTCAGTTCAAGGAATCTTCGTGAACTCAAAGCATATGGGTACAATGAATCCTTTAATCATTCACGCTAGAAATGCAGACCTAGACGATATGGTGGCTATGTCGGGAGCGACTCTGATATCTGAAAAAACGGGATTAAAATTGTCTGACGTAAAGCTCGAACACTTAGGAACGGTTAAGAAAATTGTAGTAGGCAGTAGAAAAACCGTAATTGTGAATGACTCTCCACTAGCTAAAGAGCAAGCTGAGAAGCTTAGGGCTATGGCAGAAGAGACCAAGAATATGTACGAAAAGCAGTTTATTTCTGATAGAGCCGATAGGTTAACTGGTGGAATCGCTGTTATCAAGGTTGGAGCTAATGTAGATATTGAAAGAGAATACCAAAAGTACAAAATTGAAGACGCTATAAACGCGACTAAATCAGCGCTAGATGAGGGTATCGTTGAGGGTGGTGGTATGTGTCTCTACAGAATATCAAACAAGTTCAAAGGGAACTCGATTGGTGAAGCGATACTAAGAAACGCGCTAAAAGCTCCGCTTAAAGCTATCATTGAAAATTGCGATGAAGACTACACCGCAGTTATCAAGAAAATGACTAGGAACAAAGGCTACGACGCTAAAGAGAACAAAATGGTCGATATGATAGAGTCGGGAATCATAGACCCAGCTAAGGTGACGCGTTGCGCCTTTGAAAACGCGCTAGAAACCGCCAGTAATTATATAACTATGTCCGTCTGTATAGCTGATGACGAAGAGGAAGAAGAAAAACAAATACCTAGACAATAATATGACACCATTAAACAAGAAAATTCAATTAGAGATTAAGGAAGTAGAGGTTGGAATGATTCAGAGCGAAGCTATCGAAGAACACGGAACTATTCTAGCTATAGGTAGTGAAGTAGACGCTAAGAAATTCCCGATTGGAAAAGAATTGTACTTCAAAGCGTGGGCAGTTGATGTAATCACAGAGAGCCAAGAGAAATTATACTTTATAAGTTCGGACTCCGACGCTATCTGTGCAATAGAATAATATGAAGATATTTTATGTAATCTTTCATTTGTCCTTAACAGCAATGCCTATGATTTCTTGGAGTATCGTTGGGGTCAACCCAGACGTGAATCAGATTGTGATTGGTTCGCTGGTATCAGCTAACGGGTTCTTTCAAGGTCTAGTCTGTATGTACCAAATAAAACGGGAAAGATAATGAAACTCTACTGTAACCAATGCGATTGGGAGAGCGAGTCAATCAGTTGTCCTTATCATTTGGCTAGAGAAGATAAAGTAGAGGTAGAAAAAACGCGTGACTCTCTTAAACGAGACACCACGCGCAATTCTTGTCAGGGCTATCCTGACTGCACCACTTATAACGACACAAGTTCTAATTAATTACAAGTATTATGAAAAATGATATGCAGAAACATATAGAGATAAAGAGCTACACAGTTAAGGGAATACGAGTTGCGGTTGAGATAGATTACGACGGAGACCAAGTAGCCTTAGTTGACCTAGACAAAGGAAGCCACGGGGGCAACGCAAAGCATTGGGTCTTCGCAGGTAGAAGTTGTGAGTACGAGCAAGGTTGGTACGATATATTAAATGCTATGAAAGTCGCAATGGGTGAAGCCTTTGCTGATTTAGCAGAGCATAACAAGAAGAATGGGTAACCCTATGAACCAACCAGATAAAGAGTGCCAGACTTGTGATTATAAAAATGCAGTAAGACACGGCAGAGCTGATTGGAGGTGTCGTGATTGTGGTAGACAGCTAATGCTTGAATTAGTTTTGATGCACGAGGCTGAAAACCAAGATAAAGAGAAGAAACTGGAACTAAGAGATTGGCTACCAGACTTTAAGAAGTTCTTTATTCTGCTATTTGGGGTAATGCTCCCTTGGATTTTACTACTTTCATTATTAACCAATGGATTGTGTGACTGATATGAAAAACCAAGACAAAGGATATCCGCATAAGGGAAAAAGAACTAAAATGGAAGTTGCAAATGATATAGCGATACCACTAGTCGTGGTAGCTGTCCTTGCATTAGCCCTTTATGGTGCTGTATCGTTATTTAATAACATAACCCTATGACCAACCAAGATAAAGAGGAAATAGAATATTGCAAACTACATTCTTTCGCTGGAACAGAGCAAGAGGCTAGAGATTGTGATGATTGTAAACCCACCCCCGGAGGATATGCAAGAGTTTGAAAGAGGATTTACAGATGGCGCTCATTTAACTGGGTCTATGGCTGAGGAAGTATTGGCGGAGGTAAAAAACGAGCTAAAGGGATACGAAGATATTCTCTCTAAGTTAGAGGAAATAAATGATGTGTCAATGACGAACTTTAACAAATCCTTAGAGGAGACTGATTTCAAAGACGAAAACACATTTAAGGAGGGAATTATAACTGGTTGGAATATGTGCGTGGCGAGAATAAAAAATGATATTAAAGAAATAAACGAAACTCAGCCCTAGACCAATTCATTAAGAAGATAAACCAAGATGAGTAAATGCGGAGACAACATAAACTCAGTACACGAAATGAAAGATATCGGAGAAGACAAGAGAATCCTTGTCGCTTATTGTGTTAAGTGTAAGTTCAGGACATATATCAGAAAGTACGAGGGTAGAACAGACCCAAAGTATAGTGCTATCTTCGCAAGAGACACGCTACAACCCAACAGGAATTTGTATTACAAGGAGTTTGGTAAAATGAATATTGCTTAGTTTTTTTAATGGGTATATAATAAAGATGACGAAAGGCCATTATTATTAATTTCTAAAATTATGGCTAAGAAAAAAGGCAACGCAGGGAAGAAAAGCACAACCTAGTTGTGTCAAAGGACTACTGGCTAACGCTGGTAGTCTTTTTTTTGTTTGTGGGGTATTATAACAATATGACTAAAAAAGTATTGAAAGAGCCAACAAATAATGGAGATAAGACGGAAAAAGAGATTAAACGAGACGACAAGGGTAGAATCGTAGAGGGTTCTGCTCCATTGAATCCTGCAGGTAAGCCTGTTGGTTCTAAGCACTTATCAACGCTCTTGTGGGAAGCGTTAAAGAATAAAGCTAAAAATGAAGACGGTACTGAGTCAGACAAAACCCTCGCTGACTTAGTGGTACAGCGTTTAATAAAAGACAACATAAAGTATGGAAAAAGAACTGAACTGATTTTTGATAGAATAGACGGACAAGCGAAACAAGAAGTTGACCTTACAAGTGGTGGAGAGACTATTCAAAGAAGTAGTGAAATTGATGTAGCCAAGATTGCTGAAAAGGTTTCTGCAGAGTTGAAAGCCCAGAAGACAAAATAGTGGTATTATTTAGTTAGGTCTTTCCACGAGGAGAGTGAATGAGGAGATAGACCTATGGAAAGCAACTACTGTGTTAGGTGCAAGAAGACTAAGAAGTTCCTTTCACTAGGCGAGCTCCAGAAGATATATGGGGTTCTGTACGAGCAACATATTTGCGAGACTTGTACCCATACGATTTGGGTGAAGAAACGAGGTGGTCTATCTACAGAGGACTAACACTCCTCTACGTCAGGCGCTTCGCTACCGCTTGACCCTCATAGCATTGGGGGAGTGGCGCGATTATCTCAAACTGCTCCCTCATAGTATTATTAATAAATAAAAATATGCCGTTGAAATTCATAAACCCGAAGAAGAATATGAAGCAACCAAGCTCAAAGGTCACAAAGAAAGAACAACCTAAAAAACAAAAAGATGAGAAAGAAAAAACAGTACATACTAGCGAATCACTATCCTAGCAGAACCCCTGAGCGCATAGGGAAGAAGAAAAGCGCTAAAACCATAGTCGTTTCTAAAATGGCTATGCTCAAAGAACACAAGAAGTTGATTCCTATGCTGAACAAAGTGAACAAGAAAGAAGCAAAGGAGCAGAAGCGGGAAATGAAGAAGTATAAATAAATGGAAGAGGTAACCAAAGAAGAACTAGCTAATTTGGATATCCATATCTTCAACGAAGTGTATGAGATTAAAAATGAGCAGGGTAAGAAGCTAGATTTTCATAATCACGCGTTCCTATGGGATATCTATTCTGATTTTTCACCTTTTCAAGCTGTACGGAAAGCCGCGCAAATTGGTTTTACTACTACAGCTATAATCAAGAGCTTGTGGTTAGCGCACAATAAGAAAATGGATATGATTTACACTATGCCTACGTATAGTGACGTGAACACGCTAGTTACTTCTAAGGTGAATCGAATCATTGAGCAGAATCCTATTTTAGCTGAATGGGTTAGTAGAAAAGATACTATTGAGCAGAAAAGAGTTGGCAACTCAGTCATCTATTACAGGGGTACTTGGTCTGAGCGTGAAGCGCTATCCACTTCTTCAGACTTGAACATTCACGACGAAGTAGACCGTTCCAACTTAAAGGTTGTTGACCAGTACTACTCAAGACTCCAACACTCTGACTATCGTTGGCAGTGGTTATTCTCGAATCCTAGTGTTCCTGAGATTGGTGTTGATAAGCTTTGGAACAGGTCAGACCAAAAGCATTGGTTTGTCGCTTGTTCCAACTGCAACAAAAAGCAGTATATGATAATGGATAACATCTTGAAAAATAAGAAAGGTGAATTTTATTATGGGTGTACGAAATGTCAGACTGAGCTAGACCGTACTCAAGGTGAGTGGGTCGCAAGGTGGCGCGACAAAACATATCACGAGACGAAGAACCCAAATGGTGTAAATGGTTATTGGATAAGTCTACTAATGGCTCCGTGGGTGTCTGCAGATACAGTAAAGAATCTTGAAGCTACAAAGCCAGCAGACTTTTTTGCGAACTTCGTATTGGGAATACCATATACTGGAGCAGGTAACATTGTGACTAAAGATGTTATCGTCAGGAATCTTACTGACTTAACGAATGACCAGTCTGGAAGAATCGTAATTGGTGTAGACCCCGGAATTGATATCAGATACGTCATAGGAAACGAAAAAGGTTTGTTCTATTACGGAGAGTGTAAAGATTATAAAGAGTTAGAAGACCTAATGAAACGTTGGAAGACTGCGATTATGGTCATTGACTCAGGCGGTGACTTAATCGCGTCTAGAGAATTGCGAGAAAAGTATAAAAACAGAATCTTCCTAGCGTATTACAGACAAGACCGAAAGAGCGAAGAGCTTTTCTCGTGGAATGACGACGAGGGAAGTGTTACTATAGATAGGAATAGAACTATCCAGCTTGTTATTGATGAGTTGACTGATAGACGAATCCCTATCTACGGAAACGAGACTGACTGGTACAACTACTATTTGCATTGGTCTCATATCTACAGAGTCTCTGAAGAAGACAATTTAGGACAGATGAGAACGAAGTGGCAGAGGTCTGATAGAGACGATTGGGTACACTCTACTGTTTATTGGAGAGCCGGTATGGATAGATTTATGTCAGGAGCAGGTGAGATTATAAACATACAAGATTCGATAGGAGAGGTTGGTTACACTACAGACCCAACAGGTAAAAAATTAGATATTAATTTGTTTCAACCGAAAAGGAAATACTAGAACTTGTCAATAGACAATAACGGATATATAATTAAGAAAAATATATAGCTATATGGCAGTAATCAATAATAGGAGCGCGTTTAACTCACTTAGAGGAGTACTCGGTTTATTCTCTCCTTTGAATAAAGCTTTGAAAAAGCCTGACGAGGGAGATACAGAGCAACCTCTGTTACCAGAGTTTGAATCGTCAATGAGTGATGAGGAGATAATCAAGCTAGCTTCGAAGTGGACTACTGAGTACGATACTTACGCGAAAACTATAAAGACACAGCAGAAAGATAACGTCAACTATTGGATAGGAAAACATTATAACGACTTGCAGACAGCAGGTACGAAGAGACCTCTGACTGATAACTTAATCTTTGAAGCAGTTGAAACATTTTTACCGATAGCAACTAGAGCGACACCAGAAGCTAACGTCGCTACAAGCTCAGGACAGCAAGACAATATAACTAAAGCGCTACAACCTATACTCAACTATCAGGGTGACCGTACTATGTTGAGAATGAAGTTGAAGAGTATCACCCGTGACTGTGTGCTTAATTTTATTGGTTGCTTGAATGTAGTTTGGGATTCGTCAATCAATGATTTTAATATTAGAAGAGTACAACCAACGCGATTGATTCTAGACCCTAACGCAGAGATTGACGTTGACGGTACGTATCTAGGTGAATACTTAGGCGAGAAGAAACGGTGTACCGCTACTAAGCTATCTCGAATGTTCCCTAAGTCTAAGAAAGCAATTTCTGCAGTAGTGCAAGGTAATTGGGGTACTAAGATTACTTACGTGATGTGGAGTACTCCGACAGATGTATTCTTCACGCTAGGTAGTAATGTTATGGGTAAGTTCAAAAACCCTCATTGGAACTATGACGGTGAAGTTAAGAGAAAGAACGCTGAAACTGGAGCTGTAGCGACTGAGTTTGTTAAGGGAATGAATCACTTTAATCACCCAATGATACCTTACGTGTTTTTGTCTATCTTCAATCTAGGTAGGAAACCTCACGACGAGACCTCACTTGTTTTTCAGAATATTCCTTTACAGGACACTATCAACGCAAGGTATCAGCAGATTAATAGAAATGTTGAATCGCAGAATAATGG
>Ga0075125_10001468_pt1 | contig 11416 bp, 13 predicted proteins | sample AntAceMetag02UKN_FD_69810 | JGI IMG/M metagenome (GOLD analysis project Ga0075125, IMG submission 69810) | Saline lake microbial communities from Ace Lake, Antarctica - Antarctic Ace Lake Metagenome 02UKN | ecosystem: Environmental > Aquatic > Non-marine Saline and Alkaline > Saline | place... | reverse complement strand
CAATGTCCTTGGAATTTATCTTCATTGGTATCACCTAAAGAACCCCCACCCTTTGAACGAGCATTAATCGTTTGACTTCCTGCGCCTCTTAAAAAGACACCCTGTCCATTTGGCACATTGAATGTTGTTGATCCATCTCCAACACCAAAACCAGTGCTTATAATGCTAAACAGTGCTGCATAGGTTGTTCTTGAAATAGCAGATCCGTCACACAACAACCAACCACTAGGAGCAGTCGCTCCTCCAAAAGGCTTTATGCTTCCTACTGCTTCCTCTACTGTTGTACTTTTAACAAACTGTGCCATTTATAATTCCTTATAATTAATTGTTGCTGTAATGCTTGTGGCTGAATCTGATAATCCACTAAGTACACCACTTGTATCTAATATTAACTTTTCGTCACCTGTCCAAATAAAGGTATCTTTGGCTGGTATAGTTAAATCTTTTATTATTGTAGTAAGGTCACCAGCACTACCGCCACTTGCGTATGCGTAAACTGTTATCGTCCTATCCGATGCTGTTATATTACAAAATACTATACTTAATATAGCTGTCTCTGCACTTGCTGTTTTTATTGTCGTTGCCGATGTCCCTAATTGTACTGATGCTATTGCCATTTATTTTTCTCCTTTATCCAAATATTAATGCGTACGTTATTGCTGTATCATCTGCATATTTCTTAGTAGATAAATGTAAATCAGATGTAGGCGCAACTCCTGTAACAACACCTGTAAATGCCCTAGTGCCATCCACTAATGAATATTGTGTATGATCGTCGTCTGATAGCCCTGTTAAATTACCATGATCTGCTGCTAGTGAAGCTGTGAAAGTTGTTTCAAAAACAGACTGAACTTCTATTGGTATATCTGTATTTGTTTTAAATATTATCCTACCAATTAAAATACCTTCTAAATACCAATCACCAGGTATATGAGATGGTACTGCTTCTGCCTCTGCTCTAGCTGCGCTTATATGTTCAACAGTTGGATATATAAAAGATAGTTCATTGCTTGTTATATTAATAATTACCCACCATACATAATACTTGCGAAAAGAAACGGTCTCTAGTGTTCCAGCACCACTTAAATCATTCCAGTGGGTAATAGGATATTGAGTTAGTCCTGTAGTCTCATGTACTGTCCCATCTGAATTAAACCAATAAGTAGCAAATGTTTCTTGTATCACTGTAGCTGCTTCTGTCCCGTCTGTTCCAGATATTACACCCTCAAAAGTAATAACATTATCACCAACAACAGAATGTACTCTATAAGTTCCATCATTATCGCCTGTTCCAGAAATAATAAGTCTTTGTCCATCATGTAATTTAGAATAAGGTGTTCCGGTACTTGCAGTTATTGTCCCTCTACCGTCGCCATTATTAACATCAAAGATTGCTGAATGTGCTGTAACCGTTGCTGCACTTAAATCAATAGATGGTTGCTCAAACTCGTTAGTCCGTCCCCATACTGTACCTGCTGTCATCGTAGGGTATCTTGTCGCAGTAACTCCAAGTGTTAATCCCCCTACAAAATTGTCTCTTGCTAAATATCCACCAAGACCAACAGATTTTTCTATTAAATTAGTAATACCGTCTGTAACCCACCAAGGATTATTAAGTATATATAAAGTTCCATTTGTATTAATTATTGATCCTAAAGGGAACGTAGTATCTAAGTCCCAATCTTGATTTTCATATAAGCAAACAGTAGGAGAATTATCTGCATCAACATACGTTATACCTATATATCTAGTAGTATTGCTAGGTATCTCTATAGCAGTTCTTTCTACCCAATCACAAGATAATAATGTAGCAGTGTCAGAATCAGTTGCTTTAATATAACCAAAACCTGCCGATACATCTACATATCCACTACCTGCGTCTGTAATAACGCCACCACTTGCTTGGCCAGAAGATCCAAATGACTTATTAAAATCACATTGATTTGTGTTCGTAGGTGTCGAAATAGTATCTATTGCAATGTTGTCACAAGGGATTGCTCCCATGTTTAAATTTTCATCAGTCCATGTAACTGTTCGATTAGTTCCTGTTGAGATGTTCGATACATCAAAGTCTAAAGTTTTAGTGTTATCTGTATTGTCATAAACTTCAAAGTTTGAGCTATCAAAATAAGCAGGTATATTCCCTAATCTTCTCCATGTTGAACCGTCAGAATAGTAAAGCCCTGCACTTTTGCGATTAAATATATATACACCTTCACCAGAGATACATACCCATACTTCCGCACTGTGGTCTGCTGCTGAAGGTAATGCAGAATAATTAGCAGCCGTACCAGTTAAAAAATTATTAGTACCTGATACTTGCTGTAGCCTAGCCACTAGCTTGCTTCCAAAAAGTATACGTCGCCTGTACCTGAAGCCAAAACAACATAAACATCTACATCTTCATCCATATCAAGTGAAATAGTTTCACCATTTTTAAATAACATACCATAAGCTCCACCTGTAGTAACTGTGGAGTTTCCAATAAAAGCTGTTTGTCCTGAATCATTCCTTAACATAATAGATTTTCTATCTTCCAATGGAGTAGTGGGAATTTTAGCCGCCGTAGTAGTGGCGGTTATTTTACCGCCAAGTATATTTAAGGTCATACCGTTAAGGATTGTCCTTAACGGATTATGGTTTGATGTTACATCCCCCATTAAACCAGAGCGCCAAAAAGATATACTGTAAATGTGTACGTATCTCCTGCCCCAGTAGTTGTAGCTGCTGTTGCAACGTCTATTTTAACAACACTTGCTTCATCAGGATTAGCAGTAGCTTCTATAATTCCATCAGCTATAGTTTCTTTCCATGATTGGCCAGTAGCATCAAAATTAGTTAATGCAGTAGAACCAAGTATAGTGTCCCATCCAGCCGTTTCTCCAACTGTAACAGTTGCTACACCAGTAACTTCAGATGCACTTGTCATAACAAATAATATCTTGGTAGGTATACATGTTTTTCCAGCCGGTACAGTTAATATAGTCGTTTGTGTTTCTGTCTTACCATCAATAACTGCACTACCTAACAACGAATCTGCTGGGTTTAAATCTATTAAATACGGTAAAGTGTTTCTCGCTGCCGTTGTAGTATCAAATGTTACTAAGTACGGATTAAGGTTTAGATTTCCCATTTTATATACTCCTTATTTTTTAACTTCCAATTCTCGTTTCTTCTCTTCAAATCTTCTCTGTGCTACTTCTTCTTCTAAATCTTTTTTAACTTTTTCCTTCATAACTTCACGTCCAGCCTTAGCTTCTTCATTAGTTCGCTCAACAGCATCTTTAGCATCTTGCTCTGCTTTAATCTTTGCTTCTTTTTCTGCTAATTCTTTTTGAGCTTCAACTTCTAATACATCAGTTTTAGCTTTCTCTTCTTCAAGGTAGTCTGCTTTTTCCTTCTTTATATCCTCAACCGATTCTGCATACATTTTTAATGAATTTTCTTCAGCCGGTCTTAATACTCCACCTTGTTTGTCTTTCTTAGCTACAAACCCATCTCTACGTTCTGAAAGAGCTTTAATCCTTTCATCATAACTCTCAACAAATGCGTCAACAGATATTTTTTTGTCTTTTAACTGTGCTTTAATTTCAGCCTTAAATGCGTCAATCTCTGCATAGTTTTCAGTTTTCTTAATTGTCTTAGCAGCAGCTATCTTCAATGAAGCCATTGCATTACGTTTTTCTAATTCAATCCTCTTATTCTTTTTAGTAATTGGATTAAATAATTGCTTTATATCTTTCAATGAATACTTTGTATCTTTCATAATATTTCCTTTCTTATTTACCCTTATTAGCAAAATGCCTCAATATTGAAGCCTTATTACCTGGGTCTTTTCTAATCGCACTGTCACACTTTGTTCTTAACATACTTTCAGTAGCGTAACTATTAGAAGAATCAACTCTTGATTTCTTCTCATAATCAGCCGTAGTTATTTGATCTCGTTTAATTTCTAAATGTCTCTTGCCTTTGGCGTTAAGGCCATGTCGCATGTACTCAACCTTTTCACCAACAATTACTTTTACTTTATCATTTTTCATTTTCTTTTTCCTGATTCTTTAACTCTGCATAAGCCCCTTGTAAAACAGTTGCTTGTTTAACTAGCTTATCTTTTGTAACTTCATTCTCTTTAAGCTGTTCAATTACTTCATTAAAACTAGCCTGTATATTAGCTTTTCTTTTTTCCAAGTAGCTTTCCTTTGGCTTTACTTCCTTTGTTACTTCCTTTGTTACTTCCTTTGTTGCTTTCTTTTTTGTCATCTTTTTTTACCTCTTTCTTTGGTTTTTTATCTACTATACGTTTTTTGTAATCAGCATAGCTTTCTTCCATAATTTTAACATCTTCTTTAAGAACTATTAAGGCTTTGTTTAATTCACTAACCACAAAAGCATCAGGTGATTTAGTAATGTCAACCTTAACTTGTTCAATATTAGCTTTAATTTCTTTAATTCTTTTTTCGTATTCTTCTGATCTAGTCATTGTATCTCCTTCCGTAGTGGGGGCTGTATGCAACCCCCACAATTAAATCTTTATTCAACTATTAAGCGGGCGCTCCACCAGCAGCGATAGTTCCGTTTGCTGATATGGTATTAACAACCCATGTTCCAGAAGCTCCACCTTTAGTACAAGTACATACGGCAGTTAATCCAGAAGCAATTGTTAGTTCCTCGTCAGAAGAACAATCACCACCATTAATAGTAGTTGTTGCTTTGTCAGCTACTAATGGCCTAATTTCAAAAGCCTCTGCTGTATTCTTCTTAATATAAATAATATTACCAAGAACACATTGAGGTAAACCAACTACTTTATTAGCATCTTCTGAAGTCAAATCAACAAAAGCTGTTCCAGCTGCAATTTGACCTGTAGTGGCCCCTGCTGCTGTTCCAGTTCTTGCTACTGCTGCACTTTGAACACCTGCTGTACAAGATACTGCACCAGTTAATGTGCTTGCCCCTGTAACTGCTAGCGTTGCACCACAAGAAACTGCACCAGTTAATGTAGTTGCACCGGCTACTGATAAAGTTTCATCAAAGACAACTCCACCTGCATCAACCTTTAACGCTTCAATGTTTGTACCAGTTGCGTTAATGTTTACTGCATAAGTACCTGCGTTACTCGCCCCAGAACCTTCTATATAAAGAATATTAGAATCTGCATCGTGTGAACCTGAAGAGACAAGTCTCATTAAATCCGCATTAGCTGCTAAAGCTCCTGTATGAGTAACATCCATAGCTGCACCTTCGCCTGCTGCTCCGGTTGCTGCTGAAGTTATTGCAATTGCTCTACCTGCTACGTTAGTCCCCATAGCTAGATCAAGACAATCTCCTGTAGAAGCTGCTGCACCATAAGTAATGCCAACTGCACTTCCTGTATGTAAACCTTCAATATTAAGATCAATAAGATCTCCTGAACCTGTGTTAGTAACATCAAATTCTAAAATAGAAACATTACCTGCTCCATCAAATTTAGCTTTAACTAAATCTGCTGTTCTTGCTCCTGCTCCATTATCAAGATAGATAGCATTACCTGCGAGGTTAGCGTTCATGTCCATATTAATGAAATTACCTGTCATAGCCGCAGAAGAAGAAATATCAATCACGTTTCCAGTGTAAACACCGGTCATATTAATATCAATTATCTGGCTATTACCAGTTGAAGCATCGTCAATCTTAATCAAATCGTCTGTTCTTGCACCTGCACCAACCAAAGTAAGAGCAGATCCCGCAACCGCTGAAGTCATTTCTAAATTAATAGCATCCCCAGTTGAAGCAGCCGAGTAAACAATATCAATTGCATTACCAGAATTAACCCCTGACATAGCAATATCAATCACATTACCTGATCCAGTGTTAGAAGCGTTAATATCTAAAACACTCACGTTACCGTCACCATCAAAAGTAACATCAATTAAATCTACTGTTCTAGTTACTGCACCTGCATCAATATTAATACCACCGTAAGCAACACCAACGTTTAAGTCCATGTTTAAAACATATCCTGTAGTCGCTGCTGCACCAATAGCTATGTCTAATATTGAACCTGTGTAAATACTTGAAACATCTATATCAATCGCACTTGAAGCTGCTGCCCCAGTTTGAGAAATATCAAGATCAAGCACAGTACCACCAGAAGTAGCACTAAAAGTTCCGTCTAAAGCAATAGCGATAAGCTCGTTAGTTCTCGCTCCACCACCAGCATCAATACTGATAGCTCTTGCCCCAACACCAGCATCAAGGTCAATTTGAATCATATCCCCTGTACCCGCGCCTGTTTTGTTCAACTGCATAATGTCTGCTGTTGAAGTTGTTGCGTCGTTCATTACAATTGGGCCACCATCAACTGTGATAGTTCTGCCAACATCATAAGCAACGTCTAACGAATTAGTACCGCTTGTAGATGTTAAAGGAACAATGCGTTCTGTTCCTGTTGTGTTGTAATGAATACCATCGCTCTCTAGCCACATAGAACCATAAGTTCCACCGGCTTTAACTCTGTTTAAATAAGTCACACCATCACTAAAAAGTGTTGTTGTAGGCTCTTCTGTTAATAAATCTAAGATAACCTTGTTAGACTGTAGTCCACTCGGATAATCTGATAATCGTTTTGCCATTTCAAATCTCCTTTTCTAGCTTGAGGAATCGAACCTCAACTTAACCAACCAGGGCTTTCACAAGGAGCTAAATAAATAACCCCTTGTTACTGAAAATCTATATTAGCTACCAGCTCCAGTTGAACCGATAACACCTTGCCAGTTAGTAAAACCTGCAACGAATCTTTGACGAGCTTTCATCAAGAAGTTTCCTGATGTAACATCTCTATCATTAATAAATTGTGGTTTAACTCTCCAGTAGAACTTACCTCTATTATCAGAAGTTTTGTCAATCAAGAACCAAGCAGTTGTACTTGATAGATATGGATTAACTTGAATTTCTGTAATTCTGTTTTTGTAAGTGTTTACAGCGTTGTTAGCATTTTCTGGGTTCTTTTCAGAATCCATCAATTCCTCTGCTGTTTGTCTCAATGCTGGTGGTACTACTAAACAACTAAAGTTAGTAGGTATCACAACATCAGCTTCATTCACTGTCGCATCAGCCAAAGCATAAGCAGACTTTAAACCATCTGCACTAAGTACATCTGTTAAAGCGTTATCACCTGTGTTTGCTGAATTGATAAGGTTGTGCGCACTGTTACATAGATATGTACCATCTGCACCAGTGCCAGAAGTAAACGCATTGTTTAATACATCTGCTGAAATATCTTCAACAGCTGCATAACCACCACGTCCCATTTCTGCTGCATTTTTCATTACATAAGAGAATTGGTTATCTTCCATCAACTCTTCTGAAATATCAAAAGCATCAGCATATGTTAAGTTAGTGTATGCTATTTCTGTACCTTGGGATAAGTTACCAAATGTAAACTCGTTAGCTTCAGTCTTAGCAGTCCAAATACCTCTAGGCCCTACTGTATTTTCTCTCTCAACATTTTTTGTTGAGTTAGCTACAACTAAATATTTGTCATATAGAGTTGGGGCTTTCTTAAAATTGTCATAAAAAACCTTCCTTATTTCTGGGAACGATTTCATCAACGACGCAAAACTAGAACGAACTAGAGCGTCTGTTGGATCGTATGTAAAACTCATTTTATTACTCCTTAATTATTAATTAAAGCGCATGTCCCTCTTTCATGACTGTATACTCCTGCTTACACAAATCGTTAATTGATTCATTGGTGTATTTATTACCCATCAAGTCTGTACCTTTTTTCTTTAGTTCAGCTACATACTTTTTAAACATTGGTTGATTAGCATGTTTATATTTTGAAGGTAGACCGTTACCAGAATTACTTCTACCGGCGGTTGCTTTTACACTGATTGGCTTAACTTTGACCTTACCTGTTTTGTTTTTCTTTACTTTTTCCATAGTTACCAACTTTCCTTTTTGAGCTGAATACAATGTATACAACTCGTATAAACTTACATCTCCAGATATAAAAGACAAAACCTGTCTCTTATCTCTTACCCAATTTTCAAATGGATTAAGGTCTATACCTTTAAAATCCTTCCTAAAAGCAGATTCAGCTCTTTGTGCAATCCTTCGTGACTTTTCAGTCAGTCTGTTGCCATCAGCTAAAACCTTTGAATTCCTGTCCTCCCATAAAGCTAACCTTATTTCATAACGACGTATAGCGTCATCATCAAGATCATCTTCTGGCTTATCAGGAGCCTTGCTTTCAGTCTCCAACAATTCCAACTCTGCCTGAACCAATTTAAGTTCAGATTGAGCTTCCTTGTATGTTGTGTTCGCAGTTTCTTTGTCAAAAATATCATTGACATACACTGTATCTGTTGCCTCTACCTTTTCTTCTTTTGGCTCTTCTTTAACTTCTTCCTCTTCCTCAAAATTATCAAGTTCTTCTTCCTCTTCAATAACCTTGTCGCCTCCGCTATCAAGTTCCTCAATTGGTTGAAAAGCATCTAATTCTGCTGATTCTCTTTCACCTTCTGCCAAAACATCTTCTGTGGATATTGTGTCTGTTTCCACCTCTAGTATTCCGTCCGATCCTGTAATTTCTACACCGTTCATCTTTATTCCTCCCTATCTAAATTCTTAACTCTTCAATAAGCGCAATTAATAACTGTGCTTTTCCTTTCTCTAATAAATCTGTCTCTCTGTTAATAATGTTTATGTTTGTTGACTTAATATCTTCTAACTTAAATTCAAGAAAATCCTTGTATTTAATAAGATTCTGCCTGTTCTCGCTTACCCATGCTGTTAGACTTTCTTGGCTCACTGTGGGCCTCCTTGTTGCTCTGCTGCCATTCCCTGCTGGACTTCAGCGAACGTGTTATTGATTGTATCTAGTGCTGATTGTTCACCTGCATCAGTTAGCTTTTGAACAATGGCTTCAGAGGCTGTAGATAACATTTCATTCTGGCCTGCCACTGTTTGAAGTTCTTTCTGTGTGTCCATTAATTGTTGTACAACATTCACTTGAGGAAATAGTTTGTCCAAGTCTCCTATGTCTACACTCTTAGCTATCTCTTCAACTAAATATTTCATGTCAACCTGTGACATCATCATCTGTCCAAATTCAGGATTAACTTGAAGAACATTGCCCATAATCCCTAAGAACCTTTGGATCTTGCCAATAGTCGCTTCTGATTCCAATACTCTCTTAACTGCAACAAAAGTAAAATCAACATCATTTAAAACATCAGGGAACTCAACCATCTTGGTCTCACCAGTTTTATTGTCAATGTATGTAAATTCTTCTGGGTCAAGTAATATAGGTAAATCTTCTTCAGGTACTAAATTATCTTTATAGTTCTCATAACACATCTCTGCATATGCTTTAAAGAAACTCTCTTCAAAGTTCTCAAGGTAAGCATTGATCCTGGCATTACTCTCTTCAATCGTTGCCTTAATACCACTTGCTGTTTTATCTACTTGAGATTGTGTAGGCATACCACTAAGTAAAGCTGTTGCACCAGAACCAGATTGCAGTGCTAGGTCTAACATCCCTACAATTTCTAAGCCCGTCGAACTTGGCCTAGCACCACGCATTTCTGCCCATGTATATGTTGGTCTACCGTTTTGGCTCATTAAAGCCGATAAACCTACTACCTTTTGAAACTTACCAGGAACCATGTTATTAAAACTAGGTAGTGCTGTTGCATCAACAAACCCACCACCTTTGATCTCAAATGTACTCAAGTCAAACACTTGGTTAAACCTTGCACACTTAGATATGTATGCTGGATATATTTGATCGCCTACACCTAAACCATAGAAACCTTCTTGCTCAATATATTGACCTTTAACAAATGGATATTTCTCGTTAGTGAACTCTTGTACTCCTAGTAAATCTCCATCGCCCATAAATACAGATTGATAAACAATACCTTCATCACCAAAATGACAATAACTAATATATATACTATAAACCTTAACTTCTTCTTCTGTTGTCTCATCTCCTGCGATCTCTTGGTCAGATGCTTTAACTTCAGCATCAATAACATCTTGGTAGTTACCTTTTACTTTGTCTGCCATTCCCTCACCAAGAAACCCGTCCTTCTCCATCTCTAATAAATCTTGATATGTTTTTTCTACTTGAAGGAATACAGCTACTTGTTTTTGAATGTCTTTAACTCTTGGGTGTATGTAAATCTTTTTAAGGTTGATATATTTTAAATCTGTATATTTCTTTTCGCGGATTAAATGAGCTTCATAAGGTGCAGTCTTTTGTGGGATACCATCTATCTCTACGGGTAAACCTTCATCATTAATAATATAGTCAAGTATAGTTCTCTGTTTAACTTCATCAACTGTGTATGGTGTGTAAGCAACGTAAGTACCATACTTTAATCTGTCTAAGTCTACACTGCCAACTTCTGATCTAAAATCATCCAGGACATCAAAGTTGTATTTAACTAAACTCTTTGCAAGTTGTGCATCTTCTTCTTTGGAATACTTCAGTGCTTTTGTTTCAAATAAATCTGCACCACTGAAAAATGTATTCAAGTCTCTTGTTCTAAGTAGTTCTATTTTTTCGTTGAAGTCTGGTAATACAATGTTAGAGAACCCTTGGTACTCATGAGCTTTACGACTATCTTTAGCCCTTAGTTCATAACATCTATCGTATTCATTCCACTTGTCAGCTAGTGAAGAGAAGCCATAGTAAGGTGAATCTAAATTGCGAAGGTTGATAAAACTATTTAATGTCTCACCTAAAAATTTAGTTAAGTCAGCATCAAATTCTTCATTTTGTCCGAGTAATTGTTTATTATCGATAGCGTTGCCCCATAAAATTTATTGCTATCTATTATGAAACTATCGATGCCTATTATAAACATATTTTAGGGGTGGATGTCAAATAAATGTATACCAAGCATACATCTCTGTATTTCAATATATCCTTCCACCATCCCTAGACTATGGTTAGGACTTGGCACTACTTAATTAGTTCTTCTAGCATCTCTACAGCTTCTAGTGAGCTAATTGTATCTCCCTGATCCAGTATCTCTTTTATCTTGTCTTTATCTATGTAGTTAGCAGGTATTATCTTCTCATATTTTTCAGCGATATTTAATGATCTATTTGCTATAGACTTGTAGAAGTCAGCTATTTCCTCGGCTTTTTCAAGGATTGTAACATGTTTAGATATATCAATAACCCCTTCAGGGTATGGGTCTTTTGGGATTTGATCTTCTATAAATTTAATCATTTGCTGTATTGTCCCATCTATTGATCTATGTGAAAATAAAATATCATAAACTTGTTCATACAGTTTATGTTTTTCTTTAACCTCTTCAAACCATTCAGGGTTGTTTTCTATTGTATAAGAATGGTATGATCTTGAGTTATTCCCATAACTATATTGTTCTCTAAAACCATCATGCTCAAATATAACTCC
>Ga0075125_10001466_pt1 | contig 11422 bp, 22 predicted proteins | sample AntAceMetag02UKN_FD_69810 | JGI IMG/M metagenome (GOLD analysis project Ga0075125, IMG submission 69810) | Saline lake microbial communities from Ace Lake, Antarctica - Antarctic Ace Lake Metagenome 02UKN | ecosystem: Environmental > Aquatic > Non-marine Saline and Alkaline > Saline | place... | reverse complement strand
GTATCATTATAGTAAATTGGTAGGGTGGAAGAAATGAAAAAAACAACACTTGAACACTTACAAAATCAACCAAATTGGCTTTTAGAAGTTTGGGATCATAATGTAAAGGAAATAAGGAGATTAGAAAAATGAAAACTTTAGAATTATTTGCAGGAACTGGAAGTTTTAGTAAAGTTGCTAAAATATTGGGACACGAGACTTTTACGGTTGATAAATTTTTTTTCCAAGAAGAAGAAATGAAAATAGATTTAATAACAGATTTAGAAACAACTAATTTATTATTTTTAGGCAATAAATATGATTTAATTTGGTCTAGTCCCCCTTGTACAGCTTTTAGTGTTGCTTCAATTGGTAGAAATTGGGACAAAGAGACTAGGTTGCCAAAGTCAGAAAAAGCATTATTAGGATTAAGGTTATTAGAAAACACAATAAAAATAATATCAGAAAAAAAACCTAAATTCTGGTGTATTGAAAATCCAAGGGGTATGATGAGAAAAGTTATAGATAAAATATTTAAAAAATATAATATAACTAATTATGAAAGAAAAACTATTACTTATTGCCAATATGGGGATAATAGAATGAAACCCACTGATATTTGGACTAATATAAAAACTTGGGAGAGTAGACCAATATGTAAAAATGATGCTAGTTGTCATATATCTGCACCACGTGGAAGTAAAACAGGAACACAGGGTTTAAAGAACAATAAGGAAAGGTCAATAATACCCCCAGCTTTATTTTATGAAATATTTAAGAGCCTAGAATGAATATACTATATATTAGGGTTTCAACAGAGGATATTACTAAACAGGATCCTCAACAACAAATAGACGCTATTATAGAAAAATTCAAAATAACAGATTATAAAATATATCAAGAAAGGGGAACAGCTTATGATTTATCTAAGATACATAAGAGGCATGAGTTCTTTAGAATCCTTGAACTTTGTTTTAATAGCACCAATACTACAATAAATGATTTATTCCTATCTAAACTGCCCAAAAAGGATATAAAACTCTATGTTTGGGATTATTCAAGAATAATAAGGAATATTGAACTTAATATATTGTTTTCATTATTAAGTGAGTGGTTTGGCGTAAAGATAATATCATATAAAGATCGTAGCGTTATTAAGGATTCAATTAATAAAACACCAACCGAAAAGATGGTTAAACTTATGATGAATACTATTAGTGCCTTTTCTGCCGAAGAGTATAGTTATACAACAGGACAGAATATAAGAAAATCAGTGGATAGGAGTAGTGAAGGTAAAGTATTAAAATCTAAGTATGGCAATAAATGGGGTAAGGGATTGCGTGGATTAGATGGCGAAGTAAAGGAAATACCCTTAGAGAAGCTAGAAGAGATATATGATAGTATTGATACATTAATATTTTATTATAATAGTAGAGGAATGAAAACTTATTATAAGAAGATTAGTAAACAGATTGCAGATAATTATGGTATTATAATAGAGAAGGCATTTTTATCTAAACGTAAAAGGAGATTATTAGAAAATGGCAAAGATAATTAAATATAAAGGCGAAGATTATATTAAAGCAAAGGACATGCATGAATGGGTAAAAGCACAGGCTGGTATTCAAGGGTTACTAATTACATATAAGATATTTTTGGGTTTAATAAAGAATACTGATCAGATACATATACCAAAGAATAAGAAACTAAATAGGGTTATATAAAAATGGATAAAAAATTAATTTTATTTAATATTATATGTATAGTTTTAATATTATCAGCTTATCGTTATTATAATTATAATAATATTGAATGTATGGAAAATACAGGAATATTATATTCACAACAAATAGGAAATATATCTTGTTGTGATGGTTGCTTGAATATAAATGTTAGTGAGTTTGAATGTTCTTATGGCTGTGGTTGTGATTGGGTAGAACATACTTTATATTTTGCAGATGAAAATAAATTATTAAATATTTCAAATGGAGAAGAGGTTTTAATAAATTGGTGTCATTCAGAAAAATATCCCAAAAAGGTAGTAAGAGGTGTTAGATTAAAATGAATACAAGAAAAATACTAATAGAAGCATTAGAACAACAGGTTAGGATAAAGCAAAGAGAACTTAATATAATAAATGAAGAAATAAAAAGATTGGTTGATCTAAAATAAGTTAAACTTAAATATGAGTTTAACCTTTCTTATCTTATTATGGAATACACAGACACTAAGCCACGTAAACTTAAACGAATAGGTAATTCGTTTCACGTTATATTTAATATGCGTAAAGCAAAAGAGAAAGGTCTGATAGAAAATAATAAATACTATGTTACCCTTAGAGAGCCTGAGGATAAGCCAGAGCCTAAATAAAAAAAACTTCTCTAAATTTTTTTCTCAATATATATCTTTTGACCTAAAAAGAAACACCTTCTATATATCTATATAGCCTGTGATTGTATGGCCTGGATAGTACAAGAGCTATCTATTAATACATAATAGTAGTTCTGATGATTAGTATAATAGTATAATAGCCTAACATTCCAATCTAAATATACAGTTATCATAACTCTTGTATTGTTTTTTTTCCTTATTGGTAGCCAACCTACGACAAATTTGTCAATTTTCCAACACGGGCTAGAGTAAAGTTGTTCGCCTGAGGGGTTGAATTTCTAAAAAAGAAAAGGTTAATAAAGATTAAAGGTTTAACTTTTTGTATGTACAAAGAAACCAAAGTAAAAGCAGGGGAAATTATTTGGGCAAATTATAATAAAGAGTTTTTAAGATTCTATGATAAGCACAGGTTTTTGTGTGACGAAATTAGTGGAATGAAAAAAAGAGTTTACACAAATGAAAGGGGGGAGCAAGTTGAAGAGGTTGTCTCTAAAAATAATTTTCTAAAAGGGATCCAGAAACTTAGTTCCTTTATAATAGATAATATCCATTATATTAAAGTAGAAAAGAATAAACAAGATATTCTTAAAAGAGTTGAAGCACTTGAAAATAATTATCTTAATGATTTAATTTATCAAAAGCTATCAGAGAAAGGAAACAATTTAAGTATAGGAGACAAGATTATATTTAGTGGTTTATATTTTCACTACCTAATAGAGGTATTCGAGTTGTCCTTTTATATGAGTATCTTGTTACAGGATTCTATGATGATAAGTACAAGTGAAGTAAAGAAAACTGTTAAATATCATATGGCAGAAGGTTTCTTTGATAACCTTTCTAAGTATCGTGATAAGATAAGCGATGATATTAGTCGGTTTAATATTCTTACAGTTGATAATCATTTAAAGATAATGTTTGGTTATGTTTATACGTATAAGTTTATGTTAAGTGAAACTGAAATAATCTTAATTGATAAGTTAATGAGTTTATGTTTATCTTTAGTATTATCTAAAGAGTTGATTACGCAAATTAATTACGCTATGACTAGTGATTGTTTAAAATTAAATAAGAAATTAGATTTAGCTAAAAAAGGTTTACCAATAAAAAAAGCATTAATGAAAGCTTATGAGTTAATTAATACATCTTTAAGTGATGCAAATATATTACCTAAAATAAACAAAGAAGTATTTGTAGATCGGAGTTTAATATAAAATGGAAGATAAATATTTTTTTAAATTAAATGTAGGAATTATGGGATTATCAGCGATATTATCATCAGTGGTAACTTTTTTTGGAGTATATTCTTCCACTAATATCTTTAATAAATTTTATTTAATAACAGCGGGTTTTGCTTTTTTCTTTGGGGTTATTCTTTATTTTATTGGGTTGTCAAAAACTCCTAGAAAACAAGGAGATATTAAAAATGGATAAATATAGCGGTAGAGTTGCCTTTTGGGAAAAGTATGAGACTTCTGATTTCATAATGAGAAAAACATTACTAACACCAATCGCAACCAATATAATGAAAGATATAGGCGTATCAGCTAGAAGTGTTGAGATTTGGGGTAGAAAAAGAGATTTACTTGTAGATAATCTAATAAAAGGTTATAATATATTACTAGAAGTTAAGAATGAACAAATTAAAGAATTTACAAAATGAGTATAGAAATAATCAAAAAAAACATAGATGACCTTTTCGCAGACCTAGATAAGCTTTTAGAGAATAGAGGTTTAGAAGAGAAAGAGAAATCTAAAGCAGACTTAGATAAGGTTTTAGCTATCTTCGGTAAACCAGAATTTAAGAAAAACATTAACTTATTATATAATTCTGATTATTTGGATTCGTTCAGTTTTGAGAGTATCGCAGACTTAGAGGCTTTCTTTGAAACTACATATAGAGAGTTATCTTTATTGCGTTCTGAAATGGAATTAGAGGAGTTCTTTAATAATGGTAGTAAGTTCGATTTTAAAGCATTACAAAAAATTTGGAAAGAAAGAAGATTAAAAGATAAGTTCCCTAAATTTGATTTTAAGAAGTATCAAGAATTAACAATAAATCCTATATTAGAAATCCCAAACTATAAGGGGGAAGTTGTAGTTTATGATCGTTTTGTAGTTGATAAATTAATATTAGGAATACATCAAATGCTTTTTTCTGAAATGGATTTGTATATGATTAATTCAGGGAAAGAGGGTTCAGGTAAAAGTTGTTTTAGTAGTCAATTGTTATTATATATTTATACATTCCTTAAAACGGTAGGGCTTATTGAGTACGCTTATGATATTAAACAAATGTTCTTTTCTAGTGTAGAGTCAGTTTTAGAAATGCAAGACGAAATGAAGAATAAAGATTATTTAAGATTAGTTGTACTTGACGAAGCTTATGACCTTAATAGAAATAATTTCAAAGATAATAATACAAAAGAGTATAAAGATGATATGCGTAGTGCCAGAAAAAATCTTAGAATCAATATATTAAATTTACCACAACTTGGGGAGTTAGATACTTCTATTACATTGACGAGAACTAATTTTATATTCTATTGTAATATGGATAATGACGTTAAAACTGGTACGTTAAAGAAAGGTATAGTTGAGATGTATATATTTCCACGAGGAGACAAGATTTACTCGCAGGAACACAAAAGAAATATTAATGAACACGAAATACAATCTGCATTTAGTAAAATGCTTGAAAAGAAATCTGATTATTATAGTGGTATGCCAAAAGAAGTAATGATTAAAAAGTTTAAGTTTGAGAATGTTTGGGGATTTGATAAAGACGAATACGACGAGCATATTAAGAACGAAAACAAAAAGAAACGTGTAAAAGACGATATTAAATTAACATTATATATCCAATATATTTTATATAAACACGCACCAGAATTAAAAGAATGGGGATTAGATCTAAATAAAAAAAGCGATATGAAAATGTATAAATCTATCCAGAAGTTCTTAAAAAAGATAGAAAACAACTTCTTATTAAAACCAGAAAACCTGCATAAGTTTAAAGTTATCTATGAGAATGGATAAAAGTGGGACATAAACGTCAATTATATAAATAAGTATAACTTATCAGTTTAATATGAAACAAAATTATATTTATAAAATTACTTCCAATAGTCAGGGGGTGATTTAAATGGTAGATATTGTACAGGGTTTTAAAAGCGTAGCTAAATCTATGCCTTTCATTAGAACTATCGCAGTTTCACTTATATTAACTGTATTAATCGTAGGTGTTTTTGTATATCAAAGTACTTCAGGTAGTATTTCAGTAGGAACTACAACTAATACAGCACTAGTTGCAGTTGAGACTGGGCTTTCTACTTGGAACACTTCAATTGTAGCAGTAGTTGGAACAGTCATAGGTTTGATTGTTTTAGTTGTTATTATGAAAGTTCTTGGTAGTAACAAAAAAGGTTCTAATGAATAGAAATATTTATTAGTTGCTTACACTAAACAGTGGGAGATATTCCCACACTTTTTATTATTTTAATATGAACAAAAAAATACTTATAATTTCTTATATTATAACCTTAGCTATTTGTGTTATTATATTTCTAAATGTTTCTAAAACTAAATACTGTTTAAATTATCAAGGACACACAGAATTTATTGGAGATATAGAAGTATATATAACTGGGTTAGATAATTCAATAACAAAAGAATGTTTTAATAATATACAAGAACGAGATAATAGATATAAAAAAATAAAAGAATACACAGATATTTATTTACCACAAATACCTAATTATTTAATAAATAATTTATCATAAATTAAACTCTTCATCATCGTCGTTTAATTCATCAGTAAATGGTTTTGGTTCTTCTTGTTTAATATCAAGATGTTTAATAATTCTATCTAACTTATTATTAAGTTCTTCTCTTTCGTCTGATGCGTTATTTAGTTCTGCTTCCAGCCACTCAAAAGTTTTAGTTTCCATAAACAACATTTAGTTAAACTTATATATAAGTTTAACTTATTTTAATATATAATGGCAGAAGATATTTTTGAGATACAGGAAAACACATTTAAAGATAAATCTACCGACTTAGAAGAGGTTGCTAAATCTTTTGAGTTATTAATTTCTGGACACGTTAGATTATATGCAAAGGGTGGTTTTATTTATACTGGCGATGTTTTGTGTGGGAAAGTAGTCGCACAAAAGTTAATAGGTTTATTAGATTCTTTTACTAAAAAAGGAAACTTAATCACTTCTAAACAAGATTTAACATTTTTCAAACAGCGTTATTTAAATTCTGCTGTATCTAATGGTATATTATTAACAGAAGAAGGAAGTATTGCTAAAAATTATGTGCCTTTAGAAACTATGTTTAGAAATGCATTGCAAAATGTAGGAGATATTATATTACATTCAAAAGAAATAATGGGTTACGCATTAGGTAGAACAGAACAAAAAGATACAGGAGTTAATCTTTAAAATGAAATTAATAGATAATATAAAAAAGAAGTTTGAGAAAAAGAAAGAACTTGATAAATTAGGGGAGCCAGTTATTAAAATAGTTACTTATCGGTTTGAAGCTGAAACATTACCAGTAGAAATTGGATCATACTTAGCATATCAAACAAACAACGGTAGTACTTTAGAGTATGTTGGTAATAATGGTAAATTTAGACGTGATGTAAATATAACTAAAAACGAAATTCAAGAAAGTCTAATATATAAATTAAATTTAAATTCAATGTCAAGAATTGAAAAAATAGAACTTGTTACCAAGGAAGTTAAAGAACAAGAAAAAGTTTTAGCAAGTTATGATAAAGGATATGCAACTAAAAAAGTAAAAATCATATATACAAAAGAACAACTTGCAGAAGCTAAATTAAAAGAGATTATTTTACCAGTAAAATATGAGTATCAAAAAGTAAAAGTAAATGAGATAGACGAAAAGAATAAATTAAAACATTATCAAACATTATTAGACGAGGTCGAATTTGGTGGCGATGGTTCTTATATTGTTATGTCTAAAGGTATTCGAGTAATGCATCTTAAATATGAAGATGGTTTATATTTCCCTTTCAAATGGATTAAAGGTAGATCAAATATTTTAGCAGATAATGGAACTAAACAAAAGCATTTCAAAAGCACAGATGTATTATTAAAAGAAGAACTTGCAGATAGTATGGCAGGTACTGGGCATATCCAATGGATTAGAATAGTTCAAGTATTAAGCGTTATTTTTTGTATTATTGGAATCGCATTTATGTTTTATGGATACCAAACGCAGTCACATTATAGTGAAACAGTAGTTAAAGAAAGTACAAAAATAGCAATAGAAGTTGCTAATAAAATATGTAGTGTTACTAATCAAACTGTAACAGATGCAGTGATAAATAGTACATTAGTACAGAATTTAACAACAAATATATAAATTAGTTATACCTTTGATTTAATATAAGATGATATTTGATACACTTTCAACAGATTTACAAAATGTATTATTACAGAATTTCGACTTACAAGGTAAACTATATTTAATTTTTATTGTCTTATCTTTTTCTTTAATATATAAATTTTATTGGAAACCATATCAAGAAAAAGCTACACCTTTTTGGAGTATGGGAATATTAAGAGTAATCTTAACAACTTCTAGTACTATTTTTTTATGGTTAAGTCCTTTAATGGTTTTATATATAACTCCGCAAAATTCAGTATGGAACTTTTTAGATATGTTATTATCTATATATGTGCCAGTATTATTATTAGTATTAGTTGTGACAACAATGGATATGTTATTTTTTGGAACTCACTTTTTAATGAATATGGCAGGTATGGATTCAAACGATCCAAAAGTTAAGTTATTCTTGTCTAAAATAAATAAAAGAGGTAAGTTTGAATGAGTTTATTTGATAACTTAAAAAAGATGATTATGTTTTCAATAACATCTACGGTTTTTTTTGCTAGTGCTTTAATAGCTTATGTAGCATTTAATGATTACTTCTTAGTAAAAGTATATGATATTGCTATATCTTGGCAAACTGCTGGATTAATTAGCGCAGGCACTGTTATTTCTATTGATTCAATAACGGGTTTAACAAGTTTAATACCATCTGTATTGGATAAGTTATGGTTTTTTGGTTACTTATTTTTTATGATCTCAATTGGTAAGGGTGTTATTCAAAGTAAGAAAGAAGGTTATTTTAGTACAATAGGTGCATTAACTTATGGAACAATTATATTAATGTTCATTAGTGGTATTGTCACAGGAATAACAACTTATGTACATGATTTATTATTTAGTCTTATTCCTTCGTTATCAAGTACAGCTACTTTATTCGGTTTTTATATTGCTAATTTAGGGATAATCAATATATCATTATCATTATTATTTATACTAATGAATTTCTTTGATATAAGAAAACTAAAACAACGTAAAGCAGAACAAGTTGATATACCTACAACACAAACAACAACAGACGAGATTTAAAATGGAAGATAAAGGATTACCAATTATTATATCTGGATTACTAATAGCATTAGCAATTATATTCACTATAAATAGTGTTAATGTTTCTTATGTTACTAACGATGAATTAATAACAAGTATAAATAATGATGAATTAGTTACTATTGATTTTTCACACGAGAAAATACATGATGGTTTACATTGGAAAACTGGATATGCAGATCAAAGTATGTCTATTAATGACGTAATAGAAATGTTATTTGTAACTTCTAACTCTACCGAATGGGCACATTTCACTTTAGTTGGTAAAACAACAGGTGGGGCTATTGTTAGTTTTTATGAGGGTACAACTGTTACAAACAATGGGACACCAACAACAACATACAATAGAAATAGAAATAGTTTAAATGCATCATCGACCTTAGTTTTTCATACTCCCACTATCACAGCAGATGGGATTAAGATTGCAGAAAAATGGGTAGGAGAAGAGGATAAAAAAAGCGACATAGGTGGCGATTCAAGAGGAGCAAGTGAGTTTATACTTAAACAAAATACTAATTATTTAATTCGATTAACTGCTTATAGTTCTGGTATGCGTGGGGCTATTGGAGGGGATTGGTACGAAGAGGACTTTTATAACTAAAATGGTAAAAAAACAATTTGAACAGGAATTATATTTTAATTGTAATAAATTCAAAACCAAAGTAATGGTTAAACGATGGTTAAAACGTAACGAACGTAAACTAATGAAATGTAAAATGCCAATAGAGAAGTTTGAACGTGGTAACACAAAACGATATATAGTTAAGCAACGTAATAGATGTTTATTTAGTAAAGCGATGTGTTGCCGTAGTATTGATGAGGGAGTAAAGGCAGTGATTGGGAAACTTAAATGAAATTTGGAACTATATATTTATATGTATATAGTTTTTTAGTATGTTTGGTATTATATAAATCAAGAATATTAGAAACAGGCGATTTTATGTTATTAATATATACAGCACCAATATTTTTAATATTAAGAGCAATTGAAATAAAGGTAATTAACAATGATACAAAAACCAAAGTTCAGATCCAAAATACATGGCAATAAATATTATTCAACAGAAGTAGTTAAGAAAATTAAATGTAAAAAATGTGGACGTGTACAGGTTAAAGCTAGAAATTGGGATTATCAGAAATGTGAAAATATTGAATGTGATAACTATTTATATGATTATAGGGTGCTTTAAATGAAATTTAATAAAATATTAATTGGAATTGTATTTATGTTTTTATTACTTCTTAGTTCAATAATGGCAACTGATTTTGATTATATTAATAATACAACAGCTTCAAATTCTGCAAATATAACAATATTCGCAGGATATGATATTTCACAATTAAATGACGGGCAATTTTCTACAGGGACAACAACAGCAGTGTATGCTGATGGTACGTCAGCCGATACAGGTAGTTGGTGGAAATTGTCTTTTGATGATAATTATACAATTGATAGAATTTTTGTTGGAGACCCAGCTGGTACAGGTTTAGGATTTGGTACTGGTGGTGGTCCAAATAGTTATAATTATAATATTTATATAGGGGATACATTAGTAAATAGTGGAACAAAAACAATAACTAATAATACAGCAATAAATATAAGCATAACCCCAGTAATAGCAGACGAAATGCGTATTCAATTTACTACAAATACAGGGACTATAAACCCCTATATTGTTGAAATGGGAGCTTATGGGGAATTATATGTGCCACCAGTGAGCATTACAAACTTCACTATTACCGCTTACGATATTTACAATAACAATACATTACAATCATTTGAAACAACTATATTCAATCAGCCTTTAGGATTATATTCGGAAGAGTTAAATTTAGAATTTAAAAACGAAGATTATGATATGAGCGCTGAAACAGTAACAGGCGAATCGTCTGATCCAATTACTGGAACATTAACTAATTATGATTTCAATCATGGTACTTTGGTTAATAGTCCAACTTACACTACTGGTAAATATGGTAATGCTTATGCTTTTGATGGAGTAAACCAATATATAGATACAGGAGTTACTGAATTAGGTAGCACTAGTTTATTTTGTGATGAAAACCAATCTTTTACGGTTTCTTTATATTCAAAAATGGATACGGGAGCAGAAGGAACACTTATTAGTAAAGCTGGTTCAACTACTGCGTTAAAAACATTCCAATTTTATGTTAATAGTGGTTCATCAAATCCAGGTGTAACACTTAGGGGAACATCAACTAATATAAATGAGGATATATATGATGATGCATTTCATTACCACACTATTACATGGAATGGTTCAACTGCTCTTTATTATTTAGATGGTGAAGTTTCTAGGACTTTAAGTGTTGGTACTGCTATAGAAGAAACAACTCAAAGAATTATAATAGGTGCTAGAACTAATGGTGCAGGCTATTGGTTAGAAAATACAGAAGATGAAGTTAGAATATGGGATGAAGCTTTAACTCAACCAGAAATTCAAGCAGAGATGAATTCATCTTCCCCAATCAAAACTGATGGATTAGTCGCTTCATACAGTTTCGAGTTAATAAACGGCACTACTGCCTTTGATACTAATAATATAGTGTCCGGATATGA